>Ga0209347_1003352_pt1 | contig 18864 bp, 16 predicted proteins | sample AutmiccommuBRH23_FD_187382 | JGI IMG/M metagenome (GOLD analysis project Ga0209347, IMG submission 187382) | Deep subsurface microbial communities from Mt. Terri, Switzerland - Autotrophic microbial communities BRH/23 (SPAdes) (version 2) | ecosystem: Environmental > Aquatic > Deep subsurface >...
CGGCGTCAAGAGTCCAGACGCGATCCCCTTCGAATACTGCCACGGTCAGGGGGCGACCATAGCCCGCGCCGCTGTCCAGATTGATGCGGTTGCCATAATGGGCGGGGGCCTCCAGCGCGGTATGGCCATGTATGACCAGCATCGGATGCGGCTCCGTATAGGTGAGAAAAGGGTCACGGATCCAGAGAAGGTCATCCTCGGTCTGATCGGCCAGAGGCACACCGGGGGAGATGCCCGCGTGGACGAAAAGCCTGTCATCCTGCTGATGGTAGAGAGGCAGGGATTGCAGAAAGGCCAGATGGGCGGCGGGCACGGCGGCGCGGGCTTCTTGCAGGATATCCGCAGGGTCGCGCCCTTCTTCGAGCGATATCCCATAAGCGGCGAGCGTGGCCACGCCACCCAGACGCGGGCTGAGCCAATCGACTTTGGAGACGATGCGCGGGTCGTCGATCCGGCCATCTTCAAGATAGCGGTGGAACATGCGGTCGTGATTGCCCTTGAGCACGGTCCAGTCACGCCCCGCCATCTGCCCCTGCATCAATGTGTCGATCACCGCGCGGCTGTCGGGGCCGCGATCCACCAGATCACCCAGACTGATCAGCGGCGCATCGGCCCCGCCATCGGCGGCGATACGCTCCAGTGCGGTGTGCAGCATCGCGATCTCGCCGTGAATGTCGCCGATCACATAGAGGGGTTGGGCCATCGCAGGGTCTTTCGTTGTGAACCTCTGGGGTGACATATCGCGTATCGGCTTGTTCCGAAAGGATCATCCCCGGCGAATTTCACCGAAAAAGGGCGCGCGCAGATGATCTTTTCCGACTCGCCGGGTTGCGGCATGATGTTGCCGACGCCCCCTGTCATCCGGTGCATGTGATGCAGGGGACGCCCGTAACCAGTTTCTGAACCAATATCGGCGCGGCAGAGGTCCGGCCTGTTCCGAGGTCAAAGGGCCCGATACGCGTCATCTGCCCGAGGGGGCGGACAACGGAAAGGACAAGGACATGAGGGGTATCGCGTTCTATTTTCTCTGCGCCGCGATCATCGCGGTGTTGGTCGGCATGGCCTGGGGAATCCAGATGTCGGCCGCAGGCGACCACAAGCTGTCAGGCGCACATGCGCATCTGAACCTTGTGGGATGGGTCACACTGTCGATCTTTGCCTTCTACTATCATCTTGTGCCCGAGGCGCAGGCAGGGTGGTTGCCGAAACTGCATCTGGCCTGTGCGCTGGGGGGTGTGGTGCTGCTGGTGCCCGGTATCGTCATGGCGATCCAAGGGCAGGACATGACCCTGGCCAAGATCGGATCGACGTTGACGCTGGCATCCATGGTGCTGTTCCTGATCGTGGTGCTGCGACAGGGGATGCAGCGGCCCGTGGCGGCCTGAGACCAACAAAACGCCGCCCCGTTTCCGGGGCGGCGCCATATGTCGAAACCGGTAAAACTGTAATCAGTTCACGTCAAAGACGAGCGGCTTGACCTGCTGGAACAGGCCGGTGTCCTGCAGCTTCTTGCAGACAGCCTCGCTCACCGCCTCATCGACATAGAGGATGGCGATGGCCTCGCCCCCGGCGGCGGCACGGCCAAGGGTGAAGTTGGCGATGTTCACGCCCGCCTGCCCCATGGTCATGCCCAGCGTGCCGATGATGCCGGGCACATCCTCGTTCGTGGTGTAGAGCATATGCGCGCCCACTTCGGCGTCGATGTTGATGCCCTTGATCTGGATGAAGCGCGGCTTGCCATCGCTGAACACGGTGCCCGCGATGGAACGCTCGCGCTTTTCGGTCACCACGGTCACCTTGATATAGCCGTCAAAGGCACCCGACTTGTCCTGATTGGTGGTCGAGATCTTGATGCCGCGTTCCTTGGCAATCACGGGCGCGCTGACCATGTTCACGTCCGGGTTCACGCGCTTCATGATGCCCGCCACCACGGCAGAATTCAGCGCGGCAAGGTTCATTTCGGCCACGACACCGTCATACAGGATGTTGATCGCCTTGATCGGCTCGTCCGTCATCTGGCCGATGAAGCTGCCCAGATGTCCGGCCAGTTTGACCCAGGGGCCCATGACCTTGGCCTCTTCGGCGGTGACGGAAGGCATGTTGAGCGCGTTGGTCACGGCCCCGGTCAGGAGGTAGTCCGACATCTGTTCGGCCACTTGCAGGGCGACGTTTTCCTGCGCCTCGGTCGTGGCGGCCCCCAGATGCGGGGTGCAGACCACATTGGGCAGACCGAAGAGCGGGTTTTCGGTGGCCGGTTCCTCGGCGAACACATCAAAGGCGGCACCTGCCACATGGCCGGAGGTCAGCAGGTCGGCCAGCGCCTGCTCATCCACCAGACCGCCGCGCGCGCAGTTGATGATGCGCACACCGGGCTTGGTCTTTTCGAGGTTCTCACGGCTGAGAATGTTGCGCGTGGCATCGGTCAGCGGCACATGCAGGGTGATGAAATCGGCGCGTTTCAGCAGGTCGTCCAGTTCAACCTTTTCGACATGCATCTTGGCGGCTTTTTCGTCGGACAGATAGGGATCATAGGCGATCACCTTCATGTGCAGCCCGCGTGCGCGGTCGCAGACGATGCCGCCGATATTGCCCGCGCCGATCACGCCAAGGGTTTTGCCGGTCAGTTCGACACCCATGAATTTCGACTTTTCCCACTTGCCCGCATGGGTGGAGGCGGACGCCTCGGGGATTTGGCGAGCCACGGCGAACATCATCGCGATGGCATGTTCGGCGGTGGTGATCATGTTGCCGAAAGGCGTGTTCATGACGATCACGCCCTTCTTGCTGGCGGCTTCCTTGTCGACATTGTCGACACCGATCCCGGCGCGGCCCACGACCTTGAGGTTGGTCGCGGCTTCAAGCACCTTTTCGGTGACCTTGGTGGCCGAACGGATCGCCAGACCATCGTAATTGCCGATGATTTCCAGCAGCTTGTCCTTGTCCTTGCCCAGCTTTGGCTGGAAATCGACGTCGATCCCGCGGTCGCGGAAGATCTGCACGGCGGCGTCGGACAATTCGTCGGAGATGAGAACTTTGGGAGCCATATCAGTGGTCCTTTGATGTGAAATGAGGGGGGCGGGGCGCGCAGCAGCGCGCACCCCGGAACAATCAGGGATCAGGGGATCAGGCGGCTTCGGCCTGCGCCGCGATTTCCGTATGGAAGGCCCATTCCAGCCAAGGCAGAACGGCCTGCACATCGGCGGTTTCCACCGTGCCGCCGCACCAGATCCGCAGACCGGCGGGCGCGTCACGATAGGCGCCGATATCCAGCGCCACGCCTTCGGACTCCAGCCGCTTGGCCACGGCCTTGGCGAAGGCGGCACCGTCCTTGATCCGGTCATCGGTGAACTTCAAACAGACCGAGGTGTTCGAGCGTGTCGCCGGATCGACCGCCAGATTGGCGATCCACGGGCGGGCTTCGCAGAAATCCCAGATGGCCCCGGCATTGGCATCGGCCCGCGCCATCAGCCCCCTGAGGCCACCGACCGCGCGCGCCCAGTCGAGCGCCACGAGGTAATCTTCGACCGCCAGCATCGATGGTGTGTTGATCGTCTCGCCGACGAAGATCCCCTCGATCAGCTTGCCCTTGGAGGTCAGGCGGAAAATCTTGGGCAGCGGCCATGCAGGGGTATAGCTTTCCAGACGGGCGACCGCGCGGGGGCTGAGGACCAGCATCCCGTGCGCGGCTTCACCGCCCAGCACCTTTTGCCAGCTGAACGTGGTCACATCCAGCTTGTCCCATGGCAGGTCCTGCGCGAAGGCCGCCGATGTGGCGTCGCACATCGTCAGGCCCTTGCGATCCGCCGGGATCATGTCGCCATGCGGCATGCGCACGCCGGAGGTGGTGCCGTTCCATGTAAAGCAGACGTCGCGGTCGTAATCGAGCGCGGCCATATCCACGATCTCGCCGTAGCCTGCTTCATGCACGCGGGCGTCGATCTTGAGCTGTTTGACCACATCAGTGACCCAGCCCGCACCGAAGCTTTCCCATGCGACCATTTCGACGGGACGTTCGCCCAGCATGGTCCACATCGCCATCTCGAACGCGCCGGTGTCCGAGGCGGGCACGATGCCGATACGGTAATCGGCGGGGATGCCCAGAATCTCGCGCGTGCCGTCAATGGCCGCTTTCAGCTTGGCCTTGCCTACGCCTGCGCGGTGGCTGCGGCCCAAGGGCGCGTCTGCCAGCAGATCAAGCGAGAATGTGGGGATTTTGGCACAGGGGCCAGAGGAGAACCGCGGATTGGCCGGCCGCGATGCCGGTTTGGTCGTCGTCATTGATGCTATCCTTCCAGATAAGCGCCCCCCGTTGGGGAGGGGTGTCCCACCGCCGGAAATAGAAGGGTTCAGATCCTTTCACAACGGGGAAAATGACGCTATAGCGCCGCATCCCGCGCAATTTGCGACATCGACATCCACGATCGGAAACACGCCCATGTTCATTGCCACCGTTCTAGCCAATCCCGCCACGCGCAATCTGGAAGGGTCTTTGCTGGACAGCCTGCGCAACGCATGGGGTGGCGGGGATGTGGTCTGGCTGGATCCTGATGCGGCGGCGGAGTTCGCCCTGCCTACCTTGCCCGCGAATCGCTGGCAGGTCTGGGAGGATCTGCAGGGCATGGGTCTGGATCTGGTGGTGCAGGGCGCGACAGGCCGGCGCAAGCGAATGCTGCTGGCCGATATGGACAGCACCATGATCCAGCAGGAATGTATCGACGAACTGGCCGATATGGCGGGCGTGGGCGCGCATGTGGCGGGGATCACCGCGCGGGCGATGAATGGCGAGCTGGATTTCGAGGCCGCGCTGCTGGAACGGGTGGCGCTGCTGCGGGGGCTGGATGCGGGCGTGATCGCGCAGGTTCTGCGGGAACGGATCACCTTCATGCCGGGCGGGGCCGAACTGGTCGCGACGATGAAGGCCAATGGCGGCCATGCGGCGCTGGTGTCGGGAGGCTTTACCGCATTCACGGAAAAGGTGGCGGCGGTTCTGGGCTTTGACGAGCACCGCGCCAATACCCTGCTGATCGAGGGCAACCGGCTGGCCGGCGACGTGGCGCGGCCCATTCTGGGGCGGCAGGCCAAGATCGAGGCGCTGGAGCAGATCAGCGCGCGGCTGGGCATTGCCGAAGCCGACGTGATCGCCGTGGGCGACGGGGCCAATGATCTGGGCATGCTGGGACGCGCCGGGACGGGTGTTGCGCTGCATGCGAAACCTAGCGTGGCGGCGCAATGCGATGTGCGCATCAACCACGGCGATCTGACCGCGCTGTTGTTCATCCAGGGTTACAGTCGGGCAGATTTCGCTGCCGCCTGACACCGGCCAAGCGTGACATTGCCGCATCACCCTGTCCAAAGGGTTCGTTCGTCATTGCCTGCGGAGAAGGAGTTCGCCAAGGTCTGCCCTGCTTGCTTGCCAGTAAAATCATCAGGTTAACCAAAAGCAACACAGGGTGACGTCGCAATGGACGTCCTCTGAAGGAGCAGCGCTCTTGCCAACGGTCGAGATTTTTCTGACAGGGAACCAGATCGGCACCTTTTCCGGGCTGTCCTCCTCGGGCAATTCGAACGGGATGAAGGTGAACCTGCAAGGGGTTCAGGCGCTTGGCGGGGCAGATGATGTGTTCCGCATCGTGATCCGGCAGGTGAACGCCGGCGATGACATGTTCCGCAACGGGCAGATGGTGGACATCTATGCCTGGCCGGACACAACGCCGCCCGGCCCTCCGCTCTACAGTTCACTCAACCCGCAGCATGACCAGTTTCAGGGGCGTGCCTCGTCCGGCACGCATCAGATCATGACCAGCCCGGCGCAGATCATCATCGCGACAGAGGGGATCACGCCGGGCAACATGCAAATCGGACCGGGTGCCGATCCGCCGCGCGGTGAGCAACTGTCCTTCAGCACCTTTCCCACGGACCCGCCGGTCTTTCCCTGCTTTGCCGCAGGCACAGTGATCGAAACGGCGTCAGGTCCGCGGCAGATCGAAACGCTGCGCCCCGGCGATCTGATCATGACTGCGGATCACGGGCCGCAGCCGCTGCGGTGGATCGGACAGCGCAGCGTTCTGGGGATCGGCGCATTGGCCCCGATCCAGATCAGCGCAGGCAGCCTTGGCAATCGCCGGGATCTGCTGGTGTCGCCGCAGCACCGGATGCTGGTGCAGGACTGGCGCGCCGAGATGTATTTCGCGAGGCCCCAGGTTCTGGTGGCGGCCAAACATCTGGTGAATGGACAGACGATCCGCCGCGCGCCACGGGACCGGATCACCTATGTGCATCTGGCCTTTGACCGGCATGAGGTGATCTTTGCCGAAGGCTGCCCTTGCGAGAGCCTGCATCTGGCGCAGGAATCGCTGGCGACGCTGGGGGACGACACGCTGGCCGAACTGGCCCAGATCTTCCCCGAACTGTTCGAGGATATCCCCCAAGGCAAGACGGCGCGCCCCTGCCTGCGCGCATGGGAAGGGGCGCTGGTGGCCTGAGGATGCGCTTCAGGCGAAGGCGGCGCCGGGCTTGATCGTGCCCGTCTCGACCCCGCGCCGGTTCAGGATCGGTGCGTTCAGGTAAAGCCGCGTCGCCGGGTGATCCGCCGCCAGCACACCCAACCGCACGAGGATCGCGGCAATGGCACATTCCGCGCCGCGCGTGCTGCCATCGGTGATCTTGAGCGCGACACCCAGTTTGCGTTCCGGGATGATGGCGATGAAGAACGCCTCGGCCCCGGTTTTCAGCGCCACGCGCCCGTCCATCGCCCGCATCAGCGCGGTGCAGGCCCTGCCCTCTCCTGCGACCAGTTCGGGGAATGTCACCATTGCCTGCACCAGACGGTTAGCGGCGCCTTGCTGGGCGGTGCCGCCGTCACGAGCGGCGGCGAAAAAGGCCATCGCGCGGGCCATGCCGTGCAGGGATGTGGCAAAATTCGGGGCGGAACAGCCGTCGATGCCGTAGCCGGGGCTGGATTCGCCTGTCACCTCTTGGAACGCGTCAAGACAGGCGCGCTGCACCGGGTGATCGGGGTCGATATAGTCTGCCCCGCCGCGCAGGTGGCGGTTCAAGGTCAGGAAACCGGCATGTTTGCCCGAACAGTTGTTGTGGATCTGGCACGGTGATTCCCCTGCCCGGATCAACGCATCGCGCGCGGGAATATCGGCGGGCTCTTGCGGGCCGCAGCGGAAATCATCGACGGTGCAGCCGATATGATCCAGCCAGCCCTTCACACGGTCTGTGTGGATCGCCGCGCCCTGATGGCTGGCGCAGGCGAGTGCCAGATGTTCGGGCCAAAGCCGGGCCGCGTCCGCCGCCCCGCTGGTGATCAGCGGCAGGGCTTGCAGCATCTTGGACGAGGAGCGCGGCATCACCACGGCCTGAGGATCTCCCCAGGCTTCGACGATGTCGCCCGAGGCATCGCAGATCACGGCATGGCCATGATGGATGCTTTCCAGAAAGGGGCCACGCCAGATCTCGGCCATGGGTACGGGGGCAGTCATCGGATACTCCTCTCTCAACTCTGCGCGAGCAACGGATCATCCTGTGCGATTTTCCGCCAACTCCTCTTTCGTCTGTGGCAGGTTTCAGGCTATTGTTGCAAGGTCGAGAAGAGAATGGGCATCGCGAAAAGGCCGAAAACGGCAAAAGCGGACCCATCACGAAACTGAGGCACGGACGGCTTGGAGGCTGGACATATGACATCAAGACTGGCGCGTGGATGGATCCGCGCAGGTGTCGGGGCGGCAATGGTCCTGGCAACAACGGGGGCGTGGGCCCAGCAGACAAGCAACAATCAGGTCGCGGCCAACACGGATTGGAGCGTCTTCGAGGATGCCGATCCCAAGGAATGCTGGGCCGTTTCATCGCCCAAGGAAACCGTGAACACCCGCGATGGCCGTGTCGTGGCGGTGCAGCGCGGCGAGATCCTGTTGATGACATTCTATCGCCCCGCTGCCGGGGTCACGGGTCAGGTAACGTTCACGGGCGGCTATCCCTTTGCGTCGGGATCGACCGTCAATCTGGATATCGGCGGCACCCAGTTCGAGCTGTTCACCGAAGGCGAATGGGCTTGGCCAGCTTCGGCCGAAGATGATGCCCGGATCATCACGGCGCTGAAAGGCGGCTCCTCTGCCATCCTGACCGCACGCTCCAGCCGGGGCACGGTGACCAAGGATACGTTCTCGCTGCTGGGCTATACCGCCGCCACGGATGAGGCTGCGCGCCGCTGTCAGTGACGCAGACCGCATCGCCATGACGGGCAGCCCCTGTGGGCTGCCCTTTGTCATTTCAAACTAGCCTTTGGATTCGGCCTCCGAATCCTGTATGTGCCCTGCTTGTTTCCAAGGATGGATAGCCCGATGACCGCCACCGCCCCGATCACCCAGGATGTGATGACCATTCCGCGCAAGCTGCCGGACGGGCCGGTCAACCTTGTCGGCTTGACCCGTGACGGGATGCGCGCGGCGCTGATCGCCCATGGCACGCCGGAAAAGCAGGCCAAGATGCGCGTGGGTCAGATCTGGCAGTGGATCTATCAGAAGGGCGTGCGCGATTTCGAGCAGATGACCAATCTGGCGAAACCCTATCGTCTGGAACTGGCAGAGCATTTCTGCATCGAGGTGCCCGAGGTCGTGACCCGGCAGGTGTCCGAGGACGGCACACGCAAATATCTGGTACGCATCGCAGGCGGGCACGAGGTCGAGGTTGTCTATATCCCCGAGGAAGGACGCGGCACGCTGTGCATTTCCTCTCAGGTCGGGTGCACGCTGACCTGTTCGTTCTGCCATACGGGCACGCAGAAACTGGTGCGCAACCTGACGGCGGCCGAGATCATCGGGCAGGTGATGGTGGCGCGCGACGATCTGGGCGAATGGCCCGCACCGGGACGCAACCCCAAGGACGAGACGCGGCTTCTGTCCAATATCGTGCTGATGGGCATGGGCGAGCCTTTGTATAACTTCGACAATGTGCGCGACGCGATGAAGATCGCGATGGACCCCGAAGGCATCAGCCTCAGCCGTCGGCGGATCACCCTGTCCACATCTGGCGTGGTGCCGGAAATTGCGCGCACCGCGCAGGAGATCGGCTGTCTGCTGGCCGTCAGTTTTCACGCCACAACGGATGAGACGCGCGACAAGCTGGTGCCGATCAACAAGCGCTGGAACATTGCGGCGCTGCTGGATGCGCTGCGGGAGTATCCCAAAGTCTCGAACTCAGAGCGGATCACCTTTGAGTATGTGATGCTGGCCGGGGTGAACGATACGGATGAGGATGCACGGCGTCTGGTCAAGCTGATCGAGGGGATTCCGGCCAAGATCAACCTGATACCGTTCAACGAATGGCCCGGCGCGCCCTATAAACGGTCGTCGAACAACCGTATCCATGCCTTTGCCGACATCATCTACAAGGCTGGTTACGCCAGCCCCATCCGCACCCCGCGCGGCGAGGATATCATGGCCGCCTGCGGTCAGCTGAAATCTGCGACCGAGCGCGCCCGCAAGACGCGCGCCCAGATCGAGGCCGAAGCCGGGCTGCGCTGAGCGCGGAATCACGACATGTGCCAGGACCATGGCCGAACCATCCGGCCCGCGCCACAATGATGGCGCGGTCATGCCGGGCTGCGGCGACGGGGTGTGCGGCAAGGCGCGGTTTTGTTTACTAGTTTATTGAAATTATTTTATAATTTTAGAATGAGCACCGGCGTGAACAATCCTTTTCACGCTGCCTTAATTGTTTCCCGCCGCCCTGTAATCGCCCAATTCCCGTAGAATTCACGCCCAAGTCTTTGAACAGATTGTTTCCTGTGAGGGTTTACCAACAGGAGTAAAGAATATGTCCGTTATCCAAGCCAACGACGCCTTCATGGCGGCTCAGGTTCTTGATCTGGTGCTGAGCGAACGGCGCAAGGCGCTGTCGCCGCGTGAGTGGAAACACCGTCTGGCCGGGTATGGCTATAGCCTGACGCAAGCCGAGGGCGGGGTCGTGGTCACCAGCCTGCGCACGGGGTCGCCTGTCTGTGCCGTTCCGGGCGAAATCGCAGTTTGATATCGAAAAAAAAAGTCGTTTCGATTGCGTCGCGCGATCACTCTGAACGTGTTGCAGTAGTGAATGGTCTATTCGGCGATCCGGGCCTTTATCAGTGGCTCTTGCTGATCGTTGGAATAGAGCAGCAGCGCCCCCGTCGGATCGATGTCAAAGCGACTGATCCGCGCCAGAACTGCGAAGAACCGCTGTTCCTGCTCCATCAATGCAGGGGCGCAGGCCATGCGCGTCGCCGCGGCCGGTCCGATGCTCAGCCCCTCGCCGCTCAGATCGAACGCCGCGTTATAGCGGTTGCACCCGCCGCGCCCGGCCAGACGCCGCGAGGCTGCATCGAACTCCATCGTCACATTCGCGCTGTCCACGATGCCTGCATTGTCGAGATCCTCGACCACCCATTCGACACCGGCCAGCAGGTCGATCGATTCACCGCCACATCCCTGCAAGTCACTCTCCTGCCATGTCACGCTGACCGTCTGCGGATAGGGGGTGCCGGTCATCAGATCGCGGCAGATCGTTTCGGACAGGCGCAGCACCATGCCAGCGCTGGCCATGTCGAAGACGAAATCCGCCCCGTCCAGCCCTGCGCGCGGCAAGCGCGTCCGCACCGGGGCCATCCCGATATTCGGGATTAGTTCCACCTGTCCCCCCGCGATGGTCAGCGACCAGAAAGGCTCGGTCCCCCGCGCACGATATGGCTGATCCGGTTCCGGCGGGACGGCGACGCATTCGGGCAACTCTTCTCCGGCCAGCGAGACCAGCGCCGTATCCCCGCGCGACCAATAGAAGGTGCCCGAATCCGCCGGGTCCTCGAATTTGGCACCCGAGGCGGCGGGCACCTGCGACAGAATCAGCCGATCCGTTTCGGTTTCCAGAACCGCGCGATCCTCGAAGAAACCGACGCGCAACCGGACATCGCCACAGCGCAGGGTGCTGGCAAAGCCCATCGGTTGAAAGCTGTTCAGCACGATCTCGCCCAGGGCCACGGGCGTGTCACCTGCCGTCACTGTGATCGCATCGCTGACCCATAAAGGCTGCCCATCCATCACCACGGCGGCGCGGATGCGGGCACTGACTCCATCGGGCAGGGTCAGCGCGAAGGGCAGCGGCACCTGTCTGCCGCCCGTCTGAAACCGTGTCTCGGCCAATAGGGTGTCCTGCAATCCCCGCGCCTCGATCACGATCTCCGCCCCGGCGGGCAATGCGACGCGCGCCAGATAGGTCAGCATCCCCTCGACAGGCCGCGCCACGGCAGCGGGTGTTGCAAACGCGAGTGCCAGAAGGGAAACGCAAGCCAGACGGAACATCACGGACCCTTTCCAGAGTAACAGGGATATCACCGGTCAGTATAGACCGGCCGGACATCCGCTCAATGGTTTTGGACGGGACAAGGCGAAGATTGGCCAGCCGTCACCGACCGGGAATGGCACCGCGTTTTTCCCCGGCCCCTTCCCAATCGGCCATTGCGGCCATGGCTTCTTCGGCTGTTTCGACGAACCGGAACAGGGTCAGATCCTCGGGCGAGATGGTGCCCGCATCGGCCAGCGCCTCCCAGTTGATGATCTTCTCCCAGAAGTCGCGCCCGAACAGGAGGAAGGGGACACGTTTCATGCGTCCGGTCTGGATCAGGGTCAGGCTTTCGAACATTTCGTCCAGCGTGCCGAACCCGCCGGGAAAGATGCAGACCGCATTGGCGCGCATCAGGAAATGCATCTTGCGGATCGCAAAATAGTGGAAGTTGAAGCACAGATCGGGCGTCACGAATTCATTGGGCGCCTGCTCATGGGGCAGCACGATGTTCAGGCCGATGGAAATGCCGCCCGCCTCCTTGGCGCCGCGATTGCCCGCCTCCATCACGCCGGGACCACCGCCCGTGGTGATGATGTTGCGATGCCCGCCGCTTTCCAGTGAGGCTTGCGTCACCAGATAGGCAAAGCGGCGCGCTTCCTCGTAGTATTTGGACAGGTCCGCCAGCGTTTTGGTCGTGGCGGTGTCTTTCTTGACAGGTGACGGGATGCGCGCGCCGCCGAACAGGACGACGGTGCTTTCCACCCCGTATTCATCCAGCAGCATCTGCGGCTTGAGCAGTTCCAGTTGCAACCGGACCGGGCGCAGTTCGTCGCGGACAAGGAATTCGTTGTCCGCGAAGGCCAGACGGTACGCTGCGGATCGGGTCTGCTCGGTCTGTGGCACGCCATGAGCGGTTTCGATATCCGTATGCGCATCGCGGAACGGGCTGGAACGGTCGTCTTTCATCTGGGTCGCTTTCTGGAAAGGCATGGATCAGACCTATCAAAGCGGATGGCGCAAGACCAGTGACGATGGCGGCACCGCACGGTCCGACGCTGGCGCGCATGTCGCATGATTGCGCGCGGGCGCGCTTGGCCTTATAGGCGTGGCCAACCCCAATTCAGCCGACCGGAGATGTCACCATGTCGAACGCCGCCCTTGAGACCGCCATCGAAGCCGCGTGGGATGCCCGCGACGGGATCACGCCCGCCACCAAGGGCGAGGCGCGTGATGCGATCGAGGCCACGCTGGATGCGCTGGACAGCGGAAAGCTGCGCGTGGCTGAACGGCAGGAGAATGGCGATTGGCATGTGAACCAGTGGGCCAAGAAGGCCGTGCTGCTGGGTTTCCGCATCAAGGACATGGAAGTGCATGACGGCGGGCCGCAATCGGGCGGCTGGTGGGACAAGGTCGACAGCAAGTTCAAGGGCTGGCAGGCCGCCGACTGGAAATCCGCGGGCTTCCGCGCCGTGCCGAACTGCGTCGTGCGCCGCTCGGCCTATATCGCGCCGGGCGTGGTGCTGATGCCGTCTTTTGTGAACCTTGGTGCCTATGTGGATAGCGGCACAATGGTCGACACCTGGGCCACCGTCGGCTCTTGCGCGCAGATCGGCAAGAACGTGCACCTGTCGGGCGGCGTGGGTATCGGCGGCGTGCTGGAACCGATGCAGGCCGGCCCCACGATCATCGAGGACAACTGCTTCATCGGGGCCCGCTCCGAAGTGGTCGAGGGCTGCATCGTGCGCGAAGGCTCGGTTCTGGGCATGGGCGTGTTCATCGGCAAATCCACCAAGATCGTGGACCGCGAAACGGGCGAGGTCATGTATGGCGAAGTGCCCGCAGGGTCGGTCGTGGTGGCAGGGTCGATGCCATCCAAGAACGGGATCAACCTCTACTGCGCCGTGATCGTGAAGAAGGTGGACGCGCAGACACGGTCGAAAACATCGATCAACGAGCTGTTGCGTGACTGACGATTCCCCCAAGCCCGCGAAGAAACCCTCGCGCCAGCAGATCTATACCCTGCTGGTCGAGGTGGGCCGCAAGGAGGGTGACGGCTTGCCGCCGAAATCCACCGGGGCGGCGCTGATGATCTATGCCTCGGGCGTGGACGAGGCCGAGGCGGTGCGCGAGACCGTGGCGATCCTCAAGCAGGCGGATATGGCCCCGCTGGATGTGACGGGCTACGGCACTTTGGACGAGCGCCTTGCTGACGGGCAGGAGATCGACGAGGACGAGCGCGCCCTGATGGCCCGCGCGCTTGAGGAGAACGTCGTCATCGTCGCGCAGGTCACGCCTTTCGACGATTGAGCCACGCCCTGCCCTGACCCGCGCTGCCCTTTCATCATTCTCAAAACACGCGTGGCCCGCCACGCCATGGGCGGCCCCTCTCCTTTAGGCGGCCCGTCGCTGGGACAGGGCAATCGCCTCGAAGGCGCGCAGCACCGGATAGGCCGAGGCCGCGTGATCCGGCAGGCGTGCGCGTTCCATCCCCGCCAGAAGGCTGGCCGCGGTCTCGGCCGGATGCCTGCGGATGCGCCCGATGAACAGGCTTTCCACCGCCGTACCTGCGGCAAGGATCGCCTCATGCGTGGGCAGCAGCACCTGTCCATAGGTCACGGTGGGACCACCGGCCACGAAATGCGCGGCCGTGCCATTGACCAGATGGCGCGCGGGGACCAGCACGAATTCCTGATCGAACAGGTATTCGACATCCGATCCGCCGATGACCAGCCGCTGTTCGGGGGCGACGACGATATCCTGTTGCAGCCCGAAATAGGGCGCGCGCAACCGCACGGGGCGCAGCAAGCCGCTGGCCGGGACGGTGCGTCTGACCACCTGCAACACCGGCGCATTGCCGCCATCGCTCAGCCGCAGCATGTCGCCGCGCGCAATGCGGCCCAGCGGACGATAGCCATATGGCGTGCAGAGCGGCACCCGCGCGTCCAGCGTCGGCAGGGGACCGACCGGCTCGATGCGGGTCGATACGGCGAAGAAGCTGACATCCCTGTCCATGCTGCGGGTCTCGGGGTGCATGGCGACAAGCTGCACGTCGCGCAACAGCAGCGGCGGCGGATCGCGCAATTCGGTCAGGAAAAGGCCGGGCGCACCGACTTTCTCGACGACCAGACGCCCCGTCCGCGCAGGTGCATCCCAGCTATAGCTGATCCGCAAGGTATCATCACCATTCACCGCATCGTGCTGCACGACACCGTGGCAGACCTGTCCGCCCTGCGACACGACAAGCACCACACCGCCGCCCGGAATGGCCTGAAGGGACAGTCCCCGCCGCCAAGGGTGGATCTGTTCCCATTCCAGCAGGGTTTGCGGGCGGCCATCCGGCGCCAACCGCGCTTCCAGCAGCAGGGTGCCACGGGCCAGCAAGGCCGAGGGATCGTCACGCTGGGTGGCGGTTTCGGCACGCCCGGCATCGCTGCCAAGGCCAGAGCAGGAAAAGCGCGGGGTCGCGCGGTCGGCAATCGCGATCCACGCCATGTCAGGCCACGCGCCGTTCTGCACGCAGGACGCGCGCTTCGAAACTTCGCAGGGTCCGCCGGGCGGCGGGGCTGTAACCTTCCCATGTGGTCGGATTGAGATCCGGGAACAGGGCCACGATTTCGCCGATCATGTCCGCCTCGAAGCTTCGGACGATCTGCGGGCCGGGCAGGAAACTTTCGGACTCCAGCCCTTCGGAAAAGACCACCTGATGCCGGTCGAAGAGAATGTGGACATAGTCGACCATGCCGCCCTCAATCCGCCGGACGCTGTAGTCATTGACCAGATCATGCGCGGCCACCAGCACTTCGCCTTCGCCGAACAGGACCTCGGCGAGACTGTCGCGGATCAGGATGCGGTGCAGGGGCGAGACCAGAAGCTGGCGATGATCGCCAAAAGTGCCCGGCGCGATGCAGATCGGTGCAAAGTCGCCGCGGGCCTCGACCTGCCGCCGTCCGATCCAGCGCAGGGGTTGCGGACCTTCGTCCTTGGTCAGGACCAGATCACCGGGGCGGAGGCTTTCGACAGGCACTTCGCCATCGGGTGTCAGGACAAGCGTGCCCGCCACGAAGCAGGGCACGGAATCGATCACGACAAAGCCGGTGTCGGTCTGCCCGGTGCTGCTGGCGACCGTATAGGTGAAGTTCGCCACCTCGACAGTGCCATCGCCCACCACGGTAAGCGTGCCATTTGCGTTTACGGTGACCTGCTGCCCCGAGGACAGGGTGATGGTGCTGCCTGCAACGACCGGCTGCCCGTTGATATGGGTGATGGTCAGCACACCGCCCGTGCCGTTCACGTCATTGCCCAGAACATCCAGCACTACGGTGCCGCCCGGATAGATCTCGGCCGTATCGGTCTGCGCCACCAGCACGGTCTGGACCGAGTTGCCGGCGATGAGGACGTTGGAATCGTACTGCGCGTCCAGAACGTCAGCGATGCCGATGCGGATCGAGTTCACCTGCCCCGGATTCACCGCCATCGTCAGGGTCATGGTCAGGGTGAAGCCGTCCATCTCGGTGTTGTAGGGGCTGCCTACGTTTGAGATGAAGAGGTTCTGGTTGGAGCCCGCGTTCAGGTTGTTGGGATCGATATCCCCGTCACCGACGCCTAGTTCGACCTGCTGGCCGTTGACCCAGACGCCGAAGAAGTCCTGGTAGGCCCCATCGGCGAATTCGGGATATTCCTCGGAGGAAAAGACGAATTGCATCGTCATCACGCTGCCGGTCGGGATGAAGTCCACGTCCAGCCATGCGGCGTCGTAGGTAGTGGTCCCCGCCGCTGCGTTGAACTGTGCGTTGTTGTTGACGCCCGAGGTGTCGGTCGTCCGCGCACCCGTCACGTTGGCCTGCGTCGGGTTGGCTGCTGTTCCACCCGCCGCGTTGGTGAAATCGTTAGCCCGCCCCGTGGACAGGATCACGCCGGTATTGCTTGGCGTGACGAAGCCCGAGACCGCATCACCGTTCGAGTAGATCCCCGAGGACCGCGAATCCCCTGTATAGCTGGCGCTGACCACCGTCACGCCATCGCCGAAGATCTCGTTCGCCATCTGCATCGCAGATGCGTTCGTGTTCACTGGAAGTCTGGCCGCTGCAACCATTTATGTCCTGCCCCAACTTCGCCTGAGGCAGCGCAGCATGGTTCCATGGACGGTATGACACCGCCATCGCCGGATCATTCCGGCGCATTCCATGAATAAGGACCACGTTGGATCCTGCTGCTTTTGACCTGCCTCGGGTCTTGTTATTGCATAAAGAGTTAACACCGACTGGGTGACGCTGTTAATGATCTTCCGTCCATGCGCCCTCTATCGCCATGAAATTGCGCCTTTTCTGACACAATTTCACAATCGTTGATGGTTTGCCGTCCCGCCAAAACCACGCTAACGATGGGCAACGCCACGAAAGGACCCCGCCCATGGCCCAGCCCCACAGCCCCGCATCTGCCCCTGTCGATCCCGCCGACCTGACCGTTGCGCTGATCCGCTGCCCCTCGGTCACACCCGAGGAAGGGGGCGCGCTGGTCCTGTTGCAGGATCTTCTGGAGGGCGCAGGGTTCACCTGCACCCGCGTGGATCGCGGCGGCGTGTCGAACCTGTTCGCCCGCTGGGGGGCCAAGGGGCATGCGCATTCCTTCGGCTTCAACGGTCATACCGATGTCGTGCCCGTGGGGGATGAGGCCGCGTGGACCGTCCCGCCCTTTGGCGGGGTCATCAAGGATGGGCAGATCTGGGGGCGTGGTGCCACCGACATGAAATCGGGCGTCGCCGCCTTTGCCGCCGCCGCGATTGATTTCGTGCGCCAGACCCCGCCTGACGGGGCGGTGATCCTGACCATTACGGGGGATGAGGAAGGCGATGCCGTCGATGGCACGACCGCCTTGCTGGACTGGATGGACGCGCAGGGCGAGGCGATGAGCGTTTGCCTTGTGGGCGAACCCACCTGCCCCGAACGCATGGGCGAGATGATCAAGATCGGGCGGCGCGGATCATTGACGGCGTTCTTCACGGTGACGGGTGTGCAGGGGCATTCCGCCTATCCCCACCGGGCCAAGAACCCCCTGCCCGCCATGGCGCGGCTGATGGACAGGCTGTCGAGCCAAGAGCTGGATCAGGGCAACGATCATTTTGATGCCTCAACCCTGGCCGTGGTGACCATCGACACGGGCAATCCGGCCACGAATGTGATCCCGGCGCAATGCCGCGCGAGCGTGAACATCCGCTTCAACGATATGCACTCGGGCGCCAGCCTGACTGATTGGCTGCGCGCGGAAGCCGACAAGGTCGCGGCGGAATTCGATGTGCAGATCGGGATGACGGTGAAAATCTCGGGCGAGAGTTTCCTGACGCCCCCCGGCGCGCTGTCGGACATGGTCAGTGCTGCGGTGCAGGCCGAAACCAATGTGGTGCCGGTGCTGTCCACATCGGGCGGGACGTCGGATGCGCGTTTCGTGAAACATCACTGTCCGGTGGTCGAATTCGGGCTGGTGGGTCGCACGATGCATCAGGTGGATGAGCGGGTGGATATCGCCCATGTGCATCAGTTGAAGGCCATCTACACCCGGATTTTGCGCAGCTATTTCGGCTGACCCCTCCACAGCCCCTGCGGGCTTTGTCGGTCTGCCGATTCCCTCATGACGACAACGGGGACCTGTGATAACCCGTGCAGCATGAGCCAGCTTCCCACAAAGGCCGAGATCCTGAACTGGATCGCGGACCACCCGACCCTCACCGCGAAACGCGATATCGCCAAGGCCTTCGGGATCAAGGGCGCCGCGCGTATTGATCTCAAGCGCATCCTCAAGGAGCTTGAGGAAGAAGGGCATCTAGAGAAGCGGAAAAAGACCTATCGCGACCCGGATCGCCTGCCGCCCGTCAGCATCGTGCAGGTCGGCCCGCCCAATGCGGAAGGCGAGATGACCGCCCGCCCGCTGGAATGGACCGGCGAGGGACCAGAGCCGCGCATCCTGATGATCGCGCGGGCCACAGATCCTGCTTTGGGCGAAGGCGACCGTATTCTGGCGCGCCTGACCGAGGTGCGTGGGCAGCCTCATCACTACGAAGGCCGCCTGATCCGCCGCGTCGGCACCAATCCGGCCAAGGTGCTGGGCGTGTTCCGCAAGACATCGGAAGGCGGACGCATCCTGCCCATCGACAAGGGTGACGGCAAGGAATGGCAAGTGCCCGAAGGGGCCACAGGCGGGGCCAAGGATGGTGAACTGGTCGAGGCGGAACAGGCTGGCCCCAAGGCGCGTATGGGCCTGCCGCGCGCGCGGGTGATCAACCGTCTGGGTGACCCTTCCGCGCCCAAGGCCGTATCGCTGATCGCCATTCACCAGCATGGCATCCCCGACGATTTCCCCGATGAGGTGATCGTCGAGGCGGATTCGATGAAACCTGCGGGCCTGTCGGGGCGCGAGGACATGCGCGATATGCCCCTGATCACCATCGACCCATGGGACGCACGGGATCATGACGATGCCTGCTGGGCCCATGCCGACGACGATCCGGCCAATCCGGACGGTCATGTGATCTGGGTCGCCATCGCGGATGTGGCC
>Ga0209347_1003356_pt1 | contig 18836 bp, 10 predicted proteins | sample AutmiccommuBRH23_FD_187382 | JGI IMG/M metagenome (GOLD analysis project Ga0209347, IMG submission 187382) | Deep subsurface microbial communities from Mt. Terri, Switzerland - Autotrophic microbial communities BRH/23 (SPAdes) (version 2) | ecosystem: Environmental > Aquatic > Deep subsurface >...
TGCCTGCTCGATGTGCAGCTCCATCCTGCGGGCCTGAGCCTTGGCCAGGTCCAGCAGGTCGTTGATCATCGTCAGGAGCCGGTTGCCGCTGGTGATGATGTTCTCGGCGTACCGCTGGCCCTTTTCCTTCTTGAGCAGGCCGGGCTTTTCCCGCAGCACCTGGGCGAATCCGAGGATCGCGTTGAGCGGCGTGCGGAACTCGTGCGACATGTTCGCCAGGAACTCGCTCTTGAGCTTGTTGGCCCTGTAAAGCTCCACGTTCCGCTCGGACAATTCGCCGATCTTGCCGTCGAGCCGGCGATTGGCCTCGCGCAGCTCCTCCTGGGCGGCCTGGAGATTGTCGAGCATGTGGTCAAAGGCTTCGGCCAGCTTCTGGTACTCGTCGCCCGTGGCAATCGAGCTGCGCACGCTCAGGTTGCCCTCGGCCACGTTGTTGGCCAGGGCCCGCAACTGGCGGATCGGCCTCAGAATGACCCGCTGAGTGATCCAGTAGAAGGCCACCATCGCCCCCGTGGCCCCGATGACACCCGCCATGACGGTCCAGATACGATTCATGAACCGAATCTTCGCCAGATCGCCGCCCATGGCGCGGGTCTGGAGAATCGCGGCGCCGATATCTTCATTGAGCGAGAAGGCTCCGGCCGAGCCCTGCGGATTGTGGCAGCTCACGCAGCCCTCGGTCGCGCGGAACACTCGCACATAGGTGCTCTGCACGACTCCATCGGCCTTGTTCAACGACATGATTTCGTCCCGGGTCGTGCTGTTCCTGAGGGTCTCCAGCAATCTCTTCTGCTGGTCGGTCAAGGGCGGCAAGCTCCCCCTGTCCGGCTCCTTGAAGAAGCGGACCCATACCATGTCCGGCTCGTTCGGGTCCCGGGCCGTGCCGCGGTCGTTCAGCTCGGGCAGCTTCATCCCGCCCGATGCGCCCAGTTGAAAATGCGACCGGTGCAGCACGGACTCCACTCGGCCGGCGTGGGCCTCCAGGAGGACCATGCGGGTGAGCTGGCGCAGCCAGGCATAGGGGATCAGCAGCGCGATCGCAAGACTCAGCAGCACCGCCGAGCCGAACATCAGCCGGCACTTCTGATCGAGGGACAGCGGGCTCAGGTGCAGCACCCGCAGAACCCGCTGAAACAGATTGCCGAGATCGATACGCATAGCTTTGGGATTGACTACCGACGATTTACCCTTGCCTATTGGCGACCTCTACCATGAGCCGTCCCATTGTTTCCACCCGTCCCGGTGGATCAGTCCGCCGCCCTTTTAATGATCCCTGACCTTGAGCGGAGCGCCCCATTTTGACATGATTCGGGGACTTTTGCAATGGATCAGTGGGATCGTTCATCAGGAAGGGTGCGGCCGGCAGGCGATGGCAGATTTTGCCGGCCCTTTTCCGGGTGGCAGCGGCAAACTTGCTTTGCCGATGGTTCCGCCGATGCGCTGAAGCCATCGGCAAGCTCCGAAGACTGCGCTTGCCGCTGCCACCCGGAGTCGAACGAAGGTCGTATTTCATGCCGGGCGCCCCGCTATTCCGCGGGCGATCGAAATGCCCGCAGGCTCGCGGGAAAATGAACGGGCTCCCGGACGCATCGCATCCGGGAGCCCGGCTTGTTTGCCACGGGACTTGCTCACGCCTGCTCGGGCGGATTCTCGATGGCGTGCAGGTGCTTCTGCACCCGAAGGTTCAACTCGTCGAGCTGCTTTTGGTCCACCTCGCTGGGCGCGTCGGTCAACAGGCACTGGCCGCGCTGCGTCTTGGGGAACGCGATCACGTCGCGGATGTTGTCCGTGCCGGTCAGGAGCATCGTGAGCCGGTCCAGGCCCAGCGCGATGCCGCCGTGCGGCGGGGCCCCGTAGTCCAGGGCCTTCAGGAAGAACCCGAACCGCGACTCGGCCTGCTCCCGCGAAATGTTCAGCAGGTCGAAGATCTTCTGCTGCACCTCGGGGCGGTGGATACGAATGCTGCCGCCGCCGATCTCGTTGCCGTTGAGCACGATGTCGTAGGCCTGCGAGCATATGTGCAGCGGGTCCGTATCGAGCTTGCCCAAGTCCTCGGGTATCGGCGCCGTGAACGGGTGGTGCAGTGAATCGTACCGCTTCTCGTCGGCGTTCCAGTCGAACAGGGGGAAGTCCACGACCCAGACGAACTCGAAGGCGCCGGGGTCATAGAGCTTCAGGTCGCGTCCGACCCGGGACCGAAGTGGCGCCAGGGCCTTGTTGGCCGCGGCCTCCTTGTCGGCCACCAGCAGGATCAGGTCGCCGTCCTTGGCCTCGAACCGTTCGACCAATTGCCTCAGTTGCTCGGGACTGAAGAACTTGCCGATGCCCCCGCCGATGAACGTGGGGGTGGAGCCCTCCATCTTGACCTTGCTCCAGGCCAGACCTTTGGCGCCGTAGTCCTGGACCAGGCCGGTGAGCGTCTTTTCGATATCGGCGCGGGAGTAGGCGTCGCCGGCCGGGGCGCACAGGCCCTTGACGACGCCGCCGTTCTCGATGGTGGACGTGAAGACCTTGAACGTGCTGCCCCTGGCGATGTCGGAGATGTCCTTGAGCTTCAGGCCGAACCGCAGGTCCGGGCGGTCGATCCCGTAGTCGTTCACCGCCTCGTTGTAGGGCATCCGCCGCATCGGCAGCTTGACGTCCACCCCCAGGATCTCCTTCCATATCCGGGCCACCAGCTTCTCGTGTACGCTGATGACGTCGTCAACGGTCACGAAGCTCATCTCGACGTCGATCTGCGTGAACTCGGCCTGCCGGTCCGCCCGCGGGTCCTCGTCGCGGAAGCACCGCACGATCTGGAAGTACCGCTCCATCCCCGCGACCATCAGCATCTGTTTGAAGAGCTGCGGCGACTGCGGCAGGGCGTAAAAGGCGTTCCGGACGAGCCGGCTGGGCACGAGGAAGTCGCGGGCCCCTTCCGGCGTGCTCTTGCCCAGCATGGGCGTCTCGATCTCCCAGAACCCCTGCTCGTCAAAGTACTTGCGGGCCAGGGTCGTGACCTGATGGCGGACCTTGAGCCGCTGCTGCATCTCGGGCCGGCGAAGGTCGATGTACCGGTAGATCAGCCGGGTTTCCTCGTTGGTTTTGCTCGCGGCGTCCAGCTCGAACGGCGGGGTCTTGGACATGTTCAGGATCTCGAACTGATCCACGACCACCTCGACCTGACCGGTGGCCAGCTTGGGGTTCTCCAGGCCCTCGCCGCGGGGCCGCACCATGCCGCCGGCGGCAATGACCCACTCGCAGCGGACCGTCCGGGCCAGTCGATGCGCCTCGGCCTGGGCTTCGGGGTCGAAGACCAACTGCGTCAGCCCCTCGCGGTCCCGCAGGTCGAAGAACACCAGGTTCCCGTGGTCCCGGTACGATTGCACCCACCCGGCCAGTACGACTCTCTTGCCGGCGTCCGCCAGCCGAAGCTCCCCGCAGTTATTCGTTCTCTTCAACATGTTGAAGTCTCTCGACATCGATTGCTTGTCCGGCTCCGTGAGAACATACTCCCAGCCCCGGGCAAAACCCAAATGATACCGCACGAGCCCCCATCCGTCAAGATCGGCGTTGCAGCGAATCCGGGCCGGGGTGTACGACCGCAGTGGCGAGAGTGATTGGGCCGACAGGGAGAGAACGGGGGACGAAAACTCGGCGCGGTGGAGTCTGGGGTTCCTGTACCCGGGCCTGCAGGGGGGATTCTATCTCACGCAGGGACGCTGGGAAGAGAAGGTACGAACACAAGAGGAAAGAAGACACTGTGGAGACCGGCACTCCGCGCTGCTGCCTTTCTCCCCTCCTTCGTTCCCCCCTCTGCGTCACTGCGTCTCTGCGTGAATCCCTCCTGAGTTGCGGCCGGAGGCCGCGTTGGGTCCTCTGTGTCTCCGCCCCCTTCTAAAATTCCGGTTCTCTGAACTGATTTGTGGGTGGAGGACTTCAGCGAGTCTTGCCTCGGCAAAACCGCTCGGGGCCCGAGAGGCCCAAATTACCCCCCCGGGTTGCCCTAATGTGAGCCTCTGCGCAATCGGTTCTGCCGAGAGGATGGCGGCTGAAGTCATTGAGTTCAAAGTGCAAGCATGGCCCAGGCGTCGATAGTGCTTTCCAGGAAGTGGTGTACGTCGCATGGGGGCCCGCGGCACCCACGAGTCTTTTCGACGAGGCTTTCTTCTTGCGTGTTCTTTCGTTGTTTTCGGCTCCATCCCCCTGCGTTCTTTCGGTCCTCCTTGTCAAAGAAACAAGATGTTGCGCGTTTGCGGTACAGGGTCTTATCGGTTATCTTCTCTGTGCCCTCTGTGTCTCTGTGGTGATTATCAAGAAGGAGATGAGCCGACATGCCGACATCGCAATGGACCCGTCGTGACTTTCTGAGAACCTTGGGTATCGGGGCCGTCACGGTCACGGTCCCGGGCTGCAAGACCGTGTCCCAAGACCTGGCACAGAGTGCCAGACGGCCAAACATCATTCTCATCATGTCGGACGATATGGGCTTCTCCGACCTCGGCTGCTACGGCGGCGAGATCGGCACGCCCAACCTGGACGGCCTGGCCGCCGGCGGCCTGCGGTTCACGCAGTTCTATAATACCGCCCGCTGCTGCCCGACGCGGGCCTCCCTGCTGACGGGTCTTTATCAGCACCAGGCGGGCATCGGGCACATGATGGAGGATCGCGGCTACCCCGCCTACCGGGGCGACCTGAACGACCGCTGCGTCACCATCGCCGAGGCGCTCAAGCCCGCGGGCTATCGCACCTACATGACGGGCAAATGGCACGTCACGCGCCACATCGGCAAGGACGGTCCCAGGCACAACTGGCCCCTGCAGCGAGGCTTCGAGCGGTTCTACGGCACCATCCAGGGCGCCGGCAGCTTCTACGACCCGATGAGTCTGTGCCGGGACAACACGTACATCACGCCCGAAAACGACGCCGAGTACAAGCCCGCGACCTACTACTACACCGATGCAATCAGCGACAACGCGTGCCGGTACATCAAGGAGCACCACGGCCAATCGCCGGACAAGCCCTTCTTCATGTACATGGCCTTCACCGCGGCCCACTGGCCCATGCACGCGCTGGAAAAGGACATCGCGAAATACAAAGGCAAGTACGACAAGGGGTATGAGCCCTGCCGGGCGGCGCGCTTCGCGAGGCTCAAGAAGATGGGCCTGATCCGCGACAACTGGGAGCTGAGCCCGCAGGCCGGCGACTGGGACAAGACCGAGCACCGGGACTGGGAGGCCCGCTGCATGGAGGTCTATGCCGCGATGATCGATTCGATGGACCAAGGCATCGGGCGGGTCGTTGCGGAGCTGAAAAGGCAGGGCGCATTCGACAACACGCTGATCCTGTTCCTCCAGGACAACGGCGGCTGCGCCGAGACCATGGGCCGCGGTCCCAACATCAACCAGAAATGGGTCGATGAATTCGACAACCCCGGGCCGCTGGGTCCGGACGATCTTCAGCCCAAGCACACCCCCCCGATGCGGACTCGCGACGGCCGACCGGTGCGGGGCGGGCCGACGGTGATGCCGGGTGCGGCCGACACGTACATCGGCTACGGGCGCAACTGGGCGAACGTCTCGAACACGCCCTTCCGCGAGTACAAGCACTGGGTCCACGAAGGCGGCATCTCGACGCCGTTGATCTGCCACTGGCCAGCCGAGATCAAGGCTCGCGGCCGGCTCTGCCACAACCCCGCTCACCTGATCGACATCATGGCCACCTGCGTCGATCTCTCCGGGGCCGCCTACCCGACGGCGCGACAGGACCGCAAGATCCAGCCCATGGAGGGCACGAGCCTGGCGCCGACGTTCCGCGGCGGGCCGCTCGCGGAGCGGGCCATCTTCTGGGAGCACGAGGGCAACCGCGCCATCCGCAAGGGCAAGTGGAAGCTCGTCTCGAAACACCCAGGCGATTGGGAGCTCTACGACATCGACGCCGACCGCACGGAGATGCACGACCTGGCGGCTCAGAACCCAGACAAAGTCCAGGAGTTGAAGATCCTCTGGGAAGTCTGGTCGCAACGTTGCGGCGTGCAGCCTTGGCCGCTGAAGAAGCCGGGACAGAGTCCGTAGTGGCGCCGTGAGACGTTTCGTAGCATGGGCGTCCCGCCCGAGTATCAGGGGCATCCTGCCCCTGCCTTGTCACGGGCAAGATGCCCGTGCTACGATATGCCCTTACGGGCACACTACGAACAGGAGTACCATCCAATGCACAATCAACTGAACCGTCGGGAATTCCTCAAGGTGATCGGCCTGGCGACCGCCGGCGTGACGCTGTCGGGATGCACGAGCGCGCCGCGGGCGTCCGCGGACGAGACCCGTGACCGGCCGCCGAACTTCGTCGTGATCTTCATCGATGACATGGCCTACGCCGACGTGGGCTGCTTCGGAGCCGAAGGCTACGAGACGCCGAACATCGACCGCATGGCCGCCGAGGGGGTTCGGTTCACGGACTTCTACGCCGCCGCGTCCTCGTGTACGCCGTCGCGGGCGGGGCTGATGACGGGCTGTTATCCGCAGCGTGTCGGCCTGCCGAACGTGCTCGGGCCCAACGCAGGGATCGGCATCAGCGATCGCGAGACGACCATCGCCGGCATGCTCAAGCCCCTGGGCTATGCGACCGCCTGCTACGGCAAATGGCATCTGGGCGACAAGCCGAAGTTCCTGCCGACCCGCCACGGGTTCGATGAGTACTTCGGCCTGCCCTACTCCAACGACATGTGGCCCCGCCACCCGGAGAACCCGACGGGCTATCCCGATCTGCCCCTGGTCGAGAACGAGCGAGTCGTCGCCTACGATCCGGACCAGACGCAACTGACGACTTGGTACACCGAGCGGGCGGTGCGGTTCATCGAGAGGAACAGGGATCGGCCGTTCTTCCTTTACCTGCCGCACTCGATGGTCCACGTGCCGCTGTTCGTCTCGGACAAGTTCAAGGGCAAGTCCGAGCGGGGCCTCTTCGGCGACGTGGTCATGGAGATCGACTGGTCCGTCGGCGAAATCCTCTCGACGCTCAAACGCCTCGGCATCGACAAGAACACGATGGTCGTCTTCTGCTCCGACAACGGCCCCTGGCTCAGCTATGGCGATCACGCCGGCTCGGCCAGGCCGCTCCGCGAGGGCAAGGGCACGACCTTCGATGGCGGCCAGCGAGAGCCTGCGATCATGCGGTGGCCGGGCCGAATTCCCGCCGGCCGGCTCTGCAAAGAAGTCGCCTCGACGATGGACCTGCTCCCGACCTTTGCCGGCTTGGCGGGTGCGGAGTTGCCGCCACATAGGATCGATGGCAAGGACATCTGGCCGGTCATCGCGGGCGAGTCCGGGGCCAGGAGCCCGCACGAGGCGTTCTTCTACTACCAGGGCTGGACCCTCGAAGCGGTCCGTAGCGGCAAATGGAAGCTGCACTTCCCGCACGGTTACCGCACACTGGCGGGTCAGCCTCGCGCCACGGGCGGCATCCCCGCCAAGTACCGGCAGACGAAGACCGACCTGGCCCTCTACGATCTGGAGAACGACATCGGCGAGCAGCACAACGTCGCGGACCAGCATCCGGACGTCGTCGAGCGACTCCAGCGAATGGCCGACACGATGCGCCAGGATCTCGGCGACGCGGCGAAGAAGATGGAGGGCACAGGCCGGCGGCCTTCAGGAAAGGCGTAGCGGAACGGCGTGCACAACAGAGCCCGCCCGACAGAAAATGAACAGGGCCGCGGACAAGCCCGCAGTCCTGTTGACATACGATCGATTTGTCACTACAGCAATCCGTGCTCCTGAATTCTGGTCGACAAAGGAATTGCGTCTCGCGCAAAGACGCGGAGATCGCCAAGGGAAGACGGGGGTCTGACTTGTTCTTCTTGGCGTGCTTGGCGTCTTGGAGAGAGGCCATTTGCGTTGCGGCCGAAGGCCGGGCTGGGTGAATCCGTGTCGAAGAAGAAAGCCGTGCCACGAAACGTACACGCCTCGGCGGTCTTCTCTTCCGAAGCTCATGCTATTGGCCTAAAGCGAAAAATGGCTCATCCGGCTTTAGCGTACTTGCGTGTCTCTTGGGGACGCTGTCCCCAAACCCCTGGGATTTATCGCCTTGTGCCAGAAACATGGCATTGGGGAAGGCGACATCCCACAAAGGCAACGTCGCCCATGTCCCTGGACCGTGGCGGCGCTCGGGTTGCTTGCCGGCAGAGCGGGTTCCCGAACCCCCCGACGCGCAGCGGCGCTTCGCGCCGAGGGAATCGAGTTTGGGGTCCGGACCTATCCTCCGGCGCGGCGCGTGGATTATGCCCGCGACCGGGGCCTGCGGAAAGAGACCAGTCACAGCAGACGCCAGGTGGGAGGGCAGACGAGCAGGCGGTGTCGGTCGTCATGGAACGCAGATCGGCCCTGCTCATCATGTTTCTGGCCCAAGGCGGAAAATCCCAGGGGTCCGGGGACGGCGTCCCCGGCGGCCGGCCGTTGCTTCATCTCCAAGTACGCAAGAACTGCATGAGCCCAAAACGATCTTCGTTCGGCTCCGGGTGGCTACCGACGGGTTGGGGCTTAACAGGAAGCCCGGGAATGCTTACCATAGGGCCGGACACGGTCGGATGACCGACCGTGAATGGCTTGCAGCGAAACGCGGACCCTTGGCGGCCGCGCAGGGATAGACAGGAGCAGGATGCTTTCGATAGCGCAGGGCAATACGTTCTATGAAACCGCGGCCATTCTGAGTCTGGCCGCCGTGCTGGGCGTCGTCGGGCAGAAGCTTCGCCAGCCTCTGATCATCATGTTCCTGGCCACCGGCATCCTGGCCGGGCCCGCGGTATTCGGGTTCATCCATAGCTACGAGCAGATCGAGTTGCTGGCCCACATTGGGATCTCCCTGCTGCTGTTCATTGTCGGCCTGCGACTGGACCTGAGCCTCATCCGAACCACGGGGCCGGTCGCGCTGGCTACCGGGCTGGGGCAGATCCTCTTCACGGCCGGCATCGGATTCGTGATCGCCCTGGGCTTGGGGATGACCGTCATCAGCGCCGCGTATGTCTCCGTGGCCCTGACGTTCTCCAGCACGATCATCATCGTCAAGCTGCTCTCGGACAAGAGGGAGATCGACGCCCTGCACGGGCGGATCGCAGTGGGCTTTCTGATCGTTCAGGACATCGCCGCCATCCTGTCGCTGGTGGCCCTGACGACCTTCGGGACCACGCTGGCGGCGGACCAGTCGGCGCTGGGGGTTTCCCTCCTGATGGCGGGCAAGGGGATCGGGTTGCTGCTGGCCGTCGGGCTGCTCATGCGATACGTGCTGCCCCGCCTGATGGTCCGGCTGGCCCATTCGCAGGAGATGCTGATCCTGTTCGCGGTCGCCTGGGCCGTGCTGTTGGCGGCCATCAGCGAGTGGTTGGGCTTCAGCAAGGAGGTGGGTGCGTTTCTGGCGGGGGTATCGCTGGCGCCCAGCCAGTACCGGGACTCGATCAGCTCGAAGCTGGCGAGCATTCGGGATTTCCTGCTGCTGTTCTTCTTCATCGACCTGGGGGCCCGGCTGGAGTGGTCCACCGTGGGATCGGAGGTTGGGGCCGCGGCGCTGCTGTCGCTGTTCGTGCTCGTGGGCAATCCCCTGATCGTGATCGCCATCATGGGCTTCATGGGATATCGCCGCCGCACGGGCTTTCTGGCCGGGCTGACGGTCGCCCAGATCAGCGAGTTCTCCCTGATCGTGGGGGCCCTCGGAGTCACGCTGGGGCATATCTCGCCGCAGACGATGGGCCTGATCACGCTCGTCGGCGTGGTGACGATTTTCGCGTCCACGTACATGATCCTCTACTCGCAGAACCTCTATCAACTGCTGGCCGGGCCGCTCAAGATCTTCGAGCGCAAAAACCCCTATCGCGAGGCGAGCAGCGACACAGCCGCCGAGACCACGGTCGCCGATGCGATCCTCGTGGGCCTGGGCAACTACGGCAGCGGACTGGCCGAGCGGCTGCTCGAACGCAAGATGCGAATCATCGGGGTGGACTTCGACCCGCAGGTGCTCGAACGATGGCGGGCCCGGGGCGTCTCGGTCCTGTACGGCGACATGGCGGACCCCGACCTCTACGAGCAGTTGCCCATGAACCGGGTCCACTGGGTGGTCAGCACGATCCGCTCGAAGGAGGTGAACCTGGCCCTGCTGCACCTGCTGCGATACCGTGGCTATGACGTAAAGGTAGCGCTGACCGCTGCAAACCAGGAGCAGGCGACGCTCTATCAACAGGCGGGGGCCCACGTCGTATTGCGGCCTTTCACGGACGCCGCCGAGCAGGCGGCCGACGCCCTGATGGATGCAACGGATATCTTGCCGGAGAACGTTGACTGGCCGGTCGCTTTTCAAGAAATTCGAATCAAGTCGGGCTCAGTCTTCGCCGGCCAGAGCCTGCGCAATATCCCTTTGCGTGCGGCCGCCGGCGTTTCCGTCCTGGCCGTCAGTCGGGCGGGCCGGGTCCACTACGAACCGTCGCCTGATTTCCAGGTCTACCCGGGCGACCACATGGTCCTGATGGGCCCGCCCCGGTCCTTGAAGAAGGCCGAAGACCTGATCAACCAGACGGAGAACCTCGAATCCGCGGACAAGCTGCAACGGTTCGTGATCGCCGAGCTGGAGGTCTTCGCCGATTCCAAGTGGTCGGGCAAGACCCTGGCCGAGCTGCAATTCCGCCAGCGCTGCGGGGTCACGGTGGTGGGCATCCGCCGGGGCCAGGTGCGAATCACCTCGCCCGGCCCGAACGAATCGCTCACCCCGGGCGATTCTCTGATCGTGATCGGCACCTCCGACAAGGTCAGCCAGTTGAAGTGCGGCACCTCGGCGTAGTCGAGCGGAATGTCGCTGCGGCATCCCGCACGGCGATAGCGTCCACGCGAATCGGGCGAGCAGCTAATCCGTTTGGAGTTCCGCCTTCAGGCGGGTTTGAGGGTCTTGCGGCGCAGCCGGCTCCTTGTCCTGCAACTTCGGAAGTTTCAGAGGCTGTTCGGACTGTTCTGACCCGCGTAAACGCGGAACTCCAAACGGGCCGAACCCCGCATACGCCGACTGTTGCGATTCTCCAGCGTCTTTGGGGCACGAAGGGTAGAAGAAGAGATTTAACCGCAGAGGCCGCGGAGGGACGCAGAGAGGAGGGACTCCTTTCACCTCCGCGTTCTCTGCGACCTCTGCGGTTAAAGAAGTCCGGGATTCGCCGATTGCACCGGAACTGCCGGATGCTCGTAGGCGCCCATGTCCGCGACAGCGTTTCCATCGCCATTGCCGTCGAGTGGACGAGGGTTGCTTTCGAGATCGATCGGCATTAGTCCTGCGGGCGGGTTGTTCGTGCCGGCGTCGATGCAGGGCGACCCCGCCGACAAACGGCCCTGCACGTCCGCAAAGAGAGGATTGCTGTCGATATTGCCTTCGCCTTCCCAGCCGCCCTCGATATTGCTGTAGGTCACCGTCGCAGGCCCCTGGATCGCCGCGAGGATGTTGTCCCAGAGGACACAATTGGCAACCACCGTGTCGCCCTCATGGAAGTGCGTGATGCCGACCCGATTACCTGTGAACGTGCAGTGGGTCACAAGGGATGGGCCGTCCGACCGGGCCATCATGCCGGCGCCTGTATTATTGATGAATGTGCAGTTGATCACGACGTGTACATTGGCCACAGCGGCGGCTCCCAGGTCCTCCCTGAACGTGCAGTTGACCACGACACCGGCGTCGAACAGGCCGTCGGCATTACGGAGAAATGTGCAGCCGCCCACGCCCTTGGCGCCGACGATGCTTCCGCCCAGGCTTGCGTCGTTTTCAAGGAACGTGCAGTGAAATATCGTTCCCACCGTGGCTATCGCGCCGCCGTACGACGCGCCGTTGCCGATGAACTCACAATCGCTCACCGCATGTACGCCCGACAAGGCGCCGCCCATATGCGCGGTGTTGCCGCGGAACGTGCAGTGGGTCAGTGTATCGGCGCCCCCGCCACCGCTCATGCCGCCCCCGGACCACCTTGCCCCATTACCGCTGAATGTGCAGTGGGTCAGCACAGGGTCGCTGTTCTCATTGAATATGCCGCCGCCGTTGCCTGCATAGTTGTCGGTGAAGGTGCAGCGGGTCACGGTGGGACCGCCGTTCGAGTTGTACATCCCGGCGCCGAATCGTGCGACATTGCCGCTGAATACGCAGTCCGTCACCCTGGGACTGCTGTTCTCGTTGTACATACCGCCGCCATAGCCGATCGTTTCGATATCGTCAAAAGGCTCCCAGTCGCTGCCGCCCGTGATGGTGAAACCCTCCAGAATCGTGCCCGATCCTTCTCCGCTGACGCACTGCACGACGTGCCGGTGCCCGGTCCCGTCGATCGTGGTGGACTCGACCCCGTCGGTGCTGCGCAGATGGACGGCCTTGCCCTTGAAATCGATGGCTTCGCAATACGTTCCGGCCGCCACGGCGATCTCGTCGCCCGACTGGGCGGCGTCGATGGCGGCCTGGATGGTCTTGCAGTCGCCTGCGCCCTGCTGGTCCACCAGAAGGCTCGCCCCCGTCGCCATGCCGACCCAGGCCAGCACGATGACGCCCACGCCGCAGCAGACTATGTTCCTCATCGCAGTAGCTCCCTGCATCCCCAATGAATCGCACCGCAACGCCGTCGGTTGCCGTCCCGTGAATTCTGCGCGTTCCGAGCCCTGCCCCCCATAGGGAAAAACCCGAAAGGACCGCTATCGGATGAGCAAGAGCAACTGCCACGGGGAAAATATTTCAATTTCCCGTTGACGGACGGAAGGCGTAGTGTTATAGTACTGTATAACAGTATATCAGTCAGAGTCGATGGAACCGAACTGTGGAGACGATCCATCATGTTCATTCGAATCGAGCCATCCTCCTCGTCGCCGATCTACCGGCAGATCATGGACCAGATCCGGCGCCAGGTCGCCGCCGGGATGCTCAAGCCCGGCGACAAGGTCCCCAGCGTGCGGCAGTTGGCCGGGCAGTTGGCGGTGAATCAGAATACCATCCTCAAGGTGTACAACGAGTTGTGCCGGGAGCATGTCCTGGAGGTGGATCGCGGCAACGGCACGATCGTGGCGCAGGGCAATTCGACGCTCTCGATGAGCGACCGCAAGAAGACGGTCGCGGCGCTGCTGCGCGAGGCGGCCGTGCAGGCCATTCACATGGGCATCCCCCCGGAGCAGACACACGCACTGCTGGAGAGAGAATATCAGGCCATCCTGGCCGAGAAAAAGCGGAGTCCCCATCATGAGTGAGACAGCGATTTCCATCACCGATCTGCACTTTGCGTATGGCCGGCACAAGATCCTGGACGGCGTGAACCTGGACGTGCCCCAAGGGTCCGTCTTCGGCTTTCTGGGACGCAACGGCGCCGGCAAGACCACAGCGATTCAACTGCTGCTGGGGCTCTTGGCCCCGCAGAGCGGCCGGTGCTCGGTCGGCGGGCACGACCCGCAGACCGACGCCGTCGCGGTGCGCCGGGCGGTCGGCTACGTGGCGGAGGACCAGCGGATGTACGACTGGATGCGGGTTGAGCAGATTCTCAAGTGGACGAGCAGTTTCTACCCGACGTGGGACCACGCGTACGCACAGCAGTTGCTGCGCCAATTCGATCTGCCGCCCAAGGGCAAGATCAAGACGCTCTCCAAGGGACAGAATACCCGCCTGGCCCTGCTGCTGGCGCTGGCACATCGGCCGCGAATCGTCATCCTGGACGACCCCACGCTGGGCCTGGACCCCATCGCCCGCAAGGAATTCCTGCGAAGCGTGATCACGTTGCTCCAGGCGCAAGGGACGACGGTGTTCTTCTCCAGCCACCTGCTGTACGAGATCGAGCCGGTCGCAGACTGGGTCGCCATCCTGGACCGCGGCCGGATCGTCAAGGCCGCGCCGACGGATGAATTGCGGGACACGATCCGGCGATTCGTCCTGCGGCCCAAGGCCTCGATGGACCTGTCGAAGATCCCAGGCGTTCTCGACGTCGCAAGGCAGGATGGACAATGGAACGTGACGGTAGAGACGGCCGGCGCGGAGACACGGGCCGCTCTGAGCGCCGCCGCCGGCGACGACGTGGAGGAGTTGGGCCTGAACCTGGATGAGATCTTCGAGGCCTACGTGATCGGCAATCGCGGCCGGGAGGTGGCCCCATGCTGAAGGCTCTGTTATGGAAGGAATGGCAGGAGCAGCGATGGCGCGTCGCCCTGGCGACCGTCTGGCTGCTCGGCATGACCGCCATCGGCCTCAAGACCCGTATCCTGCCGGACATTGGCGTTGTCATGATAATATGGAACCCTGCGACCATCATTCTTCCCGTGCTTCTCGGCATGGGACTGTTCGCGACCGAACGCAAAGAGCGGACGTTATCGTACTTGATCGTCCATCCGGTCAGCCGCAGCCAAATCCTGGCGGCCAAGGTGATGGCGGGGTTGGTTGCATATGTCGCTCCCTTCCTGGTTTGCGGTCTCATGGTGTGCCTGGCGGTAGGCGGCCGAGAGCTGAGTACGGCCGACTTGGCCGGAGGTTTCGTCATCATGGGCGCGATGGGCATAGTCCTGTTCGCCTGGCAACTCCTGGCGGGATTGCGATGCCGGCGGGGAGAAACCTACATCCTGGTCAGCGTGATTGTGCTGGGATGCTGGGGCGTCCATGCCGCTGTTGTGGAAGAATGGCGTCTCACAGAGAACGTCGGTTACTGGACATGGGCTCTGAACCCCTTTGCCATTGGGAACCTGAACTATGCGAAGCCAAGCGAGGTCTGGACTGTCATAACGTTGCAGAGTCTGATCCTGGCGGGACTCGGGTTCGGCCTATGGTCTCGTTTCCGCAGGCTCCGGGAGGGTAGATCATGAGACCATGGAAACCCTATCTGTGGAAGGAATTCCGCGAGAATCGGTGGTTCGCACTCGCGGCCCTGGGAGTGTTTCTGGGAATCAGCTTCGTTCCCCAGATTGTCGAGGCGCTCCGCCTCCAACAGAAATGGTATGGCGGACCTGGTCCCCTTCTTATGCTCTTCCTGGGCGGACCCATTCTGGCCATGGTGACAGGCGTATATGCTATGGGCCGGGAACAAGGAGCGATTGAACGGTTCTGGCGATCCCGCCCGGTGAACCTGAACCGCTGGCTTGTGATCAAGTACCTTGTGGGAGTGTCGCTCGTCTGGCTGGTCTGTTGGACGCCGCTTGCGATCCAGATCCTGGGAAAAGCCTTCGAGCAGCCATATGGTTCCGGGTCAGATCGCGGCACGATCAGTATGCCCCTGGTCTACAGCTTCATCCTTCTGCTGATCTACAGTGTCTCATTCCTGTTGGGGCAGTGTGTCCGCGGGGTTCTCCACGCTGCGATTCTGTCGGTCGGAGCCATGGCCCTGATCTTCATCATCCCGCTGGCCGTCGGGCCGCTGAATTGGCTGAGTGTGGAAACGCTCTTGAAGGCGGACAACGGGACCCTGGATGCGCGTTCGCACATTATCTTCGTGACAACCATGACCGCGTTCAGCGTTGTCTTGCTGGGGCTCGCCGGGATTCTGTGGAGAAGGAACGTGATGATTGACGTCGACCAGCGCACCCTCGGATGGTCGGTGGCGATCATCCTGCTGGCGCTGGCGGCCGGCGTGGCTTTCCCCATAGGGACGAACCTGGTTCCCACACAAGTGATTTCCCTGCCGATCACCGGAGACAGCGGGATTGAGGATCTGGCGGTCCAAGGGAGTGACATACTGGCTCTGGTCTACGGTGACACGGCGCTGAAGGACCCTCATCACGGCTTCGTGCGCGTGCACGTCGCCGAAGAGACATCCGTAGTGGGCGAACCAATCTGGCTTGTCGATCTGGACAGGGACCCGAAGCGCAAAAGTAGCGTGCAGGACTTGGTATGGTCGGTCGAAGACCCCTCCCTTGCGTACATGTGTGTCCGGCAATACCTGGAGGAAGACGTGACTCTCGATGGAGTGCCCTCGGTCCCGTGGCTGTATACAGTCGCTCTCGACGCGAATCGATCCGACCCGATCATTCACCGAGTCGAGTTGAATCCCGGGGCGGCTCTCTCACATCTCACAGAAGCGATCGCTTATCTCCATCGAGGGCGACTCTATATCCGCCTCCATGCTGATAAGCCCGCCGGGGAGAGACTGCTGACGTTCTCGCTGGCTGACCCCAAGGCGCCGTCGCTGATTCACAGCCAGGATCTGGTGGATCGGATCGGCTGGCAACAGGAGAACTTGGCCAAAAAACCCGCAATTCGGCTGGTTCCCATACCGGATTTGGACGACTCGGCTCGCCTTGAGATCACACACGGATTGATCCATTATCATTACTGGACGCCCACGGAGGATGGCCGAGTGTTGGTTAGCGACTTCGATGAAGGCACCTATGTCCCTCGACTCACATTGTACGAGACAGAACCGTCCCAGGATGACCGCGTGCTCCTGCACCCGATAGCACGCCGCCGCTCCGTAGCTCTTGAAGGGTTCTTACAGCCATGGCTGGACGATCTGCTCTATTCGGCGCCTTTCGCATATCGCATGGAAGGCAATGGCGTCACGGCATATCGCATCAATCATTCGAGAGAGATCGAGCGCATCGGACATTACGTCACAACCGAGCGGTTCCGCAGAATGGTTCCGCTGCCAGGCAACCGACTCGTGATCGCCGGCGACAGACTGCACGTCCTGGATCTGTCCAAGAAGCTTCCGCCCCTTTCAGTTCGGTGAGGCGCGGTCAACTCGCTTTGCGGTTGTCGCGGCAGAATTGGGCCATGAGCTCCATGGCTTTGCCGGTCTTTTCCATCGAGCCGTCGAGCTTCGCGTAGGCGTCGACCAGCTCCAGCAGCTCGGGCGGGGCTTCGACCGAGCCGTACTGGTGGGCGGTGTTGACGATGCCAGCGTCCAGGCCATACTCCATCGCCTTGGCGACGTACGCCCGGCAGACGCATCTTGCGGGCCGGCAAGTCCCGCACGCTGTTGCTGACGCCCAATGAGCAGTGGACGCCCTTCATCTGCGGATCGCTCTTGATCTTCCTGATCGTCTCGAACGTGCGGAAGGTGTAGCCGGGGACGCCGGGCTCCATGGGCATGTCGATCGCCAGCGGGAAAACCGTCGAGTCGAAGAAGATCTGCTCAGGTTTGAAGCCGTGGCGCATCGCCGCCTCGAAGAGTTGCTTCGCCAAGCCGTAGAGTTCATCCACGGAATGCGACCCGCCGGGACCGGTGGCTTTCTCTTCGCTGACGAGCAGACCGACGAACGCGAAATCGTAGTCCTTCTTCAGCGGCATCATCTTGGCCATCGTGTGGACCTTGATGGAGTTCAGGAGCGGCGGCTTGACCTGTTCCTGCGTGCTGTACCATTCCTTCAGGCCGGCGATCAGGACCGCGTCGCTGCTGCTATCGACGCAGACGGGCACGCCGCGACCCCACTTCCGCACGAGCCGGACGTACTCGATCATCATATCGACCGCCTGCTGCGGATCGTTCTCGCCGAACGCGTCGAGATTGACGGCGATGTAGTCGGCGCCGTCGTTGGCCTGCGATTCGACCAGGGCGCGGATGTAGTCGAGCTGCGGGCTCGGGTTTGTGTAGGCGCCGGCGCCGAGGGCGTGCAGATCCTTCATGATCTGGCCGGTCTTGGGAATGGAGGCGTGGATCGATTCGCCAATCGAGATCAGGGCGCTCTTCATCGTATGGTCTCTCCCGAACAGGTAGTTGAGGATGGATGACGTGTGCTGCAGGGCCGGGTTGCGGGGCTTGTTGATAACGGCCCGCAGTCGCTGCCGTCCCGGGCCCTCGGTCGTCAGTCCGGCGTCTTGCGAAGCGGCGGCCTCGTAGATCCGCTCGCCGATGCAGATGCGATCGAGGTTGTTGCCGCAGCGGCCGTCGGCGGTGGCGTCGCCGCAGGGGGCATTGTCCATGCCCTTTTCGCAGCCGCCGATGGTGCATAGGCCAAAGTTCTCGGGCAGGAAGCAGTCGCCGCACTCCTCGCAGTCGAACGCCAGGTACTTGAAGCCCTTCTCGCCGCTGTTGAAGAGTTTGTAGAGCGCGCCTTTGCCCGCGTCGGTCCCGAGGAAGGCCATGGTCTTCTTGAAAGCTCGGAAGCCGATGTGCTTCGGGTCCAGGAAGGCCCGGTGCGAGAAGTCGAAGAATCGCTTGCCGAAGCTCGGATACGGCGTGATCAGCGGGGCCCGTGCGCCCGATTCCTCGTAGAGGTAGAACGCGTCCTTCGCAGGCCAGTGCAGATTGTCCTTGAACTGTTGCCAATTCGGACCGATCTCGGCCGCCCGCTTGAGGATCTTGGCGAACATCTCGAAATTGTGGACGCCGCCGATATCGACGCCAGCCGCCCCCATCGCTTTGTACATCGCCACCTGCTGGGCCGCTCTCTCCAGGTGGTCGTCGATCCGCTCGGACTGGACCTTGGCGAGCAGTTCATCGCTGACGAAGCAGCCGGGCAGCTTGCCGTCGTGCATCAATCGCGGCGCGGGCGTCAGCGTGCTCAGCAGGTACACGTTGCCAATCACCGGAACACTTGACCCGACTTCTTTGAGGTATGTGAACAGCTCAAGGGATTTTCGCCAGTCCCAGCCGACCTGCGTGATGAGAAACTCCGCTCCGCAGGCGAGTTTCTTCTCCATCTTATAATACTGCTGCATCTGGGACGGCTCGCTGTACTTGAAGGGCGAGACGGCCGCCCCCGCGAAGAACCGGCGAACCTCGCCGAGCGACTGCGGCCTGGCCTGCATGAGCGAATCATGGTTGATCTTCCGGATCGCCCGCAGCAGGCTGAGCGATTCGAGCTCGAAGACGCCCGCCGCCTTCACTGGCTTATCGCCCGTCAGCGCCAGGACGCTCTCGATCCCGCTCTTTCGCAGGCTCATGAGCGAGCTGACAA
>Ga0209347_1003358_pt1 | contig 18831 bp, 20 predicted proteins | sample AutmiccommuBRH23_FD_187382 | JGI IMG/M metagenome (GOLD analysis project Ga0209347, IMG submission 187382) | Deep subsurface microbial communities from Mt. Terri, Switzerland - Autotrophic microbial communities BRH/23 (SPAdes) (version 2) | ecosystem: Environmental > Aquatic > Deep subsurface >...
GAATTCCTAACAAGCCAAGCAAATTATATTTATACTTTTTTTGCTCTTCTTCAATTTGGTTAATATATGATTGCATCAGCTCGTACTGAATAGGAGTAATCGAACAGCTGTAGATTTCGCAATAAGCGTCTCTAAAGAAAGCGTCGTGCAGATTTTCCTTTACAAAACCGCCAATAAAGGGGTTGTGTGGTTTTTTACGACCAAAGCTGTAGACAGTTTGCAAGTTTTGCTCAAAAGATACGGAAGTATGGTTTAATGGGTATTTTGTATACATTCCGATCATTTTAGAAAGTAAAGTTCCTGTATCGGTTAAGATGATATAGATTTCCATCGCAGTCCTCCCGTTAAAAATATTTCTACTTCGTCGATAAGCTACTTGCTGAAATATGATCGTTGTGCTCGAAGGGTGCTCCACTGAAACCAAGCCATCCGCAAGGATGACTTGGTAGACTCCTAAACTTACTTTACATACTTATACTTTATCTTACATTGACCGTAATTGCACCGTTTTGGTTTCTTAGTTCGATAGAATACTCTCCCGAACCTAGCACAGCCTTTTTATCGCTTCCAACATTTACGACTTGGTCGGTGTTCTCGCTTATCCAGCTGACGTTACCCTTAACATTGCCGATAGTTGACTTTCCGATAAGGGAGGCGTTAGAATCTTTAGGGATGGTTAGAGAAATTTGTCCGTTAACTGTGCTGACCTTCCAATCGCCATTAACTATTTCCGAAATTACCTCAATCTTACCGTTAGTGGTTTCGACATTTAACTCACCTTCGGGATTTTCTAAGTAGATCTCCCCGTTTATTGTATCTGCGGAAATATTGCCTTGAATATTTTTAAGGGTTATTCTGCCGTTCATTGTATCGACGGTATAATCTCCGATGCTGTCCGTAATGACGATTTTGCCGTTTTTTCCGTCAACTTCAGCCGATCTCTCCATTCCGGTTATAGTAGTGTCCCCATTTAGCAGGTCGGTTTTTAAGTATAGTTCTTTGGGCAAAACGATTGATAAATCGGCAGTTGTTCCCCAATCAAACCATTTAGTTTTATTAATGTCTTCAACACGAATAATTGCCTGATTGCCATTTATTTTAATTGTTAAATAATCTGTTAGTGAATTTTCTGCTTCTTCCTTACTGTCTGATCTTACCTTAAGCGTTCCGGTTATCTGGGCAGTATTAGTTTCTGCACCGGTTATATTGAAGTTCCCGTTTACTGAATCTACGACAACCTCAGTTACCGAAGCAGGGATAGTCAGATTTTCGTTGACATCGATAGTTATAGACTGCTCATTGATTAAGCCGCGGATAGCCGGAAGAATTCCGGTCGTTTGTACTGAGTATACTACAAAAGTAAACATCAGTACTAGGATTAAAATAAAAATACTAAAGAAATCGAATTTTAACGGTCCATCTTTTTTTAAAAAGGAATGCAGGAGTACCTCGACCCCTAAAATAATTAGGATTATCGGCCAACCATAAACTACTATGTCTTCAATTGAGAGATCCCAAAACGTATTGCCTAGTAAGAGAATACCTAAAGAGATTAAGAAGAAGCCCATGGAGATTGTTCCTACTCGCCATTGTCGCATTTATTCCACCTCTTTCTTATTAGCTCTTCCGAACAGGCTTTTGCCGGATAAGAGATATAAACCGATGATGATTAGTGCCATGGCAGCTAAACTGCTTCTGATTGTTTGGTAAAAGCGGTAATCAAACATTGTAAAGAAAAATTCTTCAATTATTTGATAACCACCGATGAAAATTAATCCCCAACCAATCCAAGCCTTGCGTATTTTTAATTTTTCCCAAGAAATAAGTGGTGCGTCGATCAACTCTTGCTCCTCAGTAACTCTTTTGTGCAGCTGCAAGGCGTCAAATAGGCTATAAAACCAGATTACCGGTATTAAAAACGGGAAAAAGTTGTTAAAGTTTAAAAAAACCATGACAGCAATTGTACCGAAGAAAAGCAGCATCATCTGCAAGCCGCGGTTCATCAATCCCAGATAGTAGTGACCCAGACCGGGAACGCCAGAGAGTAAGAATGTTAAAAACTTAGATTTTTTCATTTAAAAGCCTCCTCATTAGTATTTGTCGTTCATTATTGCAAGAACTAGGTAAGACCATCCATTAAAAGCTCATAGGATTATTCAGGAAATGAGTTAGATATAAGCTAAAGGTATTAAGCCAAGCCAGACCTTGGCCTGTAGCAATTTGGAACTGAACAGCTGTCTCATTAAATGTTAAAGAAAAATGATGAAACAGTGTTAAGGCATCGGTAAATTTCCCGGTAATGAGTAAGGAGATCACGGCTGCAGATGAAATAGTAAAGTTGGTTAAGGAAGAGAACTTTTTCGAGTTGAAAGATAAGAGCTTTCTATTCTCTTGATTGTTCTCATGTTTGATTGACAGCTGATCTATAACCCGCTCCGTGAAGCGTTGATCTAATTCATAAGAGTAATCAGGAGTAGACCATGCTTCTTGTAAGAAATCTAAGTCCATCAGTCTATCTGAGCATTCGGTACAATTCTGCAAATGCTTCTCGATGTTTATTTTCTTCTCTAATGATACTTCATTTAACAGATAGGCTAGCAATTCCGATTCCTTTACCTCACACCTCATAATTATCTCCTCCTTATATATGACTACTTCGTTGAAATACTTCAATGCTGGAATATAATCACGTGCTCGAAGAGTGCTCCTTAACAAGATTTTCTCTCATCAGCTGTCTAGCTCGATAAAGTCGTGACTCTACAGTTTTGTTAGCAATTCCCAGTTGATCGGCTATCTGCTCATAAGTTAAGCATTCGAAGTAATGAAGAGCTATCACGGCTTTATACTTAAAAGGCAACTGCTGAATTACCTTAATTACCATCTCGCGCTCTGCTTCATTTAGAAGTAGCTCTTCAGGAACGGGGGATGAATCAACTTGCTTATTCAGAAGCTCCTGATTAGGTGCTTCAAAAGAGCGAGATTGCCTTCTTTTCCAATCCAGCCCCTTATTCACGGTGATCCGGTACAGCCATGTAGCAAAGCTGGCTTCTTGGCGGTAGGTTTCTAATGAACGATAGACTTGGATAAAGGTTTCTTGAGCGATATCCTCGGCATCCTTAGGGTTCTGGGTGATCTTTATTGCTACCGAAAAAACTTTTTGCTGATAGCGGGAGACTAAATCGCGATAATATTCAGTTTTTCCGGCAAGAATATTTTCAATTAACTGATTATCTGTATCCACCCGTCTCCCCCTTTTCCCTCTCCTATTCATTTAGACGCTGGCAAAAGATTAAACCCTGCATAAATTTTTAATATTTTATTGAAATTATTAGCGCTTAGAAATTATCCTTAACAAATACCTAAAAATACCCGATATATTAAAAAAGACCTAAGTACAAAGGGGGTATATTGATGAAAATCGAAAATAGCTTGATAAATCGCTCAAATATTCCTGTTGAACGTCCTGTGGAGCGAATCAATTCTGTAAAAGCAACTCAGCCAGTTAAAGAGACTGCGAATCCCGAGTCGGAGAATAATCAGGAAAAGATTCCGGTCGAGGAACTGAATAAGAAGATTACCAGTGTTAATAAATTTTTGGAAGCATCTCATACTAACATCAAATTTCAGTTTCATGATAAGTTAAACGAATACTATGTAGCAATAATCGACTCCAATACTCAAGAGGTGGTTAAAGAGATACCGCCAAAGAAATTCCTGGATTTATATGCAAATATGCTAGAGACCATTGGAATTATTGTGGATCAAAAAATATAAGGGAAAGAGGAGCGCGTTAATAATGACGATTAGAATTGGTGGTATAGCCTCAGGGATGGATATCGACAGTATCGTAAGTGATTTAATGAAGGTTCAGCGGCTGCCATTAGACAGGCTCTACCAAAAACAACAAACCCTAGAGTGGCAGCGTGATGACTACCGTTCAATGAACCAGCTGTTATCCGATTTGGACAGTACTATATTTAACGGTGTCTATCTGAAAGGAGCATTTACCAGCAAGCTCATCACTAGCTCCAATGAAGGTGCTGTTTCTGCCAAGAACATTAGCTCTGATGCCAACCTCAGTGCCACATTCCGGGTAGATCAGTTAGCAGAGGCAGCTTATTTAAACAGTGCTGTAGATATCCAGAAGGCAGGCATGACGGTTGACCCAAATGCCGTCTTAGCTACAGAAAGAAGCAATCTTAATACAGATTTTACCTCAAATACTTTTACGATTCAAGCAATTAGTCAGGATGGGACTTTAGGCAGTGAGGTCTCTTTTACGATCGATCCCGCTGTTGACACCCTTAATAGCGTAATTAATCGGATTAATAGCTCTGACGCAGGAGTAAATGCTTTCTTTGATCAACAGACAGGCAGAGTATCGTTGCTTGCCAAAAATACCGGTGATGCAGCTGCGCAAGCGGAGATAATCGTTACCGGAGATTTCCTGACAGGCTCTTTAAATCTTGCTGGAGATAATATTGCTGCCGGAATAAATGGCAAGGAAGGAAAGAATGCTCAATTTAACATAAATGGTTTAGATACTGAGCGCTTCACCAACACCTTTCAGATAAACGGCTTTGAATATACACTTAAGCAGGTTACGGATAATGGTGATGGTATTACACAAGCGAATGAATTAGTAACAATTAACTCGCAGACCGATACAGACGCCATATTTAATAAGATTATGGACTTCGTTAATAAATACAATGAAACAATTGGCAAAATAAACGCCAAGCTTTCTGAAGAGAAATATTCCAAATACCAGCCGTTAACAGACGAGCAGAAGAAAGATATGTCTGAGAGTGAAATAGAATTGTGGGAGGAAAAGGCCAAGAGCGGTCTTATTCGTAATGACTCAATCTTAACCTCCGGGTTGAATCAACTTAGGGCAGATTTTTACACGCCGATTACCGGTTTAGATGCACTTACTGACCAGCTTTCGGAGTTAGGAATAACTACTTCAAGTAATTACTTAGAAAAGGGTAAGCTGGTAGTAAATGAGGCTAAGCTTCGAGAAGCTATTTCTAACGATCCGATGGCGGTTTATGATGTTTTTAACAAAAAGACAGTAGATGGCAGCGGCAATTTGATTCATGCTGAAAGCGGCATAGCCGTGAGAATGCGGGATTCGATTAAAAAGACGATTGGCAATATTGAAGCTAGAGCTGGCAATGTATATAAGTCGCTTACTCAATATACCATTGGTCAAAATTTATCAAATATCGGCAATGAAATCGACAGAATGCAGGATCGTTTAATAAAGCTTGAGGACAGATACTGGCAGCAATTCACCGCTATGGAAAAGGCAATTCAGCGCTCCAACGAACAGGGAGCCTATCTGTCACAGCAATTAGGCTCTTTATAACAACATGGAAGAGGTGTAGAATAAATGTCTTTAACTAACCCATACCAAACCTATCAACAGAATTCTGTTACTACTGCTTCACCGGGTGAGCTGACCTTAATGCTCTATAACGGCTGTCTGAAGTTTATCAAGCAAGCCCGGGAGGGTATGCTAGCTAAGCATATTGAGGAAAAGAATACTAACCTCTTAAAGGCACAGAATATTATTCGCGAGCTAATGGTAACACTAAATATGGATTATGAGATATCTCAACAAATGTTCGCAATGTATGATTATATTTTGAACAGGTTAATCGAGGCTAATATTCAGAACAGTGTCGCTTATCTGGATGAAGTAGAAGGTCTGGTAACCGAGTTTCGGGATACTTGGAAACAGGTTATACAGACTAATCGGCGGATTCAGTATGGGCAGGGAATGTAGCAGCGATGAAAACCACTAAGAAAATTCTGGAGTTAAATCAGCGCTTTTATCAAATGCTGCAAGTCTTTCCTCAGCCAGAAGACAGAGAGAGCTTTATTCAAAAGATCGACAGCTATTTAACAGAACGTGAGCATTTGATAAGTATCCTCAAGTCTGAGCAGCCAATTGCTCAAGAGAAGGAAGTCGTTCAAGAAATAATTCGCCTGAACAATTCAATTGATCAGCAGTTAATGGACTTTTTTAAGCAGATTGAGGCTGATCTGCGGATTACGAAACAGCAAAAGCTTACCAATAATAAATATAATGAGCAGCAAGCAACCTTAGACGGGATGTTTTTTGATAAACGCAAATGATTAAGACGGAGGATTTCTTGATGATTAACAGTCCGGATAACAGCAATGATCGTGCTCATGAGCACGATCATTATTATGACGACACATTCTTACACGACAATCAAAAGATTTTTCTACAGCATTACTTGCGGATATTGAAAGATTTCCGGGAAGGAGCTATTCACACATCGCGAATGCTAAGCACAGATGGGTTTGACGTTCAAATTCTTAAAGATTTTTTAGTTGCCTCTGCTGCAGTTCAGGACGCCAGCTTCTTAGCAAGTAATTTGCTGAAAAAGATTGATAAAAATGCTTTTGCAGCAATTCAGGCCTATGATCAGCTTGCTCTTCGTTTTGAATGGCTGGAACAACAGCTGGATTTAAAGAACTTTGAGACAATTGTCAAGGTTTTTCAGCAAGAATTGTTGCCGGAATATCTTATCTGGTCCAAAAAAGTGGATAACTATTTATCGAAGTATATTAACCAGTAATCTGAACCGTCCACTAGGGCGGTTTTTTACAAGCAAATTCTTCAATTTATGATATTATTATAGCTTCAGATGAAGCTGATGGAATATTAAACCAATATGAAGCTCATTTAATTTCAAGCACTAATATGTTAAAATAGACGTAGGTAAAGGCACTGATGGAGCCAAAAACGCATGGAATTCTTGAACTCTGAACGATGCTCTGCGGAGATGTTATTGCTATTTTTGAGGTCGGTTAGCGTGAAAATTATTCTGATTTATTAAAAAATTCCAAATTTTACTTAAAGGAGCCTCCTATGAAATCATTACGTAGAAAACTTATCTTAAGTTTCACAATTCTTATCGTTATACTTCTTGCTATAATGACGATTACTGGTTTGCTACAGTCAAGTCGTTCTATGAACAATCTTGCAAATACTACTATGCTAGAAAAACTTCATGGTGATATTAATGTTATGCGAACTTATGTAACCTCACATTACGGATCTCTTAAGTATGTGAACCAGCAACTTGTTGACCAAGATGGCATTCCCCTAACTAATCGTTTTGAACTTGTAGACCAGATGGGTTCTGAACTTAATGACGCCGCGACTATTTTTGCAAAAGATGGCGATGACTATATTCGTACTGTAACCAATATTGTTGATAATGGCAATAGAGCTGTTGGTACTTACCTTGGGAAAGATTCTTTAGCTTATCCATCAATTGAAAAAGGCGAGCTTTACATAGGTAAAGCCAAAATCTTAGGGAAAGATTACGTTACTGCTTACGATCCCATAAAAAACGCCCAAGGAGAAGTTATCGGTATCTTGTTTGTTGGGGTAACAACTTCAGATGTTCTCGCTTTAATTAAAAATGACTTAAACACTTTTGCATTGGTTTTTACAGTCATCACTGCCGTTGCAGTGCTTATTGGAATTATTTTTTCTTGGCTTATCAGTTCCTCTTTAGTTAAGCCTATTATTGCAGCTAAACAATTTGCAGAAACTTTAGCTCAAGGTGATTTAACCGCTGAAATCAATCAAAAATATTTAAAAGATAAAACTGAAATCGGTCAGTTAATCCATGCTTTTAATAATATGAAAGTCAATATTACTACACTCATTAAAGATATTATCGTTTTATCTGAAAGTACTAATAAAACCACTAGTACCTTACATGAATCTACCGAAAAAACCTCAAGCGCATCTAAAGAAGTCTTTGAAACTATAAGTCAAATTGCTCTTGCCGCAAATGATCAAGCTGGGAATACGGAGCTAGGTACTACCAAGGTCAACGAACTGGGTATGATTATTGCAACCAACGCAGAACTGACAAGAGAACTTGTAAATCAATCCAATCAAATTATGTCTCTATCAAGCGAAGGTATCCATGTTCTTAAAGAGCTTAGTCATACTACCGACATGGTTAAAACCTCACAAGAAGATATTAAAGATGGTATAGTTAAGACCAATGAAAGCGCCGAAAAAATTATTAACGCAACAGACATTATTACTTCTATTTCCAATCAAACTAACTTACTTGCGCTTAATGCTTCTATCGAGGCTGCAAGGGCTGGTGAGTATGGTCTTGGATTTGCAGTGGTGGCAAATGAAATTAGAAAATTGGCCGAACAGTCACAGGAATCTGCTAGAGTTATCTCTGAAATTAGCAACGAGTTAAAGCTTAATTCAGAAGCATCCATCGTTATCACTAACACCTCATCAGATGCCTTATTTCAACAGCTTACTTCGGTTAAAAATACTGAAGAGAAATTCAATAATGTATATGAAGCCGTTATCATCTTAATCAACAATCTTGATAAAATTGAGGCTAGTAGTAAGGCTGTTTCTACTATGAAAGATAGTGTGCTAGATGTGATGGAGAATCTTTCAGCTATTGCCGAGGAAAATGCTGCAGCAACAGAAGAGGTCTCAGCTGCTATTGATAGTATTGGAAACGCAATGTCACAAGTTGCTGATCTCTCTGATGAACTAAAGGATATAGTAAAAGAACTCAAGTCCAATACGTCACATTTTAAAATATAGACTGAAAAGGTGTTACGATTTAATGTAACACCTTTTTTATGGAAGCAATACGGGGACAGGTTAGCTGTCTGGTCAAGAAGCAATACGGGGACAGGTTAGCTGTCTGGTCAATATACGTGCATAATAATTCTTCAATGCATTTTTTATACATTTTTTTTCGAAAATCATCCCGGAATGGTCTGGGGTTTTTTTAGGCGATTTTATCACATTCTTAACATCGGCTTAATCTCCTTAAAACCATCTTAACATTTTGACTGTTTTTTACACTAGAACGGTCATTCTTGTTAACAATGTTAACAAGTTTTTGTGGATAATGTGCATAACTCTGTGCATAAGTCCATTAAATAACGTTTTTGATGTTTATAACTTTGTGGGCAGAAAAAATATTTAGTAAATAAATCCAGCAATTTAAAGCAAAAAAACTATTGATAAATATTCATTTACGTGTATAATAATCCTTATGATGAATATTAAATATAAATAATCTATATTTATGCATGAGGGGGAGAAGACTTATGAAGTCAAACAAAACAATTTTAAGCTTAATTGCGGTATTATTTATTTTTTCTGCTATTGCCTTAGCGGGGTGTGGCAGCAGCGAAACGGCGGCAGATACTACAGGAAATACCTCTACAGAGACTGAAGAGGTTGTGGAAGAAGTAGTAGAGGAAGTAGTATATGTGATTGGAACAGATGCTGCTTATCCGCCTTTTGAAAAACAAGAGGGCGGTAAAATAGTCGGTTTTGATATTGATGTTTTGGATGCAGTTGCTGCGGCAGCAGGAATTAAAGTGGAAGTTAAGCACACAGGATGGGATCCATTATTTGAGGGAATTAAAAATGGAACGGTTAATGCCGGGATATCTGCTATTACAATCACCGAAGATCGGAAGGAAATTTATGATTTTTCTGATCCGTATTTTGAAGCAACTCAGCTAATAATGGTCGCAAAGGATTCGACTATTAGTACTTTGCAAGATTTAGCCGGTAAAAAAATCGGTGTTCAAGCTGCAACGACCGGGCATTTAGCTGTTCAAGAAGTCTTTGGGGTAGCTTATGATGGAATCAAGGCCTATGAGGATACACCAATGGCAGTAGATGATTTTCTGTTGGGGCGTGTAGATGCTGTTGTAGCGGATAATGCAGTTTTGCAGGAATACTTAAAGGTTTTGAATAGCGATAACTTTAAACTAGTTAAAGATCCTTCTTTTGAAATCGAAAGCTATGGCATGATGGTTAAAAAAGGCAGCAGTAGTGAGCTATTAACCAAGCTGAATGAGGGACTGAAGAAAATTAAGGAAGATGGAACCTACGATAAGATTTTCCAAAAGTATTTCGCGGAATAGTATTGGGTAAACTTTCTTTAGTTATGAAATATGAGTGCTGATCGACTTAGATTAAATGCGTAGCTAGACTTTTTGGCTACGCATTTTGGCACTGAAAGAATGATTGGAGCGATTATATGGAGAGTTTTTTAGATTCTGGGTTTATGCAAGCGCTTATAAAAAACCTAAATGTTGTTTGGGAATACCGAGACCTTTTTATTCGGGGGTTTTTCTATACATTATTTTTAACGAGCACCGCTGTTTTTTTGGGGCTGATTTTCGGCTTAGTTTTGGGATTATCTAGACTTTCTCACCGCTGGTTCTTACACTATCCAGCCAAAATATATATTGACGTTTTTCGTGGTACCCCGCTATATGTCCAAATCCTAATATTTCATTTTGCGGCGATACCCACTATTAGCAGTTTGCTTGGACAGAGCTCACCTCCGGGGCCTTTATTTTCAGGTATTGTAGCATTAACATTTAATTCTGCAGCCTATATCGCCGAAATTTTCCGTGGGGGAATTCAATCGATCGATAAGGGCCAGACTGAGGCTGCAAGATCTCTGGGAATGAGTAATGGGCAAACCATGCTTTATGTAATTTTGCCTCAAGCTTTTAAGAGGATGCTGCCGCCTTTAGGGAATGAATTTATTGCTTTGCTGAAGGATTCCTCGTTAGTTGCGGTAATAGCTGTCAACGATCTGGCATACGCCGGTTTTATTTCCGCAAAAAGCACTTATATTCGCTGGGGACCTTACCTTACATCGGCGCTCCTCTATTTGGTATTAACGATGGTTTTCTCGAGAGTGGTTTCCTATTTGGAAAGGAGGTTTAGCACCGAATGATAAAATTAAGTAATGTGAAAAAGAGCTTCGGAGCCCTTGAGGTCTTAAAAGAAATATCTCTAAACGTTCGCGAAAAAGAGGTTGTATGTATTATTGGACCGTCCGGGTCTGGGAAGAGTACTCTCCTTCGCTGTATAAATCTTCTGGAAAATATTCAAGGCGGCGAGGTAATCGTAGATGGCTATAATCTTACAGATCCCGAGGTTGATATAAATAATGTAAGGACGGAAGTAGGGATGGTTTTTCAGCATTTTAACCTTTTCCCCCACAAGACGGTTCTCGAGAATATAACCCTCTCACCGCTGAAGGTTCGCAAGTGGGAGAAGGAAAGGGCAGTAAAGAAAGGCTTGGAGCTGTTGAAGAAGGTTGGCTTATCGGATAAAGCTGACAAATATCCCGATTCCCTATCGGGTGGACAAAAGCAAAGGGTGGCAATCGCTAGAGCCTTAGCAATGGAACCGAAAATAATGCTTTTCGATGAACCTACCTCAGCTTTAGATCCCGAAATGGTTGGTGAGGTTTTGGAGGTAATGAAGCAGCTTGCTCGTGAAGGTATGACGATGGTTGTCGTTACGCATGAGATGGGCTTTGCCCGAGAGGTGGGGGACAGAGTTATCTTTATGGATGAAGGCTATATAGTCGAGGAAAATACTCCAATAGAGCTGTTTTCTGCGCCAAAGGAAGAAAGAACTAAGCTTTTCTTAAGCAAGGTGCTCTAATAAAGGTTGTTCAAACAGGCTTTAATGAAGAAGAAAATTGAACAAGCGGTTCAGAAAAAAAATCTTCGGGAAATGATATTTTTTCTAAGTTTCGCATATACTAAAGCGAGACTTATTTCGAGGATTGAAACACTCTTCGAGTACAACGATTATTTCGTACACAGAAGCTTAATCGGCGTTGAACGAAATGGATGGTCGCAACTCCTTCTTACGGCGTTGAAGAGGGAGTCTTGTTGAAACCGAAGATAAAATGAACTAAAGGGCTAAAAAAGTTTGACTGTAAGTCTCTTACAGTATATATTGTAAGTGTGGGGTGTTTTCTCGCGATTTTATTAATGAAAGGAATGTATTTAATGCAAGGCAAAGTAAAATGGTTTAACGCAGAAAAAGGTTATGGTTTTATCGAAACAGAGAATAACGGAGACGTGTTTGTACACTTTTCGGCTATTCAACAAGAAGGCTTTAAAACTTTGGAAGAAGGTCAGTCTGTCGAGTTTGACATCGTTGATGGAGATCGTGGTCCGCAAGCAGCAAACGTTATCAGATTATAAACCTTAAGTAATGGTTTCATATAGAGCTACCTATTACTATCTGAAATTAGATCTTTGCAAGAAGTTGCTGATAACACACAAACCCCTCTAAATATTCGGAGGGGTTTTTACATAGCATTTTTGGGAATAAATGAGAAAAAAACTTTAGAAAGATTTTTTAGCATTTTTTCAGAAGGATTTTTGCTCTCAATAGGGAATAATATTAAGTATGAAAGGAGGAGTCTGCCATGATATTTAATGTTCGTGGAGAAAACATTGAAGTGACCAACGCACTAAAAGAGTATGTAGAAAAGAAAGTAGGTCGCATTGAGAAGTATTTTGATACTCCGCCTACCTCAGCCGTAAATGTAACATTGAAGGTGGTTAAGGATGTTCATTCTGTTGAGGTGACTGTTCAGCTTCCGGGCGTGGTTTTAAGAGGAGAAGAAGGTAACGAGGATATGTATGCCGCAATTGATTTAGTTGTTGAAAAGCTCGAGAGGCAAATCAGAAAGCACAAAACTAAAGTCAATCGAAAGTTTAGACAGGAAGGAAGTTTAAGAGCGCTATTTAAGGAAGAACAGCCTGCACAAGTTAAGCAGGATGAAGAAGAGGATCTGATAGTTGTCAGAACTAAGCGCTTTAATTTTAAGCCGATGGATACCGAGGAAGCAATTCTACAAATGGATATGCTGGGACATTCATTCTTTGTCTACTCCAACTCGGAGACCGATGAAATGAACGTGGTATACAAGCGAAAAGATGGTAAATACGGACTAATTGAGCCGGAATGATCCTCATAAAGCAAAAGCTAAGCAGCAAAAGCCTGCTTAGCTTTTTTGTGAGAAACAATCTTATTTTTTTGGAAAAGAAGCTAAATATATGATATTCTATATACTAGGTGTGATTTACACTTGAGAGGAGTTGTTTTCATTGCTTGGTTTATTAAAAAAGATGATCGGTGATACCAACGAGAAGGAAATAAAAAAATTAAATAAGCTGGTTGAGAAGGTTAATGAATACGAAGCGTCGTTAAGTAAGCTATCTGACTCTGAGCTGCAAAATAAAACCCCGGAATTCAAAGAATTATTGGAACAGGGCAAAACTTTGGAAGATATTTTGCCAGAGGCCTTTGCTGTGGTTCGGGAGGCTGCGAAACGGGTTTTAGGAAAGCGGCATTTTGATGTTCAGATCTTAGGTGGAATTGTTCTGCACGAAGGAAGAATTTCCGAAATGAAAACCGGTGAAGGTAAAACCTTAGTAGCAACTCTTTCGGCTTACTTGAATGCCTTGACAGGTAAAGGAGTACATGTAGTAACGGTTAACGATTACTTGGCGCAGCGTGATAAATCGGAAATGGGCAAGATATATGAATTCTTAGGCTTAACAGTCGGGTTGAATGTTCATGGGCTTGATTCCAAACAGAAGCAAGAGGCTTACGCTGCTGACATAACATACGGAACAAATAATGAGTTCGGTTTTGATTATCTACGAGACAACATGGTGCTGTATAAAGAGCAAATGGTACAGCGTCCGTTTAACTATGCAATTGTTGATGAGGTTGACAGTATTTTGATCGATGAAGCCAGAACACCCTTAATCATTTCCGGTCAGGCTGCCAAATCAACAGATTTATATTATGCTGCTTCTCATTTTGTTAATCGGTTAAAAGAGGGCGAAGATTACACCTTTGATATAAAAAGTAACTCCGTAGTCTTAACAGAAGACGGAGTAGCCAAAGCAGAAAAATCTTTCGGGATTGATAATCTATATGATCCCAATCACATGACTTTGAATCACCACATTACTCAAGGGTTAAAGGCGCGAATTCTGATGAAGCGTGATCGTGATTATGTGGTTCAGGACGGCGAGGTTATTATCGTCGATGATTTTACCGGGCGATTAATGTATGGAAGAAAATATAGCGATGGTTTACATCAGAGCATTGAAGCCAAAGAGGGGCTGAAGGTGCAAAACGAAAGTATGACTCTAGCCTCAATTACCCTGCAAAACTATTTTAGAATGTATTCCAAGCTAGCAGGTATGACGGGAACGGCAAAGACCGAAGAGGAAGAGTTTCGAAAAATCTATGGCATGGATGTCGTGGTTATACCCACTAATATGCCGATGATTCGCCAAGACTTGTCTGATGTGGTATATAAAAATGAGCGAGGAAAGTTTAAGGCAGCAGTTGAAGAGATCGCCAAACTTCATGCCAAAAACCAACCGGTGCTAGTGGGAACAGTCTCTATTGAAAAATCTGAGCTGCTCTCCGAACTGTTAAAGCGCAAGGGAGTTCCTCATAATGTTCTAAACGCCAAGTTTCATTCTCAAGAAGCAGAAATTGTGGCCAATGCCGGTCAAGCAGGAATGGTTACCATCGCAACCAATATGGCAGGTCGTGGTACGGATATTGTTCTTGGTGAAGGTGTAACCGCAGTTGGTGGTTTACATATTATCGGCACCGAACGTCATGAAAGCAGACGGATAGATAATCAGCTTAGAGGACGGGCTGGCCGTCAAGGCGACCCGGGCTCGACCCAATTCTATATCTCACTAGAGGATGAGCTGATGAAAAAATTCGGCTCCGATCATGTAATGGGAATGATGGAACGATTGGGATTTGAAGAGGATCACCCGATCGAAAGCAAAATGATTACCAAAGCAATAGAAACAGCGCAAAAGAGAGTTGAAGGGCATAACTTTGACGTCCGTAAAGTGGTCTTACAATATGATGACGTGATGAATCAGCAACGTTCGATTATTTATACTCAGCGTCTTGAGGTCTTAGAAAGCGAGAATTTGCGTAATGTTATTACGGGAATGATTGCTAATTATATTGAACGAATTGTTAAGCTAAACTGTCCGGATGAGCTGGTTCAAGAGGAATGGGATCTTAAGTCGATTATTCATAGCGTCAACTCGACCTTCTTAACCGAGGGTACAATAACTGAGAAGGATATTTGGGGTAAAGAGCCGGAAGAAATAATTCAGCTGCTTACAGATCTAGTTGAGAAGCTTTACGATAAGCGGGAAGAAGAGATTGGTGAGCATTTCCGAGAATTTGAAAAAGTCCTGCTTTTAAGAGCGGTAGATAGTAAGTGGATGGATCATATTGATGCGATGGATCAGCTGAAACAGGGAATTCACCTGCGAGCCTATGGACAAAGTGACCCTCTAAGGGAATACCAAATGGAAGGTTTCAGCATGTTCCAAGGGATGATTCAAGCAATAGAAGAAGAGGTTGCGACCTATATTATGAAGGCGCAAATTCAAAATAACCTCCAAAGAGAAGCAGTAGCAGTTGGTCAAGCAGTTAATCCTAAAGGTGAAGGCAGCAAAAAGCAGCCTGTCAAAAATACTGAAGCCAAGGTAGGAAGAAACGAACCCTGCCCTTGCGGAAGCGGGAAAAAATACAAGCACTGCCATGGCGCTTAAAGACACGGGAAGACGCGGGGACGTTTCGTTTGTCTTCTTCTCGGAAGTCCAGGAAAGTCCAGTACATTATCCCGAGCTGAATTAAACTATGAGGTGAGTAGATGTTAACGGAAAATGAGTTAAAAAATGAATTGGAGAAATTCTCGAAACGATTGTCGGAAATCAGGGGGTCCCTTTGACCTAGAGAATAAAAACAAAAAAATAGGACAACTTGAGCAAAAAATGACCACAGGCGATTTTTGGAACGATAATCAGGAAGCGAAAAAGGTGATGAGTGAGTTGAGTTTCCTCAAAGAGCGCGTGCAATTGGCTGATGCCTTATCTGAGCAGTTTGAGGAATTGCAGGTAATGTTGGAGCTTGCTGTTGAAGAAAAGGACGAATCATTATTAGTTGACCTCGAAAAAGGTCTTAAGACGCTGAGGAAAAAAATGACGGACTTTGAATTGCAATTGCTCTTAAGTGAGCCTTATGATAAAAACAATGCAATTTTGGAGATTCACCCTGGTGCTGGCGGTACTGAATCGCAAGATTGGGCTGAAATGCTGCTTAGAATGTATACCAGATGGGCAGAAGCTCAAGGTTATAAGGTTGAAATTTTGGATTATTTAAACGGTGAGGAGGCGGGAGTCAAAAGCGTGACCCTCCTGATTAAAGGACATAATGCCTATGGCTACTTAAAAACTGAAAAGGGTGTTCATCGTCTGGTGAGAATTTCGCCCTTTGACGCCTCCGGAAGAAGACATACATCATTTACTTCAGTTGATGTACTCCCGGAATTAGATGAAGATGTAGAGATCGAGATAAAAACTGAGGATTTAAAGATTGATACCTACCGCGCGAGCGGAGCAGGTGGGCAACATATTAATACGACCGATTCGGCGGTGCGCATTACACACACACCTACGAATACAGTGGTTACTTGTCAAACCGAGCGCTCGCAGATCAAGAATCGGGAAAGAGCGATGAAAATTTTGCGGGCCAGATTATATGATCTGCAAATCGCTCAACAAGAAAAAGAGCTGGCCAACCTGCGAGGAGAGCAAAAGGAAATAGGTTGGGGCAGTCAAATCCGTTCCTACGTATTTCACCCCTATTCGATGGTTAAGGATCATCGGACAAATACCGAAGTGGGTAACGTCAATGCGGTAATGGACGGAGAAATCAACATCTTTATAGATAGCTTTTTAAGAAGTAAAATAGCTAAAAATAATTAAAAATGCAGTTATTAGAACATACTTTGAATATGTGGGGATAAAGGGATGAACCAGAACAGACATAATTTAAACGGACCCAGTAAAATTGTTATTTTGATGGAGTATTTTTATATAATTTTGGGTTCCTTGGTGATAGCGGCTACCTTTAACCTTTTTTTGAATCCGAACGGCATTGCTCCTGGAGGAGTAAGTGGATTAAGTACGATATTTGAACATCGGTTCGGGATTGAAGCCGCACTTACTCAGTGGGCGCTAAATATTCCCTTGTTTATTGCGGGACTGATTCTTTTAGGTAAAAAATTCGGTTCTAAGACTGCCCTCGGGACAGTTGTCCTGCCGTTTTTTGTTTATATGACTCGCGATTTGCCTCCAATGACAAACCAACTACTTCTGGCTTCTATTTATGGAGGAGTAGGAATTGGCATTGGTTTGGGGTTAGTTTTTCGTAGCAAGGCGTCTACCGGGGGAACTGATTTGGCAGCTCAAATTCTACATAAATATACAGGAATTAGCTTAGGTGTAGCTGTCTTGCTAATGGATGGCTTAGTTGTTTTCATCTCAGGGGTGGTCTTTGGTCCGGAAAATGCGATGTTCGCCCTAATCTCCTTATATATTACCAGTAAAACAATCGATCTTGTGCAACTGGGGCTGGGCTATTCCAAAATGGCTTTTATTATCTCCGATAAGCAAGAACTGATTGCCAAGGCAATTATTAATGATCTGAAAAGAGGAGTTACAATAATTAACGGCACGGGCGGCTTTACTGGTCACGAACGGCAGGTTATTATTGCAGTTTTTCAACAACGGGAGACCACCAAGCTTAAGGAACTGATTAAGCGCATTGATTCATTAGCTTTTATAATTGTTTCTGATGCTAATGAGGTGTTGGGACAAGGCTTTAAGACACATTAAGGCTAAAACTTGGATTATCTGCAAAAAAATTTTGATGGAGGGATATACGTGACACTTTCTGAACAAACCTTAGTAGAATTACAAGAAAAAGCTAATTCAATTCGTCAGGAAATTGTGAAAATGGTTGCTGAAGCTAGCTCCGGACACCCTGGCGGCTCTTTATCTGCTGCAGATATTTTGGCGTATCTATATTTTCACGAAATGAATATTGACCCTCAAAATCCTAACGAACCTAATCGGGATCGTTTTGTTTTGAGTAAAGGACACGCCAGTCCGGTTCTTTATGCAGCGCTGGCTGAAAAAGGCTTTTTCCCAAAAGAAGAACTGGCTTCCTTTCGCAAGCTTAACTCTCGTTTGCAAGGTCATCCCAGCAAAAAATCACTTCCGGGTGTCGATATGAGTACCGGTTCCCTGGGGCAAGGGTTGTCAGCAGCTAGTGGAATGGCTCTTGCTGCCAAGCTGGATAAGAAAGACTACCGGGTATACGCTTTGTTGGGGGATGGAGAAATTCAAGAGGGAATGATTTGGGAAGCAGCAATGTCAACTAGTCATTTCCAGTTGGATAATTTAACAGCTTTTTTAGATTATAACGGCTTGCAGATTGATGGTTCGACATCTGAGGTTATGGATCCTAATCCGCTTGATGCCAAATTCCGTGCCTTTAACTGGCATGTAATCATGATTGACGGTCATGATTTCCAGCAGATTAATCAAGCGATCGAAGAAGCAAAGCAAACAAAAGGAAAGCCAACGATAATTATCGCCAAGACGATCAAGGGTAAAGGCGTTTCTTTTATGGAGAATCAAGTAGGTTGGCATGGGACAGCACCAAACGCTGAGCAGTTGGCACAAGCACTACAGGAATTGAATGGAGGGAAGCAGAATGCTTAAAATTGCTACTCGCGATGCATATGGCAAGGCTTTAGCGGAATTAGGGGAGAGTAATCCTAATGTAATTGTCCTTGATGCAGATTTATCTAAGTCGACTAAAACAGTAGATTTCGCTAAAAAATTCCCTGAACGGTTTTTTGATATGGGTATTGCTGAGGCGAACATGATAGGCACAGCAGCTGGCTTGGCTACAGCAGGCAAAATCCCTTTCGTCAGCACCTTTGCGTTGTTCGGCAGCCTGCGGGTTGGTGATCAGGTTCGCAATTCCATTTGTTATCCGAATTTGAATGTAAAGATAGTTGTCACCCATTCTGG
>Ga0209347_1003359_pt1 | contig 18830 bp, 14 predicted proteins | sample AutmiccommuBRH23_FD_187382 | JGI IMG/M metagenome (GOLD analysis project Ga0209347, IMG submission 187382) | Deep subsurface microbial communities from Mt. Terri, Switzerland - Autotrophic microbial communities BRH/23 (SPAdes) (version 2) | ecosystem: Environmental > Aquatic > Deep subsurface >...
ATAAATAGTCCGTTAATGGCTGTGACATACTGTATAGCCCACTTGAAACCGATCAATACTCCTTGAACAATGAGCCATATTGCAAGCACTACACCCAAAATAACAGTTCCACTCCAAGCCCAATGATATTCTATTTTGTGAAAAAAGGACTCAAGCCAAGCCCAATTTGGGCGGGCGAACAAGCCGTATATAAGAAATAAAGGGAGTACTCCCATAACGAAAAGAAGAAATAAACCAGGCAAGAGATAATTAGAGACGGGCAAAAGTTGTAAAACTTCAGTCATCTGCAATAAATTGCCAGAAGGTTCGAGAAGCATTGCTATTCCGCCATATAATCCCCCAAAGGCAAGAAAGAGTAACCAAAAAATAAGAATCCAGATTGCCATAGGGCGTTTCATGCTGTGGAATTTTCCTTTCTTATATGCTAGATTTTATGATTTAGAAAAAGCACCCTGATCTTTACCCCATTTAGAGTACCATTAGTTAAGCCACTAATTTAACAATTTGCCTTTTCTCGAGGATCAAACCGGCAGCCGAACAGTAAAAGTACTCCCCTTACTTAGCTCGCTTTTTACTGTAATTGTTCCACCTAATTTTTTTATTTCTTTTTTAACAATTGCAAGCCCTAAACCTGAACCTTGAAAATCTCTTGCAGTCCCTTCGCTAACTTGTCTAAATATATCAAATATAAGGCTTTGTTTATCTTCCGGAATACCAATACCCGTATCAATAACTTTTATTACTAAAAATTTTTGTTCATCTGTAACTTCAAGTTCAGAATTAATTTCAATTGATCCTGTCTCTGTAAACTTAACAGCGTTTCTTATAAGATTTGATAAGATCTCTCTAAAAACATTTTCATCTGTATTGAAAATGATTTTTTCAATCCGATTGTTAACCATAAAGCGTAACCCTTTTGCAGCAGTCTGTATTAAAAATTCTTCTGAAAGACTATCTAATATATCTTTAAGATTAACCGGTTTAAAGTTCAATTCAAATTCATCAAATTCATTTCTTGTCAAATTTAATATATTGTCTAATGTACCCAGCATTCTTTTTGAGGCATTTAATATTCCGTTCAGCATCTCTTTATAGTCTTCATTTTCAATTTCGCTTTTCAAGAGATCAGCATAACCCATAATGCCAACAAACGGTGTACGAAGCTCGTGGCTCATATTTGCGAAGAAGTAACTTTTTACCCGGTTCATTTCTTCGGCTTTATCTTTAGCGGCAATTAGTTCTGAAATCATTTCTTTTTTACTTGTTATGTCTTCTTTAATGGCAACAAATTTAGTTAAAACTCCTTGACTGTTTACAATGGGCGAAATAACAGCATTTACCCAGTATAAACCACCACTCTTATTCTTATTTAACATTTCACCCACCCAATCTTTTCCCGAGAGGATGGTTTTCCATAATTCTTCGTAGAATTCTTTAGATTGATGCCCCGATTTCAATAAATTTGGATTTTTCCCGATTACTTCTTCAAAAGAGTAACCGGTCAGTTTTGAGAAGAATGGATTTACATATTCAACAATTCCCTTATTGTTAGTAATCATTATCGAGACTGAGCTTTGTTCAACTGCCCGGGAGAGCTTAAGGGCTGTTTCTATACTGAGTTGCCAGTCAATAAAAACACTCAATTCATTGGCTACCAATTGCATGATTTCAATGCTCGTTTGGTCGTAAACATCGGGATTATCGTAATTTTGAACCACAATAGCACCCAATATTTTATCTCCCACTTTTAAGGGAATGCCGAGCCACGCTTCAGAGGGTGTTCCGACTATCTCCATCAATCCCTCTTCTTTTAATTTTAAAGCATCCTCTCTTTTTAAAAGTACAGGTTGCCCTTTTTTTATTACCAAGCCGGTCGCTGTTTTTTCTACAGGCCATTCCCAGTATTCATCTTTTTCATCTTTAAAAATCGGAGAATACACCATCCTTGTTTCTTCGTTGTATAGTGCAATAAAAAAGTTATTTGCATCAATAATGGTATTCAGTTCATTTCTAACAGTATCAAACAGTTCGTTAAGGTTTTTTATTGTAATCATTGCACTGGCAATGTTGTACAGCACTTTTTTTATCATCTCTGCCCGTTTGCGTTCGGTGATGTCCTGAATTGCACCATGCATCCTAACCGGATTGCCCTGCGCATCGTAAACAAGTTCTCCGGTACCATGCACCCAGCGTTCAGCACCGTCGTTAATCCGTATAATTTTATATTCACGATTGAAAGATTTCTTTTCTTTGACAACAGATTCGTGATAGGCGAATATTTTTTCGCGAAAATCGGGATGAATAAAAGCCGCCCAACCGGCTATTGTATGCGGATATGTTTCATCTATCCCGAATATTTTGTAAAATTCAGGTGAGCAAACCCATTGACTTTTATCTATTTCAGCTACATTCAGATTAGTTGAATATGAACAGATATGAGCTACCGATTGTGAATTGACCATCATTTCTTTGTTTTGGCGAAGTGCATCCTCAGCTTTTTTTCGATCGGTGATGTCGATAGCAGTGGTCAAAAAAGCTTTTTGGTTTCCAAAGTTTATAATTGTTGAAGAAAAATCGATGTATTTGTCTTGGCCGTTTTTGGTGATTGTTTTCAATTCATAAGTGGATGATAATTGTTTTCCTTCAATGCGTTCTGCTGCTTTTTTCAAAAGATTCTGCCTGTATTCCGGGGCTACCAGATCGATAGGCTTCAGATATTGCGCTTCTTCTTTGCTGTATCCATAAACACGCTCCCATTCATCATTCACATAAAGGAATTTTTCTCCGCCGGCATCTGCCACTATAGCGATCATCACTTTAGCAGTATCAGCCAGAATGCGGAATTTTTCTTCACTTTCCTTTAGAGCTATTTCTGACCGCTTGTGCTCTGATATATCTTCGATAGAAGCAATCATACCATTAAATTCGCCATTATGGTCTTTTATCGGGGATGCATTAATTGATAATATTACAATAGTACCATCGGGCCAGGTTATGCCGTGCTGTATATTTAAGGCTGTATTTAATGATTTTTTTATGATATTAAAAGGCTGTTTCTCATCGGGCAAAGGTGTTCCGTCAAGATCAATGTGGTTCCATAAAGGGGCATTGTAGGTTATAGATGTAATTTCTTTTTTTTCAAGCCCAAGTATTTGTTCTGCCCTTTTGTTGGCATAAATAATATTACCGGTTTTATCTACAGAAACAATACCTACTGGGCTTGTTTCCATAATGGTTGATAAAAATGAAGTTTTTTCTTTCAATTCTTTTTCAATGTTCTTACGCCCAGTGATGTCGGAGAATACTGTGGAGAAAAAGCCGGGCTTCGGGCAACCAACTGTTAAATGAAGATACTGCCCGGTTGGTTGAAAATAGTGTTCTAAATCCTGTGGGATTCCTGTTCTGGCAACTTCGGAAAAGACATCCAATAAGGGAGGTTCTTTAGTGTTATAAACCTCTGTAGCGAGGGCACCAACTGCCTTATCGCGCTTGATGCCAAGTATTTTTTCAAAAGCGGGATTGATTTTTAGAATGCGATAATTTATTGGTTCACCGTTATGGTAAACAATCTCATTGAGACAACTACCGGAAGCCATATTCTCGAACATCGCATCGAATTGTGCTACGCTTTTTTTGAGTTCTTGCGCTGCTTTTTGATAGTCTGCTGTTACTTTTGCTTGTTCCAGCGCCCGCTTCACGGCATAGGGAAGCCTTTCGGGCCTGTCTTTCAAAACGTAGTCCACAGCACCCATCTTTAATAATTCAACGGCAGTTTCTTCTCCTATGACTCCTGAAACGCAGATAAACGGTGTTTCGGGAGAAAGCTTTTGGCTTATTTCCAACGCCACGAATGCGTCAAAACCCGGGAGTTTAAAATCAGACAGGATAAGGTTAAAATTATCTTTACGCAAAGCAGCAGTAAAGGCTTCTTTATTGTCAACATGGGTCAGATCCAGGAGATGGCCCGCAGCTGATAACTTATTGCGCATTAATTCCAGGTCCCTGGGTGAATCCTCCAGCACAAGAACCTTAAGTTCTGTGTTTTCGGTATCTGTTTTTGTATTCATAGTTTATTCCATTGGAGGTTTTTCGTTAATCATTGCCCAGAACACACCAATGGTTAGTTCCACATCCTTTGGATCGTCTTCGGTCAAAAGAATTGTTTTTAATTCATTCATAAAATCTTCTACCTGCTTTTTGGTAAACTGAAAAAGAAAGTTGCCCCTTTACCGGGTTCCGCTTCAGCCCAAACCTTCCCGTTATGTTTATGAATAATGCGTTGAACATTAGCAAGTCCGATACCTGTGCCCTCAAATTCGGACACGAAATGGAGCCGCTGAAAAACCCCAAACAGTTTATGAACATATTTCATATTGAAACCCACACCATTATCACAAATGTAAAATATGAAATTTTTCTCTTCTTCTTTATAACCAATCGAAATTTCTGCAGGTTTTTCATTTCGCGAAAATTTAACAGCGTTATCGAGCAGGTTAATACATACCTGTTTCAGTAAGGAGTAATCTCCAAACACTTGTGGCAATTCCTCAACTTTCCAGTTAATTTCTCTTTTTTCTGTATCTTTTTTTAATCTTTCAACTACCTCTTTTACCAGCTCATTCATCTCTAATTTAGCTTTTCGCAGCTCCTGTCGGCCCGTTCTTGAGAACTGTAACAACTCATCGATGAGTGTACCCATTTGTGTGGCGGAATCTGTTATGGTAGCTAGGTAATATTGTGCTTTTTCGGGCAACTCTTCTCGAAAATTTTTATTCAGCAGATCTACATAACCATTAATGTGCCGTAATGGTGACCGCAGATCATGGGAAACAGAATAAGAAAAAGCTTCCAGCTCCTTGTTTGAGGCTTCTAACTGAGCAGTGCGCTCAATAACACGTTGTTCGAGTTCATTATTTAGTTTCAGGATTTCCTGCTCTGTATTTTTACGGCTTACGATTTCGCCAATAAGGTTTGCAGAAACTTGCAACCGATCTTTGGCTGTTTCAATGATGTAAGGCGGACGGGACTCATATTCCTTTGCCCTATTAATCAACTTATTCAACGGGACCTTATATATTTCAGCTAATTCGCTCAATTTATCTTTGTCCTGCGGCGGATCCCCATAGCCAAAGTTAATGGCTCCGATAACTTCATTGCCGGCAATAATCGGCAACGCATAGAGATGAATTCCTCCCTTACATTCAATATCGACAGGCTGTCCGGATTCCATCGCCGGCTGTGATGCTTCTTTCCAGCAGCTATCGTGACAGAGCCATTTACCGCATTCCATTGCCTCCCTGTTGTCGTTGGTATCGCACAATTCGCGAGAGGCCTGATCCAAGAAACGACACCAGCCGGAAGAAAAAAGGCCAAGCGCATAATCGCCGTTCTTTTCATAAATAGCCGATGATGTTTCCAGTAACTTTAAAAAGTCGTTAGCGATATCTTTCAGCACATTTTTTCCGACAGCATCAAGAATTAATCTGTTTGTATTCAACTGCGATAGATCGCCATAAAGCGGAGTCAGTTCACTTTTTACTGCTGTTGATTTTTTACTCAGCATCCATTCGATACGTTGTAATGCTTCCTGTGCCCGTTTGGTTTCAGTTATATCTCTAAATTCAACTGTTCTAACAGTTCTCCCTTTGTATGGAACATTTCTTGCTTCTAACCGCAAAGGAAATAATTCACCATTTTTGCGTATTCCAAGTGCTTCATAAGGTTTTTCGTAGTCTGCCAAAATATTATTCATCACCAAATCTCTTGTCTCCGGCGCGATAAGCAATAAACCGTCCATTCCAATAAGTTCATCATACGAATAACCTGTTATTTCAGAAAGTCCCTGATTACATTCTAAAATGATACCTTTATCATGAATGGTAATACCACCAAAAGATGCATTATGTAAGGCTTTAAAGCGCTCTTCGCTTTCACGGAGTTCTTGTTCGGCCTGTTTACGGTCGGTGATGTCCTGAAACGAACCTTGCACTTTGCCAATCTTGCCGTTTTCATCTTTCACTGCTATGCCGATAGTCCGTACCCAGAGGCGTTTACCATTCTTCGTGATGATCTCCATTTCTTCATCGTAAGGAATGCCTTTTTCGGCGCAATCGGTGAAAACCTGAGTGATCTTTTCCCGCCACTCGGGTGCATAGAAATTAATGCCTTCCTTCACAGACGGCGCATACCCGTGTGGCATCTCATGAATATCTGCTACAGCATCCGACCAATAGGAGATGGATTTCTCCAGGTCAACATTCCAACCGCCAAAGCGGGCGGTTTTTGAGGCGATATGAAGCAGGTCATAATTTACTCTCAGAGCTTCCTCCACCTTCTTAAGTTCACTTATATCACGGTGAGTTCCTATTAAACGTTGTGGAGAGCCTTTTTCATCCCTTTCGACTATTATTCCCTTCCCATGGATCCAGTGCCAGTCTCCTGATTTTTTCCGGAACCTGAATTTAACATCGAAGCGTTCGATCTCTCCTTTCAGATGTTTTTCAACTTCGCTCATCACATAATCTAAATCACCGGGGAAAACGCGTTTTTGAAACTCCTCCAGATTACCGGGAAATTCATCAGCTTCATATCCGGACATCTGATAATAGCGTGGATCAAAATAAATCTGATTCGTTATTAAATTCCAATCATACATGCCATCATCTGATGCCTGCATTAATTTTGAAAGCCTGTCTTCACTTTGGAGCAGTGCTTCCACTGTCAGTTTCTTATTGTTTCCCATTTCGACTTTCTCCTATGATCCTAATTTACTAACTTTAAACCGGATCATCTATTGGGGCTGGAGAACCGACTAACCTTTTTATCTATCGAACTAATGGAAATTCCCATTCAAAATTGACCCACCGTAAAATAAGTTAATTATCATTAAAGTTCTTCATCCTAAAAGATTTTTCTTGAATAAAAAAGAGATGGCAATAATGCAGAGGATGATCAAGTATAGCAGATTAACAACTTCATCAGCAAATATTTGTCCCTATTTTTCAAAGAGGTTATTGAATGCAATTGTATAAGCGTCTTTATCATATAGCTTAACATCGAAACATTGTATTTTTATAATACTTCCCAAACGAGAGTCTTCTGAGAAAAATGGTCGAAATATATTCTTTTATATTTTATTTACCCACTTTGTCGGAGATGTCGGTGCGGTAGTAGATGCCGTCAAAACTAATATATGATAATGTATCGTAAGCCATTTGTTTACATTGTTTTAGGTCATTATCTTTTATAACGGATGTAACACCTAGCACTCTGCCGCCATTTGTAAGGAGTGTACCCTCTTTTTCTTTTGTACCGGCATGGTAGATTATTGATTGGGGGAACTGAGCGAGGGCATTTTCGATTCCTGTAATTAATTTTCCTTTTTCGTAGCCATCAGGGTATCCTTCGGAAGCTGCCACTACGCATACAGCCGATCCGCCATTATAAGCCACAGAATCTTGCGATATTTTGCCAACGGCAGTAGAATAAAACAACTCCAACAAATCACCGGAAAGTAGCGGGAGCACAACTTGCGTTTCAGGATCGCCGAATCGGCAGTTAAATTCAATTACTTTTGGACCTTCTTCGGTTAGAATTAATCCGCAATAAAGACAACCGTTATATTTTGCACCCTTTTTCTTTAATGCCTCAAGAGTCGGTTCAACAATTTTGCTTTTTACTTCATCCAAGATTTTGGGAGTAAGAATCGGAGCAGGGGCATAAGCACCCATACCGCCTGTATTTTTACCCGTATCTCCATCCCCAATTCTTTTATGATCTTGTGCCGCAGGAAGCAATACATATTCATCGCCATCGGTGATAATAAATAGTGATACTTCTTGACCGGTTAAAAATTCTTCAATAACTACTTTCTCTCCTGCCGGACCAAATATCGAATTATCAAAAAAGTTTCTGACTGTATGGGTAGCGGTTTCCAAATCTTCTGGAATCACAACTCCCTTTCCCGCTGCAATGCCATCCGCTTTTATTACGATTGGATAGTTCTGTTCGAGTAGATAATTTAATAGATCTTTCTTTTGGTTCAACTGGAATATTTTATATCGAGCAGTAGGGATATTATTTTCATTCATTAGATTTTTTGCAAAAGATTTTTCTCCCTCAATGCGGGCAGCCTCTTTTGAAGGTCCAAATACGGCAATGTCATTTTTCCTAAGCAGATCAGCAAGACCATCGACCAATGGCTGTTCGGGTCCGATAACAACCAAATCGATTTTTTGAGAAAGGCAAAATTCTAGAATGCTTTGATAGTCCGAAACATTTAATTCAACATTCTTGCCTAATGGCTTAGTACCCGGATTACCCGGCAATATGAATAGTTGAGATAATTTTTTACTTTTAGAAAGTGCGAGAGCAAGAGCATGTTCTCTTCCACCCGAACCGATTAAAACTACATTCATTATGTAAGCCTTAAATAAAATTGAAACGATTTTACTAATTGTTCAGTCAAATATTTGCGATCGTGTTTAATAACAAATTCTTCTTTTGGAGTCGGAAGACTACCTGACTTATAATCAGCATTAATTTTAATAATGGCATTTTTTATTTCATCAATATCGTAAGGATTCGTTATATAAGAAGCACCATATTCAGTAAGAGCAGTTTTAGCAGCTCCATCCGGGACGCAACCTAGAATTGGTTTACGGGATCCGAGATATTCAAATAGTTTGCCCGTAGAAATAGTTTCCGAATTTTTACTTTCACCGATCATCATCCATAAAACATCAGTTGATTTTAACCTTTTAATTACATCGGGATGTTCCATATATCCGAGATCAATGACGTATTGATTTAAACCTAGTTCTGTAATAAGTTTTTTATTTTCTTTTCTAAGATGTCCGATAAATTCCAATTTAATATTAGAAGCGATATCAGGACGCTCGACCGTCAATTTCTTAAATGCTTTAAGAAAATATTCCGGAGTAATAGTTTCATAAAATATACCCGCATAGGATATTTTCATTTTAGTCGGGTCTTTAGGAAGAACCGGTTCTTTATTAAAATCCTCTTGATCGAACCCATGAGGAATAATATTAACGTCATCGAAAGTGAGAAACTTATACATTGTAATAAGTTTCTCTTTAATTCTACGGTTTATTACTATTGCTTTTGTTGATGCCTTAAGTGCTGCATATTCTAATTTTTTATGCTTGTATTTATGAAATGGAGTTGGGTAAAAAGCGAAATGATTGCCGAACCATAGATCGCGATAATCGACAAATAGAGGTATATCAAATTCTTTTTTTAGTTTAGCCGCATAACTAAACGGCGAAAAAGGAGGAATCGTAACATAAAGAATATCAAAATGTTCATTTTTTAATTTTTCGCGTGCGACTTCATAAGCTTTTTTAGCCCAAGAAAATTTATTATCGGGAATGAATAATGCTTTACTGATATTAGACATTAATTTCCGGATAAACTCTTGCGGCATAGTAACAGTTCCATATTTATTACCGAGTACGGAATTAAGGTCAAATGCTTCAGTCCTGATAATTTCCACACCTGCGGCTTCTACTTCTTTTAGCAGAGCCAGATCGTGAGCAAAATATGCAGTCTTGCCAGTTGTAATAACGGTTGGCTGCCAATTGAATTGAGGCATATATTTAACAAATTTAGCGGTTCTTTGAACACCGCTCAAACCCATAGGGGGAAAATAATATGACAATATTAGTACTTTATACATGTTAACCGGATTAATTAGAAGATTTAGAAGATTGATAATTAGGTGATTCTTCAGTAATAATTACGTCATGCGGATGGCTTTCTTTAAGACCCGCATTAGAAATTTTCACAAAACGAGCATTTTTCTTCAGAGCATCGATATTCTTTGCCCCGCAATAGCCCATAGCAGCCCTCAGACCGCCGATAAACTGATAAATGGTCTCTGATAAGGGTCCTTTATAAGGGACTCTTCCTTCAACTCCTTCGGGCACTAATTTCTTAATATCTGATTCCATATCTTGGAAATATCGGTCGCTGCTTCCTTTTTTCATAGCACCGAGGGAACCCATACCTCTATAAATTTTAAAACTTCTACCTTCATACAATACTTTCTCGCCCGGAGTTTCTTCTACACCTGCAAGAGTGCCACCCATCATAACTGAATCAGCACCTGCGGCAATAGCTTTAGCGATATCACCTGTCTGTTTAACTCCACCATCTGCGATTAAAGGAATTCCTTTACCTTTAATACCTTCAGCCACTTCAAACACGGCAGAGATTTGCGGGACACCCACACCTGCGATAATACGAGTAGTGCAGATAGAACCGGCTCCGATACCTACTTTTACGGCATCGACTCCGCATTTGATTAATTCAAGAGCGGCTTCTTTAGTTACGATATTTCCAGCCACTAATTGTAAATATTTATGCCTTTTTCTAACGTCCTTTAGAACTTTAAGTACGCCTGCGGAATGACCATGAGCGGTATCAACGATAATAACATCAGCACCTGCAAGTACAAGTGCGTCCACTCTCTCGATTGTATCTTTAGATACACCGACTGCCGCACCGACCCTAAGTCTTCCGAGATCGTCTTTGCATGCATTAGGGAATTTTTTCTTTTTTGAAATATCTTTATATGTGATAAGTCCTTTTAATATTCCTTTTTTATCCACAACAGGAAGTTTCTCAATTCTATGCTTATGTAAAATAATTTCGGCTTCTTCGAGTGTAGTACCGATAGGAGCAGTAATCAAATTATCTTTTGTCATCATCGATGAGATTAAATTTTTTCTGTTTGGTTCAAAACGAAGATCACGATTTGTAAGAATACCTATAAGTTTTCCTGCATCATCTACGATTGGAATTCCGGAGATATGATATTTAGACATAAGATTTTCTGCTTCTTCTACAGTCTTATCGGCGGAGATGGTGATAGGACGAGTAATCATACCACTTTCTGAACGTTTAACCATATCAACTTCTTCAGCCTGACGTTGGACGCTCATATTTTTATGTATAATACCGATACCACCTTGCGCCGCCATAGCGATTGCCATGGAGGATTCGGTTACGGTATCCATTGCAGCCGAGAGAAACGGAATATTTAGTTTTATTTCCGGTGTGAGATATGTGGAAATATCTGTATCCCTTGGTAAAATATTTGACTTAGCAGGAATTAATAAGATATCATCAAAAGTAATTCCATCATAAGCGATTTTGAATTTATTCATTTCTTCTCCAATTTATTCAAATGCGGGATAACCGGTGATATCTTCGCCAATTATAAGAGTATGCATTTCGTGAGTACCTTCATAAGTTTTAACGGATTCTAAATTTGCCGAATGACGCATAACGGGATATTCATCCAAAATTCCATTTGCGCCAAAAATTTCTCGTGCAATGCGTGCTGCATCTAAAGCCATTTCGCAATTATTTCTTTTTGCCATCGAAATTTGTGTATGCTTTATTGTCCCTTTATCTTTTAGTCGTCCTAATTGAAGAGTCATCAATTGTGCTTTTGTAATTTCAGTTAGGATATTTACCAATTTTAATTGAGTTAATTGGTATCCGGCAATCGGTTTACTGAATTGGATTCGGGACTTAGCATAATTAAGAGCAGAATCATAAACTGCCATCATAGAACCGACAACACCCCAAGCAATACCATATCGTGCTTGATTAAGGCACATTAAAGGAGATTTGAGTCCGCCCGATTTAGGTAACAGATTTTCATCAGGAATAAAAACATCCTGGAAAATTAATTCAGATGTGATCGAAGCGCGAAGAGAATGTTTCCCTTTCATTTCGGGAGCGGAGAATCCTTTAATATCTTTTTCGACTAAAAATCCTTTTACTACCCCATCGAGTTTAGCCCAAACAATAGCGATATCGGCGATAGTGCCATTAGTAATCCACATTTTAGCGCCATTAAGCAAGTAACCGCCATCGACTTTCTCAGCTTTGGTAACCATACCGCCGGGATTGGAACCGTAATCAGGTTCCGTTAATCCGAAGCAACCGATTTTCTCACCCGATGCCAATTTAGGAAGCCAGAAATCTTTTTGTTCCTCACTTCCAAATTCATAGATTGGATACATAACGAGACCACTTTGCACTGATACAAAACTTCTTACTCCCGAATCCCCTCTTTCAAGCTCCTGCATTGCTAGACCATAAGCTACGTTATTTGCCTCGGCACATCCATATTTGGAAGGGAGATTGATGCCGAATAAACCAAGTTCAGCCATCTTAGGGACTAATTCCTTTGGGAAAGTACCATCTCTATAATTTTTTTCAATTATCGGAATTACTTCTGAATCAACAAATTCACGGACAGAATTTCTTATTAAAATTTCTTCTTCCGAGAGAAGTGATTCTATATCAAAATAATCTAATCCATTAAAGCTGCTCATAAATTCCTAATATTTTGTTCTATTAATTTAGTAAAATTTTAATATTCTTCTTCCTGATTTAAATCAAGATTCGATAAAACTTTCTTTATAATATCCGAAGAATATCCCTTACCTGAAAGGAATGAAAATAATTTTGTTTTTAATTTATTTTTTTCGATATCACGATTCTTTAATGATATCAACTTCTTTTTCGCAATTTCAAAAGCGTTTTGCGTCATTTCAGCATCATTATCAAAAGAGTTCATCGCTCGATTAATAATCTCTCTGCTAATTCCTTTTTGATATAAACCGGCAATAATTTTATTAGTACCGCTTTTTTTTCTCAGTACCGCTTCTTCAATATATCTTTTAGCGAAATCTTCATCATCGATATAGCCCTTATCTTTAAGTCCATTAAGGGTTTCGTCTATTACTTCTTTATCATATCCTTTAGCTGATAATTTTTTCCGCAGTTCAAAAAACGAATGGTGCCTTCTACCGAGATAGTTGAAAGCACCATTTCTCACTCTTATTCTTAGATCTTGTTCGAGAAGCTTTTCGCGCAGCTCATCGGATAGATCGTCATTGCTTCTTAAACCACTTTTAGCTGCTACTTCATAATCTATTTTTATTTTAGAATTATCCTCAAAAAAGATAATTACGTTATTACCTTTTTTAAGCAGCCGAGATATAATCATTTTTATTTACTTTTTTTTGATTTTGCTGTTGTTGCTTCTTCTTTCTCTTCATCTTTTTTGACAGGAGAATCATCTTTTATCATACCGATAGCAATCATTACGTCTCTTTCGAGATTATTATATAAGTTCTCGTCTTCGAGCATCTTAGTTTTCAATTGCTCACGTCCTTGGAATCGGTCTTCACCAACAGTAAGCCAAGCACCGCTTTTCTTAATTACGTTTCGTTCGATACCGGTATCGATAATTTCTCCTACACGACTAATCCCTTCATTATAGAGAATATCAAATTCCACTTCTTTGAATGGAGGTGCTACTTTACTTTTTACAATTTTTACTTTTGTTCTATTACCGACTACGTTAGTACCATCTTTAATTGCGCCGATTCTTCTGATATCTAAACGAACGCTTGCATAGAATTTAAGTGCATTACCGCCTGTTGTGGTTTCAGGATTTCCGAACATAACACCAATTTTGCTTCTCAATTGATTTGTAAAAATAACGGTAGTTTTAGATTTAGAGATAGCGCCTGTAAGTTTTCTAAGTGCCTGCGACATTAAACGTGCCTGCATAGCCATTTGCGGATCGCCCATTTCGCCTTCTATTTCGGAGCGTGGTACTAGTGCTGCAACTGAATCGATAACTATAATATCAAGTGAATTGCTCCTGACCAAAGTATCAACAATCTCTAATGCCTGTTCGCCGAAATCGGGTTGTGAGATTAATAAATTCTGTGTATCAACATGTAATTTTTTTGCATAATTGACATCAAGGGCATGCTCTACATCTATAAAAGCAGCGAGGCCGCCCGCTTTCTGTGCCTGTGCTATAATGTGGAGACATAATGTAGTTTTACCGGAAGATTCAGGTCCATAAATTTCAACTATTCTGCCGCGTGGAACTCCGCCAATACCGAGAGCGAAATCGAGTGATAATGATCCCGTTGAGATCGATTCGATTTCGTTTACCACTCCATCACCGAGCTTCATTATCGTACCTTTGCCATACTGCTTATCAATCGTAACGATTGCATCTTCTAATATTTTTATTTTTGAATCTTTTTCAGACATACATCCTCCGTTTTAAATTAATTTCTTTTAATATGTTTTTATTCGTCATACTGGATGCCAAGCAAGTGCCTTCTGAGCATGTCCAAAGCAGATTGCGAAGCTCTATCTTTATTTAATAAACGGTCATCTCCGTGTCGAAATTCTTTTGCGGTGCAAATCTTATCATCGCAAATTCCGACATAAACCAATCCAACGGGCTTACTCAAAGTGCCCCCCGATGGTCCCATGATTCCTGTTATAGAAAGACCTAAGTCTGTACCGCTCGTAGCTTTTATACCTTCAGCCATTTGGCGTGCAACTTCAATACTTACCGCGCCATATTTGTGGATGATATCTTCATCTACTTTAAGTAGCTCCACTTTAGCGGCGTTGCTATAAGCAACTACACCTCTATCAAAGAAATGAGAACTACCGGCAATATTTGTAAGTCGGCTGGCAATCAATCCTCCGGTGCATGATTCGGCAACTGCAATTCTCAATCCTCTATCGGATAATATTTTTCCGACTTTTTCTTCCAAGGTATCGTTATTTTTTCCATAAATAAATCGTCCTACAAGAGTACGAATCTTTTGCTCAATTTCTACAAGTTTATTATTAGCTTGTTCCTCGGTATCTTCTTTAACCGTAATTCTTAATCTCACTCCGTATTGACTTGGGAGGAAAGCCATTTTACCTCCATTAAGAAGAGAATTCAGATCACCAAGTTTTTCAAATAGATATGATTCAGGTATGCCGGTAGTAAGGAGATTTGTTTTTTTAATTACGTAACCTTTATTATCAATCTTTTCAGATAATCGAGGTAAAACAAAATTGCTCATCATTTCCTTCATTTCGTAAGGGACACCGGGCATAGCAATAAATATTTTATTTTCCGTTTCGATAAATATTCCGGGAGCCGTACCTTTGAAATTTCTAATCGGTTCCGCTATTAAAGGTACGAGTGCTTGTTCTTCATTAATTTTAGTTACCACTCTACCGCGCAGATCAAATATTCTCTTTACGTCGCTAAGGACAAGGTCGTTCATTTTAAGTTCGGTATTGAAATATTTCACTATACAGCTTCTGGTAATATCATCATGAGTAGGACCAAGTCCACCTGTAACGATTACCACGTCATTATTATTAAAAGCGTAATCAAATTCTCTAAGTATTGAATCTGCATCATCAGGCACTACATGAGTCTCGGTAATTATAACACCGAGATCGGAGAGGACTTCTCCGATAAATGCACTATTGGTATTGATCGTCTGCCCTATCAATATTTCATCGCCTATCGTAACTAAATGAGCTTTCATAATATCCTAAATAAAGTGATACAAAATATTTGTAAGAATCTGCATAATCAAGAACGCATAGAACCCAGCCATGATATCATCTGCGAAGATTCCAAGTCCCCCCTTTAATTTCTCGAGTCTTCGTGCCGGGAACGGTTTAAAAATATCCAAAGCGCGCCAAATAAAAAAAGCAGGGATTATTAACCAAAGTGATTTTGGGAGAAAAAGAAGTGTAATCCACATACCTGTAAATTCATCTAAAGTAAATTCTTTCGGATCCTTTCCATAGATTTTTTCAAATTTAGTTGCTATCGGAATCCCGAAAACGATTGAAGCAGAGATGAATAAAACTAGAAGAGCCGGATTTTCAAATCCCGGGATAAGATATAAAGCTAAGGCGACGAGACTTCCGAATGTACCTGAAGCTTTTTTAATGAAGCCGGTGCCAAATCCCGAACCGATTAATTTTTCGAATTTACTCAATTCTACCCTTAAAAAGCTTTTTAATTACAATTCTATTTGTAAATATATAAGAAATTCCTGTAAATAGAGTAAATAGTGTAATGAAGAGCATCGAATAATATATTGCATATTCATTGCTAAGTAAGGCAATTATATCGCTATAATCGTTTCTAATCCAATCGACCGATTTAGCAGCATAAATGACTAAGAGATAATAGAGGAAAAACATTTGAAGAAACGTTTTCCATTTTGCACTTTTAGATGTAACGAAATTTACTTTCTTATAATCAGCATAACCTCTAAGTCCGGTAACTGTTATGTCTCTTAGTACAATTAATAAAACCATCCATAAATGGAGAGTACCGATAATTACGAAACCGAAAAATGCCGCCGAAGTAAGAATCTTATCAGCAAGCGGGTCCATAAATTTTCCCCATGCAGTGATGTAATTAAATTTGCGAGCGAGCCAACCATCATACCAATCGGTAATAGCAGCTATAACAAATATTAATAATGAAACCTGTTTTAATTCATCCACGGGAGATAGAAAGAAATAGAAAAAGAAAGGAGTAAGAATTATCCTCGCAACAGTTAATTGATTAGGAAGAAGCATTCTCAGCCAATTTTGCTAAATGATCAAATGTATAAATCCCTGTATTATGTCCATCATCCCAAACAATTAAGATAGCATAAGTACCGATTTTATCAATCGATTTAATTTTTAATTCCCAGTCGGAATAGATAGGAAGATAACTACTGCTCTGTTTTTCTCTTTCGCTTTCGCACACTGCACAGGGGCAGTTGCGCTTTAGATTAGCTAATTTTATTATACTTTCGGAATTGTCATTCCAAACTATTTGTAATTTATTTTCGGGAAGTACTTTAATCTTTCTTGGTGTCATTTTTCTAATTTTTTACCTGTTAATTTTTCTACCGCTTCAAAATATTTATTTGCAGTATTAGTGATTACGCTCTCGGGAAGAATTGGAGCCGGTGGACGTTTATTAAAATTGATCGATAAGAGATAATCTCTAACGTACTGCTTATCGTAACTATCTTGTGCTCTCCCTTTTTCGTAAGAATCAAGCGGCCAGAAACGTGATGAATCGGGAGTTAATAATTCATCGATTAAAATCACTTTATTATTATAGATTCCAAATTCCATTTTTGTATCTGCAATAATGATTCCTTTAGTAAGAGCGTATTCAGAAGCTTTTATATAAATTTCTAATGCTTTTGTTTTAATTTCGTTATAGATATCAAAGCCGACAATTCCGATAGCTTTTTTCTCATCTATATTTTCATCATGATCGCCGATATCAGCTTTAGTGGAAGGAGTGAAAATCGCTTTAGGGAGTTTTTCCGATTCTTCGAGTCCGGGAGGCAAAGCGATTCCGCAGACTGCGCCTGTTTTTTTATAGTCATTCCAACCCGTACCCGAGAGATACCCTCTTACGATACATTCTAACGGAATAAGTTTTGCCTTTTTTACGAGCATCGAACGCCCTTTTAGAATCTCCGAATATTCACGGCATTCTTGAGGGTATTCATCAACATTGGTAGAAACGATATGATTTTCTATAATATCGGAAGTAAAATCGAACCAGAAATTTGAGATATAGGTAAGGATTTCCCCTTTGGAAGGAATTCCCTGCTGCATAATAACATCAAATGCGCTAAGGCGATCGGAAGAAACTATAAGGTAATAGTCCCCCGTTTCATAAACGTCCCTTACTTTGCCTTGTTTGAATTTTTTAAGAGAAGGGAAATCAGTTGATAAAACTACCTTGTCCATTATTCCTCATAATTTAGAAGGGTAATATAACGACACTATTCAGCTTATTCAACTTTCAAAAATATTCTTACATATTTATTTTTATCGGCATAATAACAAAAGGGAGACCCATTTTATAAAGTTTTTTCTGAAGAGTGAATACAATTTGATTGTGAAGCATTTTATTAAATATAGTCTCTTTATGGAAAACTAATTGACCACCAAAATATACTGCATTAGAAAATTTGGTTTGAATTTCCATCAACAATTCTTCGGCGGTTTCAATTACTTCGGTTCCAACTTTAGAGAAACCTTCTGCATAAAATCCATTTCTGTTTATAAATTCGATATAGTTATAAATATCCTTCTTTGTTTTTGATTCGAGTTCAATAAGTTCTGCCGTACCTTTAAAGGAACCTGTATCCACCACACCAACTTGAGCAAACGCAAAATTAGAAAAAGTATTAGGGAAGGTTCTAATAACCGAAAGAAGAGTATGAATACCAAGACCATTAAAACCATTAACAAATATTATTGCGGTTTTATTATTAACATTATATTCCTGTTTTGAATGTTCAGAATTATGAAATACTTCTATCGATTCTGTAATAGCCGGTAATATAGTTTCATCGAGCTCTTTAATTTTTAGATTGACAGAATTATAATGTTTCTTTGTAATTAGAGCAAGAATAATCAAACTACCTGTTATTAAAATAGTTATCCAACCACCTTCAAAAAACTTAATTGAAAGTACAGAAACAAGAATTAAAGAGGTTAGAAACAGCCCTATACCGTTGATGGATATTTTTTTAATCCAATTTTTATTTTCTTTTCTTACTTGCCACCAATGGCGGACCATTCCAAGTTGAGATAAGAAAAATGTTGCGAATACATTAATGCTATAAAGAACTATTAGATATTTTACTGAACCTTTAGATAGAATCATGGTAATAATTGCTGCGGTTCCCATAATTATTACTCCGTTTTGAGTAACAAGTCTGTCGCTAAGAATTGAAAAACGAGATGGGAACCACCTGTCTAAAGCCATATTAGCCAATACTCGGGGACCATCCATAAAACCCGCTTGTGCAGCAACAAAAAGTATGATTGCTTCGGAGAATAAAATTAGGAATAAAAATATAGTACCATAAGTGCCCCAATCAGCAGATATTCTTGAGTATAAAACAGCATTTAGAGTTTTT
>Ga0209347_1003361_pt1 | contig 18824 bp, 21 predicted proteins | sample AutmiccommuBRH23_FD_187382 | JGI IMG/M metagenome (GOLD analysis project Ga0209347, IMG submission 187382) | Deep subsurface microbial communities from Mt. Terri, Switzerland - Autotrophic microbial communities BRH/23 (SPAdes) (version 2) | ecosystem: Environmental > Aquatic > Deep subsurface >...
CGTTTTTAAAATAGATGTCCACATTATTCATATTTCTTATTGTACCAATACACATAACTGCTACTGATTCTCTTTACAGCATTTGATATGGGTGCAGTCACCACTTTCCTTAGCAAATTACAGGATTACTCATAAGGCAATATCCATATATTTATAATTGCTTACTTATTTCCTTGCATGTCTTAGCATATTAACCTTCATTCTGCCGCTACCTCTGGCGGCACTATTAGTAATGAAAAATGATGTGCGGCTTACGCAACTTGGTAATAATTTAGCTTAAGGAGAAGATATACTATAAAGCACGGTGAGGTGAGTATGATTGCAAATCTATATTGGTGTTACTGATGATAAGTGGTTTAAATATCTAAAAAGTATAAAGCCTGACGAAGTGAATTTCTGGCAGCCAAACAGCGGACGTAATTTTAAAGCAATAAAACAGGGTGAGCTGTTTTTATTTAAATTACATTCACCCAACAATTTTATTGTAGGTGGTGGTGTATTTGTTAGGCAGGCTTTTTTGCCAGTTTCTTTAACGTGGGATGCCTTTGAGATAAAGAATGGAACATCGAATAGAGATGATTTTTTAAATGCAATTTATCAATACCGCCGCACAGATAGGCGTTTAGAACCAGATCCTATAATAGGTTCATTAATTCTTTCAACGCCATTCTTTTTTGAAATAGAAGATTGGATTCCTGTACCACAAAGTTGGTCACCTAATATTGTGCAAGGGAAAACTTATGATACGGAAACGGTCGAGGGAAGACAATTATTTGAAGTAGTCCAGAGAAAAATGTCTATGAGCTTTAGCGTAATGGAAGAAAGTGAACGCTATGGATCACCGCAAATAATTACCCCAAGACTTGGACAAGGTGGATTTAGGGTAATAGTAACGGAAGCTTATCATAGACGTTGTGCAATGACTGGAGAAAAAACATTACCTGTATTGGATGCTTCACATATTAAGCCATATGCCAAAGAGGGACCCCATACAGCGAGTAATGGGCTTTTACTAAGACAGGATCTTCATACGCTTTTTGATAGAGGGTATATAACTATAAATGAAGGCAATATAATTGAGGTTAGTAGAAGAATAAAAGATGATTACGGAAACGGAAAAGAGTATTATGCTTTGCATGGAAAGTTATTACCAAATATTCCGGATAGATTTGAAGAGAGACCTTCACGTGAGTTCTTGCTTTGGCATAATGAAAATGTTTATGTAGGATAGTGGATGTTTGATTAAAGCTTATGGGGTTGAATTATAAGCTGCGGATATCAAGAATTATGATGAGTTTATTAGTAAGATACTTAACTGGCGAGTTGCACAGCCTATCTTCAAATATGAACACATGGTATAATCTAACTATCTTGACTATAAAGAAAGGATGGTATCAGTGAATCAAGCAATAAAAGGAGAAATTCGAGAACTAATCAGAACTAAACTAATATCAAAAGTTGAAAAATATAAACCGGAATCAGAGCATAAACCCTTTTTTGCAGCCATTTTTTCCGAAGACAAAATATTAACTGCTTCATTAGTACATTCGTTTTATACAACATTTGGAATGTCAATTTATGAGCAGTTAACAATGATGTTAGCAAATGCGGCAAATTATCATGTTGAGAAACAATATAAACTTGAAGGGGACATTGATTTGCGAACTTCCCAGCTTATAGATGAAATGTGGGAGTTGGATAAATCAAATGGCAGTGTTGATAAACTTGATGAGTTACAAAAAATAAGGGATAGCATTTATCCTGCACGCCAAGTTCAGGTTCAAAATGATTCTGTTGTAGACATTTTTTTAAGAAAACCGAATGGTGAAGAATATTATATTGATATTAAAACAGTTAAACCCAATAAAGGGGAATTCGAGTACCACAAAAGAAAGTTGTTAAGATGGGCCGGATATCGTTACTCAGTTAATAAAGATGCAAATGTCTCTACCTTTCTTGCCATACCATATAATCCTTTTCATCCCCAGTCATATACAAAAAAAATGTGGGGGAAAGTGAAGTGTATGGACGGAAGCAATGATCTACTCGTACAAGAGGACTTTTGGAATTTGGTTGGTGGTTCCCAGTCAACATATAATGAACTAATAACTATCTTTGAAGATGTTGGCAGTGAACTCAGTGATGTAATAAATTCTAAGTTTAAAAAATAAGAAAGCAATTACTAGTGAGGATAGTAATTGCTCAATAAATTTATATGCTCAATGCTAGTTGATCACTGACTTCATAATCACTTTCAATAAAATTAGTACTGTTAGAGCAAGATAAACAATTCACAATAGCTTGTCCAAGTTGAAAAGCTAGCTTTACAGGAACTGCATTTCCAATTTGTTTGTATTTATCACTCACTGAGCCTTTAAATTCCCACCAATCAGGGAAAGTTTGAATTCTTGCATATTCTCTTACTGTAAAAGGTCTGACTTCATCTGGATGACATCTTTCTGTTTGTTTTTGAGAAGGAGAAGTAGTCAGAGTTAGGCTTGGCTCGTCCCATGACAATCTTCTTGCCATTCCCGTTCTTCCTCCTCCAGAATAAAAACTTTTTCCCATAAAATCCTTTTGTATTTCTAAAGGAAGGTCTCTCCAGCAACCACCGGGAGGTACAAGTTCTAATATCTGTTTTCTTCTTGCAGAATACTGCATTCCCTCGGATTTGGGGACATCTTCAAGTGCTTCTCGAATGGTGAGGATATTTTTATCTTGTTTAGGATAACTAAACCTATACCCCTTTTGGGTTCCGACAATTACAACACGCTCTCTTTTTTGCGGAACACCGTAATTAACAGCATTCATTAAACGGTATTCTACATGATAGCCAAGATCAGTAAGAATATCAATTATTGTTTTTAATGTTCGTCCTTTATCGTGGTTTATAATACCTCTGACGTTCTCAGCCATAAATAATATAGGTTTGATTTCTTTAACCGCTCTTGCAAATTCAAAGAAAAGAGTTCCTCTTGTGTCTTCAAAGCCAAGTTTTTTACCGGCGTAGCTAAATGCTTGGCATGGAAATCCGCCTGTAACTATATCCACTTTAAATTTTGTGAAATCAATATTCCGAACATCTTCGTTTATTACATTGTACTGAGGGCGGTTATGTTTTAGGGTTTCGCATGCTTGCTTATCGATTTCAATTAGAGCAGTTGTTTTTAATCCTGCTTGTTCAAGTCCAAGAGCCAAACCACCTCCGCCTGCAAAAAGTTCGAGAACGGTAAAATTAGTTTTAGCCCTGGGGACTGTATATTCTGATGAAGACTCTGCAATCAATAAGTTATTAAGGTCATGTTCTGCAGCCTCTTCCTCTGCTTCTAGTACATCCATTGGAGAAACGCCTAACAATTCACATAAATTCAGGACATTACTTTTGATGGGATTGAATTTAGTTGATAACATTACTGATAGTTGATTTTTAGTAATACCAAGTAATTCGGCAAGTTCAGTTTGAGTTGCTATACCTTTTTTGTTCATCAATTCTTTAACTTTTTCTTTATTAATCCACACGTATTATCCCCCTTTACAAGCCTGCAAAACCAAGTTAGTTATGATTAAATAATAACACACTTAAGATAATATTGGAAGTAAAAAAGAACATTTATTCTTATTTTGATGAGGTGAGTATGATTGCAAATCATTATTGGTGTTACTGAAGACCTTACAGATAAGAAATAGAGCATATTATATTGACCGCGAACAGACAAAAAGAATAAAACAGTCCAGACATCAAGATGAGCCTATCGAGCCACGTGGAGTGTGTAGTTCTGATGACGAATTGTGGAGATTATTACACCCGCTTTTTATACACCCTCATCGCGAAGATATATGCCACTAGCATAATTCCGGCGCACCATGCAAGAGCTACCCATATATCATTGCCCACCGGCTGATTTGACAGTAGTGCACGGATAGCGTCTACTATTGAGGTTACCGGCTGGTTTTCAGCAAAGGCGCGAACGCCCGACGGCATCGTCTCGGTTGGCACAAACGCCGAGCTGATAAACGGAAGGAAGAGAATCGGATAGGCAAAGGCTCCTGCGCCGTCCACTGATTTTGCGGACAGTCCGGCAATCGCCGCGATCCAGGTCAAGGCCAGCGTAAATAATGCTAGTATACTAGCCACGGCAAGCCATGATAATACTCCTGCTGACGAGCGGAAGCCCATAATGAGCGCTACGAGAATGATGACGACAACCGAAATCGCATTGGATACCAGCGAGGTTAGCACATGCCCCCACAGCGCAGCCGAACGTGCAATCGGCATAGAGTGGAACCGTTCGAAGATACCCCTTTGCATATCCATAAACAGGCGGTAAGCCGTATAGGCTATACCACTTGCAATTGCGATCAGTAGGATTCCGGGCAGCAGATAATTCACATAGTTATCAGTTCCGGTTTGGATTGCGCCACCGAACACATAGACGAACAACAGCATCATAGCAATTGGAGTGATGGCGACCGTGATGATGGTGTCCATGCTGCGGAAAATATGACGCATGGAACGTCCCAACATCACGCCCATGTCGCTAAAAAAGTGTTTCTTTACTGTTTCCATTTATTTTTCCTCCTTTTTGCCGATGATTGCGAGGAATATATCCTCCAAATTCGGCTGTTTTTCCACATACTCCACCTTTGCTGGTGGGAACAGCTTTTTCAGGTCTGCGAGAGTGCCGTTTGCGATAATTTTCCCTTCATGCAGAATGGCAATTCTGTCAGCGAGTTGTTCAGCTTCCTCCAAATACTGCGTGGTTAGAAATACCGTCGTGCCATTAGCAGCAAGCTCTTTGACCATTTTCCATACCTCGATGCGCGCCTCGGGATCAAGTCCGGTGGTCGGCTCGTCTAGAAAAATGATCTGAGGTATCCCTACCAAGCTCATGGCGATGTCGAGTCTACGGTGCATACCGCCCGAATAGGTGGAAACTCTGCGGTCGGCGGCATCGGTCAGGCCGAAGCGGTTGAGTAAATCATCCGCGACCTGACGCGGATTGGTGAGGTGCCGCAGCTTGGCGATCATGTTCAAATTTTCCCTCCCGGTCAATATCTCATCCACGGCGGCAAATTGCCCTGTCAGGCTGATCGACTGCCGTACATGGTCGGGCTTTGACACGACGTCAAATCCGTTGACGGTGGCGGTGCCTCCGTCTTGTTTGAGCAGCGTGGTGAGGATTTTAAGAATCGTCGTCTTGCCCGCGCCGTTGGAGCCGAGTAGGGCGAAAATCTCACCGCGCTTCACTTCAAAATCGACGCCCATTAGGACTTCTGTGTCCTTAAAAGACTTCCGCAGACCTTTCACTTCAATTGCCTTTTCCATCCCGATATCCCCCTTTTACTTTGTTTTATTAGTAATCTTTTTGAAGTATTTGGATATGGCCTTGTTAACTTCTTGGTCAACAGATTCTTGATAGATGTCAGCGTAAGTTTTTGAATTTTTGACTAGATCGTCGCAGAAAGCCGCTACGTCACTGCCCGTCACTTCGAGCACGCCTTTCCCCAAGGCCGCGCCCTCTTCAAAAAGATCGATAATTCCCGAGAACAAAACCATCCCGTCGGTTAGCTCACCAGAGCCGCCCTTAAAGAGATACTTTTGAATCTCTTTGTAAACAATCTGATAATCTTGCGGGAGCGCTTTGACACGCGCCACGTGCGCTCGCCACTCTTTTTTTCCTTCGATGATATCTTGTATTCTCATTTTATCCTCCTATTTACCTAATTTTTTAGCGATATTATTGTTGAGTTGCTCGCGCCACTTGTCACGAAATGACTTTGCCCCTTCTTCGCCTGCCAGGGCTGAACAGAAGCCTTTGATATCGTCACCCAAAACCTCTTGGACACTCTGACCGTCCGCCGCCGTTTCTTCGAGCAGTCCAAGTACGCCGTCAAGAATTGGGATGATGTTGCGACCGGTGAGATCTGAATGCGGCCAAAGATTGGCATTAATTTTTTCCCATGCCGCTTGATAATCAACCGGCAGCTTTTTGGCTCGCGATTCAAAAGTTTTCAATTTTTTAGTCAAGTCGTTGCCTGTGATTTTTTCCCATAAATTCATTATATTTTCTCCTTTAACTCGTTAATTTTTGATGATACGAACTCCCATTTTTCCCAGAACTTCTGTAGTTCTTTGTGCCCCGCGTTGTTGAGCACGAAAAACTTGCGCGGCGGTCCCATATCGGATGGTTTTTTTTCTATGTCCACGAGTTTATTCTTCTCAAGCCGCACCAAAATGGTGTACACCGTTCCATCCACAACATCTGTGAAACCGAGGGCGTTCAGCCGCCGCGTGATTTCGTAGCCGTAGGTTTCTTTGCGGCTTATAATTTCAAGGACACAGCCCTCAAGCACGCCTTTGAGCATTTCCGTTAGGTTTTCCAGCATAATCCCTCCTTGCTATTCTGTATGACTGGTATTAAGTAATACATATTACTAGTATATAGTATCGCAGAATAGTATGACTGTCAATAGGGTAATTTTCATATTAGATTGAAGCTTATACAATTTCCATGCGATCCTTGAGGATTTGTACAGAGCGCGTCAATTAACTTCCATGCGCCTTGATACCTTTGCATAGAATCTATTTATCACTGGAAAATTAACAAGGTTAGGTTCATACCGCGCAAATGGATAATCCCACGGCTTTTAAAAAAGTTCTGTTGGATTTTTTCAAAATAGCGTACGATAGTATATATATTTCCACTTGGCGATGTATTTTCAAACGGAGATACGCCCGCAATCAGGTGTCAGGGTAAGTACTTTAATATTAATGCATTTTCTCATAGAGGATGTCCGGAAATGGAGTGATTGTTATGATTGTATCAGCATCCAGACGCACAGATATTCCTTGCTATTATTCTGATTGGTTCATAAATCGTTTGAAAGAAGGATATGTTCTAACAAGAAATCCTATGAATCATTCACAGGTGAGTAGAATTTCTTTGTCGCCTGATCTTGTGGATTGCATTGTTTTCTGGACAAAAGATCCGAAGAATATTATTCCCCATCTCAAAAATATTGATAATATGGGTTATAAATATTATTTTCAATTCACACTTACACCATATGATTGCACGATTGAGAAAAATATGCGTGACAAGAATCAAATTGTGAATACTTTTATCGAGCTAACCAATTTAATCGGTAAGGAGCGGGTGTTGTGGAGGTATGATCCTATTATATTGAACAACAGACTCTCAGTAGATTATCACTTGGAGCAGTTTTTACAGCTTTGCGAGAGGCTTCATTCCTATACTGAAAGCGTTACAATCAGCTTTGTGGACTATTATAAAAAGTTGAAGACAGATATTATAAGAGATATAACTGAAGAGGAAATCACTGAACTTTCTATGTTTATCGGGCAAACAGCAAAAGACTACGAGCTGGATGTTAAAGCCTGTAGTGAGAAAACAGATTTGACTGCTTACGGTATTGAAAAAGCGAGTTGTATAGATAAAGGTATTATTGAAAAAGTATGCGGTCATAAGCTTGACGTGAAGCAAGATAAAAACCAGAGGGAGTACTGTGGCTGCGTGGAAAGTATAGACATTGGTACTTATAACACCTGCAATAATGGATGCGTATACTGTTATGCAAATTATAGTGAAAAATCAGTTGCTGCAAATATGAAAAGGCACAATATAAATTCTGAGATGCTCAACGATACCCTTAAAGCCGGAGAAGGAGTAATCGAGAGGAAAGTAAAATCATATAAGAGTGACCAGATTGAATTACCTTCAGTTGTCCATAATGTAAGAATTCCTTCAAAACCTATTGACAAAATGGAAAAGATATGCAAAAATACTTTGTAAGGTGAGCGTGCATAAGAGCTAAATGCTTGAGCTGCAGGGGGGCTTAGTAGCCCTACACGTGGATAGTTACCCCGCGGAGTCACATAAATGTGATTCTGTGGGTTTTTTTGCATTTTAAAAGGGTATGTATATTAATGTGCAACAGCTGTAAGAGTGTAATAATGAAAAGAATGGAGCTGAAGGTTATGAAAACTCTTAAGTTAGTCTTACCAACCATTGATCACAAAGAAACAGCCCTAGCTTACCGGCAGGAGTATTTTGATAAAGGAGAGATGATAATCCACGGTGACGGTGGTCTTGATGAAGCGGAAACCTATGAACAATGGATAGAAAAAATCAATGCCGATCTTAAAAAAGACAGCGGTGGACTTGTTCCTGCGACTACATATTTTGCTTTTGCCGGTGATAAGCTTGTTGGCACAATACAAGTTCGTCACAAGTTAAATGATTACCTGCTTAAATATGGGGGTCATATTGGGTATGGTGTTGTGCCGTCAGAGCGCAGAAAGGGCTATGCGACTGAAATGCTGCGGATGGCTCTGAAAAAGTGCAAAGCACTGGGTATTGAAAAAGCACTTGTTACTTGTGATAAAGATAATGTTGCTTCAGCCGGAACTATTCTAAAAAACGATGGTGTTCTCGAAAATGAAGTGTCCGACGATACAGGCAGAATGATGCAGAGATATTGGATTGAGGTAAGATAGAAGGAGTTCATTGGCAACTATCCTACCATATCGGGCTCAACAACCAGCTTTCTGCATCCTCAAAGTTATCGTAGACACGGAATGTCTGTCCTTGATTAGCCTCCGATAGAAATTCTTTGAAACGTTCAGACGTGTTATTCACATCATAAATGGCAACTGCTTTGATGTAGTAGTTTCCGAGTATTTTGTTGGATTTTCTCTGCTTTCAGCAAGCGGCAGGGCTTCCCGACGTACTCTTTCCACCCATGAAAGTTCAGCTTCATAGAATTGCCGGATACTATCCAATGTTAAATTCCTGATAACGGTTTCCAACTTAGCTTCAGATTTCGGGAACGCCCGGTCATTAACCATCAGCAGAACTCCACGAAGTTCTCCCTCATACTGGTTCAAGAGGGTTTCAATTTCTTGGCGTGATAAACCCCGTCCGAACGCAAGCTGCAGAAGAAAGGGTTTTCTTAATTCTGGCAGTTCGGGGAAAGCCTTGGACAGGTCGGAAAGTTCACGCCGTCCCCGCTCGGTAAGAGAATACTTCTTTTTAGTTGGTGAAGCGTCATCGTGCAGTACCTCGGCGGTAACAAAGCCATCTCCCTGTAGTTCGGCTAGAGCTTTATATATCTGGCTATTGTTTCCCGACCAATAGATAAGAGGGGAATTATGCATAACCTTTTTCATATCATAGCCTGTCAGAGGCTCGAAGCTGAGGAAGCCTAAAATGACGTGTTGGATGACAGGTCAGTGTCAGTAAGAACCCTGTCGTGATCACGCCGGAAGGAATGGAGATTGACCCAAGGGACTGGAAGAATCACATTCAGATTGGAGATGGGCCCTATTGGGTCGAGTACGATCACGTCGTGGAAGTGCTCGTTGAAGACGGCGAGATGGTCAAACAGGGTCAACCCTTGGCCCGAGCCGCACCGGCCTCGATCCGCCATGGCGGGCCGGAAGCTGTTTCGAAATGCCTTGTCCAATACCTGATCGAGGAAGATCAGCAGAAATTGGAGTGGATTCTTGAGACCATGCGCTCCCAAAGTTTTACGGTGGGAGAATCGGCTTGCCTTGTGTCGGAGTTGTAGCCAGCAGCTCCCGTTTTGTAAAAAGAAGATAAAGATTTAATACCCTTTTTCTACCATTAAAAGTGCCGATATTAATATAATAAAGCTTAGTACTACAACTATATCTCTTATAGATATTTTAAATTTGTAGTTATATAACTCATCAGGATTAACATTTTCTACTAAGCTTTCTATCTCATTTATTTTTTCGAAAGAATTAACAAGCAATGAAACGATGATATGAGATATTCCTTTGATTTTCGTTTTTAATTTTATTTTGTTTCCGCCTATGGCTGACCGTGCACTTTCTATAAAACTATTTTTTATTTCCGACCCTTTCTCCTTAAGATCTAATACGATACACATTACTATTTTTAAGTAGTCTTTAATAGGAACGCCTATTAATTTTAACGGAAAAAATAGTTTATCAAGTAGCCCAATTACGGTTTTCATTGGGGTTGTATGAAAATACAGGATGCTCACATACCAAATAACAAGCAATCTAAACAGTCTTAGAAAGACTTCATAGCTTCCTTGATTATATGCAAATAACTCGTTATTAGTAAACAAATAGAGAAGTTCACTCATCAAATAACCAAAAAGGTAAGGAACCAGGACGATTATACAATATGAAGCAGTACTGATTAATAAGGTTCGGAATTTAATTCTTGTGACAAGTGTAGCAATCAATAAGTAAACGGATAGTATACCTAAACTAATCTGTTTTTCTAAAAGAAAAGGCATGATAGCGAGCACGATGGCTAAAATAAACTTAATCAGCCCATCTATGTCCATAGACTTACTGTTTTTTGGTGTATTTATATCTGTTTTTGTTAAAGTAATATTATCCGACATAGCAATACCTGCCTTATTTTTTATTCATTCGAATCCTATAATAAAGAAAGCTCCTAATAATGTCTTTACATCACTAGGAGCTTGTTTTAATCTTATGAAAAAAGAAAGTGGAGGAAAGAACATCTGCCTCACAAGCCTTATTCTTCCCTAATGTTGTTGAGCATTTATACTCATTACATCCAACTATTATGATAAGATTAATCTCCTATTTATGCAAGCATTTTATGAATAAAAACACAAAAAATGAAGTAGATACGTTTCATATTTATATGGATGCGCTTGATGTAGATATGAGGCAATGTATGACCACTATGGCAATCGGTCCGTCAAAACAAAAATGTAATAAATAATTCACAATTTAGGAATATTTTTTTCTATTTTTTATAGTACATTATTGGTAAAGGTATTTCTCTTGAGAATCTAAATCCTTAAAAGCAGTTTGGAATTAAATCAAAAAAAGAAAGAGCTAAACTGGTTGGAGCAATATTAAAGTATTAGCGAGCGTTAATATGTTAAAATTTTCACAAAAAATGTACAAGGCAAATAAATTATTTTTTAGGGAAATGTTAAATGCATAAGGTAATTTCCACAGTATCATTACTGGTTTGAGCGTTATTTTATATTAAAGAAAAAAATCTTTCCTTCAAATATAAAGTATTAGCGAGGTGTTAATATGTAAAATACTTCACAAATAAAGATCAGATATACAAGGCAAATAAATTATTCTAAGGAGGGTTTTTAATGTATAAGAAATTTCTTTCAGTATTATTGATTTTCATGGTCGTTTTTACATTTGTAGGATGTAACCAAACAACAACGGTAGAGCCTAAGTATGCAGACGGTATCTATTTTGCACAAGAGGATGGATTCACTAAGGGTTGGAAATACGTTGTAACAATTGAAGTTAAAGATGGTAAAATTATTTCAGCTGACTGGAACGGCGCTAACGCAGCTGGCGGATCTGATAAGGTCACTTTATCTAAAGCAGGAAAGTATGGTCTAGTAGCTAAAGGTGGAGCGCAAGCTGAATGGCATGAGCAAGCTGCTAAGACTGGGGCATATCTTGTAGAGACCCAGGACCCAATTGTAATAACTTACAAGGATGATGAAGGTCATACTGATGACATCGCAGGGGTATCCATCCACGTTACGGAATTCTTCGATCTAGCTGAAAAAGCTTTGGCTAACGGACCTGTTGGAAAAGGTCCATATAAAGACGGCGCTTACTATGCAGAAGAAGAGGGATATACTAAAAACTATAAATATACTGCTAGCTTAACTGTTATCAATGGTAACATTGTGGCAGCCGACTGGAACGGGGTAAACATTAACGGTGGCAAGGATAAAGATACTTTGTCTGCTGACGGTGAATACGGTTTAGTAGCCAAAGGTGGTGCCCAGGCTGAATGGCATGAGCAAGCTGCTAAAGCTGAAGCTTATCTCTTAGAAACCCAAGATCCTACAGAAATAACATATAAGGATGATGAAGGTCATACTGATGACATCGCAGGGGTATCCATACACGTTAGCGAGTTTTTTGATCTAGCTAAAAAAGCTTTAGACAATGCTCCTATTGCGGAAGGTCCATATAAAGACGGCTTCTACTATGCTCAAGAAGCAGAGTTTGCCAAAGGTTTCAAAATGATGGCACATGTTGCTGTTAAGAACGGAACAATTGTAGGGGTTGACTTTAATGGCATTGCAGAAGAAAAAGGTGCTCCAGATAAAGATAACTTATCCAAATCAGGGGAGTATGGTCTAGTAGCTAAAGGTGGCGCGCAGGCTGAATGGCATGAGCAAGTTGCCAAGGTTGAAGCTTATCTCTTAGAAACTCAAGAACCAACAGCTATAACATATAAGGATGATGAAGGTCATACTGATGATATCGCTGGGGTATCCATCCATGCTATTGAATTCTTCACACTAGCAGAGCAAGCTTTAGCAGATGCTAAATAATTAAGTTCTTTAAATAAATGAAGGAGTGGTTTATACTGCTCCTTCGTTAATTAAAATCATTATAACTAAACATATAATCCGTTTTTATAAATATTGTTTATTTATTTATGGAGGTTTGTGTAGGTATGTATTTGAAAAAATTATCATTCATCTCCTCTCTTCTTTTCTTACTGTTACTGGTAGTTCTTCTTGTAGGATGTACCCCTCTAGCAAAAAACATAACAGAAACTCAGGAAATAGAACCAGTTGCAAAAACAGCTTTTTTGATGGGTACTATAGTAAAAATAACAATATACGATGAAGTTAAAGAAGTTGAGCCAATATTTCAGAAAGTATTTGACGGAATTTCTGAAATTGAAGACAGAATGACTATTAATAAAGGTAATGAAAAAAGTGAAATAATGCAGTTGAATAATGAGGCAGGAAAAGAATACAGCAAGCTTAGCCCAGACACTTTTTATCTGCTAGAGAAGGGGAAATATTACTCAGAAATTTCCAATGGTAAATATGATATTACCATAGGCCCCCTTGTAAAGCTTTGGAATATTGGTACAGAAGAAGCAAGATTACCAAAAGAAATAGAAATAAATAATACACTGCCATTAGTAAACTATAAAAATTTAATCCTGGACAAAGAGAACCTTAGTGCCAAACTTAATATCCCTGGTATGATGGTTGATTTAGGATCGATTGCTAAAGGTTATGCGGCCGATGAAGCAGCTAAGATTTTAGAAGAAGCAGGAATTGAGCATGCAATAATAAATTTAGGTGGGAATATACTAACTCTTAACACTAAGCCTGATGGGACGTATTGGAGGTTTGGTTTACAAGACCCTTTACAACCACGAGGGGATTACATGGGTATTGTTATGCTTAATGAACAGGCTCTTGTATCATCGGGAACCTATGAAAGATATTCCGAATTAAATGGAAAAAGGTATCACCATATTCTAAACCCCAAAACAGGGTATCCAGAGGAGAATTCTATACTCAGTGTCTCTATTATTACAAAGGATTCCATAGATGCTGATGGATTATCAACAGCCATCTTTCTTTTAGGACTTGAAGAAGGAATGCAGAAGATTGAAGATTTACCTAACACCGAGGCAATATTTATTACCTCTGACAAAAAGGTTTATCATTCATCTGGTATAGATGAAAAAAACTTTAAGATTACCAAGGAAGAATATCGATTGCAAAGGTTAGAGGTGATTAAATGAGACTAAAAAAAGGTGATCTTGTCATAGCAATAATTTTGATCACTGCTGTTTTAGGATGGTTTATCAAAGATATCATTTGGGCTGACACTGATAGTAAGATTGCAGTTATAAAAATTGACGGACAGATTTATACTACACTCACATTAGACAGCAGTAATGAACGAAAAGAAATACCTCTCACCCTTCCTGGTGATAATTTTATGCTTATAGTAAGTGAAAAGGACGAAATCTGGGTTGAAGAATCAACGTGTCCAGAACAGGTGTGTGTCAGAACTGGTAAGATAAATAAGCCAGGACAGAACATTGTTGATCTACCTAGTAAAACAGTTATATATATTGAGGGTACAGAAAAAACGGATATAGATGATGTTTCCTTCTAATAAGGGTTATCAATAGGTGCCGAAAGCGGGTAGTAAATATGAATAAGAATAGAAGATATGCAGTGATTATAATTCTGGTTACCAATGCAATTTTGATATCATTATTAGAATCATTAATACCGATACCTATTCCTATACCAGGCATAAAGCTGGGGTTAGCAAGTATTATGACCTTGATTGCAATTGTTTTTTTACCTCTAAAGGATGTCCTTCTCGTTGTCATAATCCGGTCTTTTGTCGTAGCATTGTTGACCAGAGGAGTAATGATGATTGCCTTTAGTCTAAGCGGAGGTATCTTAAGTGCCTTAGTGATGGCATTGCTATACAAGAAGCTATACCGATTTTTTAGCATAAAAGGAATTAGTGTCGTAGGAGCAATAGTTCATAATATAACACAGATTACTGTAGCAACTTTTCTATTGGGTGAAACTGTAATCCTATTATATCTCCCGATTCTTTTAGTATCAGCGGTAATTACTGGCTTCATCACTGGAAGTATAGGGGGAATGGCAATCTCTGAAATAAGGAAAAAGGAGCTTCTGTTGATGACAAGTAAGTAATGAAATTAACTTAATATTAGAAAGGAGAAATCAATAAAATGAAGAAAATTGGACTATTACAGCGTGGTTTGACACTTCTAACTTTAACTTTTGTCCTAACTCTTGGTCTATTGATGTATTTACCACCAGATAAGCTGTATGCAACTCCTTCTGTTAAAGATACATCAGATGGATCGACTGAACAAACTGATGGAACAGCAGGTGCGTCGCAAACAGTTGAGTCGCCTTTCGGACATTATGAACCGTTACCGATTGAGCCCATTCACAGAGAGGCTAACAATGTTTTGCTCGGTAGTGGACTTGGGGTTGCAGCACTAATCATTGGTGGGGCATTCGCGATGGATAAACGTAATCAATAAAGCAAATATGCTTTATTGACCCTTAGATACTAAACCCACTATAAATATTTTTCAACTTTTAAATGGGGAAAAGAGAGGAGATTAATAATCGTGGACTTTTCAAAACGTATAAAAATCAGCCGTCGTCATGTATTGAAAATGGGTGCCGTGGGGTATGCCGTTCTGTCATTAGGTATTTTTCCAGACAGTCTGGTCAAATCAAAAACAGGTTCGGATACACCTGAACAACCCGAACAATTAGGCTTTATGTATGATCAGCAAAAGTGCGTCGGCTGCAGGATTTGTCAGGCATCTTGTAAAGCTACATACAACTGGGAGGAAGGTACCGAGTGGCGTCGGGTATTAACATCAGAGAGGCCAAAAGTATGGTTATCTCTAAGCTGTAATCATTGTGAAAACCCCGCTTGTCTTACAGTATGTCCAGTAGGTGCTTATACAAAAAGAGAAAAAGACGGCATTGTAATTCAAGATTCGGAAAAGTGTATTGGATGTAAATATTGCATGTACGCCTGTCCATATCATGCCCCCCAGTTCAGTGATGACACAGGGAGAATCTCTAAATGCCATTTTTGTTATGAACGTCAGGATAAAGGGGAAGATCCTGTATGTGTTGCAAATTGTCCTACTAATGCTCTAACTTATGGTAAACTTACAGAATTGAGAGAAACTCAGGGTGGAGTTGATTATCTTGAAGGATTGCCAGATCCAGAATTGACAAGACCATCTTGGGTAATAATTCCAAAAGTAAAGGGGGATGAATAATGCATTGGCATTGGCTGATAGTAATCTACTTATTTTTAGGTGGAATTGGCGCGGGAGCGTATCTCACTTCATTTGCAGCTGAAAAAGGATGGTTGGGAAGAAACTCTAGTCTTAGCCGAACAGGATACTATATTTCTGCGCCGATTGTAGCAATTGGCACTGTGCTTTTGGTATTTGACCTTGGCCAGGGGCTTACTAAACCTTGGCTTTTGATTGGACTTCTTACTAACCTTACTTCGGTTATGACCTGGGGTGTGTATATTCTAGCCGCATTCATTATAGTTGGGCTTATCAAGGGGTATTTTACATTAATAAACAAATCTGCGCCGAATATATTAACCTTAACAGGTGCAGTTCTGGCCCTAGCGACAGGCACATATACGGGTCTTTTGCTAGCAGTTATCAAAGCGGTACCTTTCTGGGCTACAGGGATTATACCCGTTCTTTTCGTGGTTTCCGCTTTATCTACCGGTTTATCCCTTACTTCTCTTCTAGCCCCACTGGTTGAGAAAGGAAGTTTCTCCGAAGGTCGAGAAGGGGAAGCACATATACTGTTAATCGGTGCAGAACTAATTATCGTCGCTGCTTTTGTAGGGATGATGATCTTAGGGGTAAATGGACCAGTAGGCCAGGAGTCCGTAGCGTTGCTTATATCCGGTGTTTACGCCCCTGTATTCTGGGGATATTTTATCGGACTTGGTCTGTTATTTCCACTAGTTGTATTCATCTATCAATATCGGAACTCTAAACTATCTGTTATACAACCAGTTAATGAATCTGCTTCTGCAGCTAGTGAATTAGCTGCTACTGTGGAAAAAGGACATCTTTCTTATCTTACTATAGTTTCGGATATCTCAGTAATCATTGGTGGATTTGCACTTAGGGCATTAATAATTTTGGCTGCTATTTCTGTCTGGGACGGTTTTACAATCTACTAGTGAAAAGATGGACATTCATTCTTAAATAGTATTGCAAGTTATATTTATTGCTTTGTTTGTATCACTTACAGCATCTTCAATGAGATATTGTCTCCTCAAGGCATGTGGAGAGTCGTGTTGATAGAGAGGAAATAGCTTGTTATCAAAAGGTTTAGAAGTTTTTAAATGAAAAGTTAAGTATGTTCTATGTACCCTCAGACTACGGTTTGAGGGACTTTTTAATGTCCGGGGGTCTTACTTTTACGCGAAAATATATGATTGCGTGTAAAGGGTGAGGGTTTTGCGAAATCGTATTTGATATTTAGGGAAAACGACCCCCTATAAAACTTATGCAATAAAATAATAATAATATAATAAAAATTGATAATAATATATTGTAAAACGATAAAGTATGAGTTAAAATCTGAAAGATTGCATTTCAAGGAGACGGCAAATACAGAAAAAGCTTCCTTGCTTCAGAAAGATTTCTTATCCATGGGCATTTTAGCAATTCTGGCCGGGATAAGCTCCAGGATAATTTTGCATTTTGCTGAATTGCAAGCAATAACCCCTATTAACCTTGTTTTTGGAATTTACCATCTATTGCCGCCTATTTTGTATACAATAATACCCCAAGAAAAAATATTCTTTACACCCTTGCATCGTTATTCCTAATCTCCGGATTTTATCTTAATATGCTGCCGCTAGAGCAGAAAGACAGTATTATCCTGGCTTATCTACACCTTCCTATTTTCTTATGGGTATTATTAGGGCTTGCATTTAGGGCTGCTAACAGCATTAACTATGCAGTTGCTTGCCGATTATCATCAAAAAAAGGATACAGTCCCTATAATTTTCCTTGATCATTTGAGGCAATAATAACAGCCGTATCTGTCTCCAAGGGAATAAGCTTAGACACTTGAAGACCGCGGTCTTTTATTTCTTTTATTATTAAGTCACCTGCAAAAACCTTACCATTGTTTGAGGATAATGTTCAAAGAAGAAATCATGTATCATCAGGAATCCATCAGGTTTAAGCCGTTCAATTGCACATTCAAAGAGATATTAGTGTTATAGAAGATATTCTCCTTTAGGCTTAGCAGTCCTAAAGTACAAAGTGCAGATAAATAACGTTCTAATGCTTCGGGGTTACAATTTAGCTGTTTAGCAAGTTCAGTCGTCTAGTAAACACATTACTCTACGGAGCGTTGATTGAAAAACTCCAGTTGATTCACTACAATTAATACAGGGAGGTAGAGAGAATGCAAAATATTAATGTTGGCAGCATTATTCGTAAATTACGTACAGAAAAAGAAATGACGCAAAAACAGCTTGCGGATCAAATGAATATCAGCGATAAAACCGTTTCGAAATGGGAACGTGGTTTAGGCTGTCCCGATGTTTCTCTGCTCTCAGAACTATCCGATCTCCTTGAAGTTGATATCGGTAAACTATTAAGCGGTGATTTAGCACCCAATGACTTTGTGGGAGGAAATATGAAAAAATCAAAATATTATGTCTGCCCTGTCTGTCATAACATTTCACTTTGCACAGGTGAAGCTGAAGTATCCTGCTGTGGCAGAAAAATTGATCAGCAACAAATGCAAAAAGCCGAAGAAAATGAGAAGCTTACTGTCGAAGTAATCGAAGGGGACTGGTATATCACAGCGGCTCATCCAATGAACAAAGAGCACTATATATCCTTTGTCGCATTTGCAACCGGCGATCGTGTGCAGATTATCAAGCAATATCCCGAATGGGATATGCAGCTTAGGATACCCAAAAGAGGTCATGGAATGCTTATTTGGTACTGTACAAGGCACGGATTATTTTATCAGTTAATATAGAGGAGTTTTAAGTATGAAAATTATTGTTTTTAATGGAAGTCCTGCTGAGGTTGTACCTGAATATGTGAAATACATCGGAATGTAGTATTGTTGAGCTACATGGGGATATAATAGCCCTACAAGCGGATAGTTACCCCGCGGAATCACATAATTGTGATACTGTGGGTTTTTTTTGCATTTAAAAGGGTCGCAGCAATAATTCACTAATGGTTTCGTCTAGATGAAAAGGGACTTCATTTTCTAGCCAACTCTCAGGAATTGTAACATATTTGCAATTACTGCTATTCAAATAGCTGTAAATTATCTGCAATTCATCTAATTCATCACTGTTAACCTCTACAGATGAATTTACTTCATTAGTTTTAATGAAGGTTAAAATATTTGTTTCGATGATGGAA
>Ga0209347_1003363_pt1 | contig 18806 bp, 20 predicted proteins | sample AutmiccommuBRH23_FD_187382 | JGI IMG/M metagenome (GOLD analysis project Ga0209347, IMG submission 187382) | Deep subsurface microbial communities from Mt. Terri, Switzerland - Autotrophic microbial communities BRH/23 (SPAdes) (version 2) | ecosystem: Environmental > Aquatic > Deep subsurface >...
CGGGCGGCCCGGCCCTTGAGCTCCTCGGGGATCTCCTCGCTGACGAGCGCTCCCTCGTCGGAGGGCAGGTACCGGCCGAGACGGTCCGCGAGGGCGGCCGAGTCGTCGGGCACCGCCGAGACGACCATCGTCAGCACGCCGGGCTCGATGACCGTGCCGGAGGCCTCGTCGACGATGGGCGCCATCTCGGGGAGGGCTCGAGGCTGCTCCGGCTCGACCCACGGCGGGCGCTGGCCGAGGACGGCGATCGCCTTGCGGGCCGAGACGACGGAGCGGATCCACTTCTGGGCGAACTCGACGAACGTGCGCATCGGGTGGAGCAGGAACAGGCCGTAGCCGAGGAAGCTGACGAACTGCCCGAGAGTGAGGCGGCCCTGCGCGACCTCGCGGGTGCCGAGCCACATGAGGGCGACGACGAACCCGCCGGAGAGCAGGACGCCGACCGCCTCGACCGCGGCGAGCCAGGCCCCGGCGAGGACGCCGGAGTGCCGGACCCGCTGCGACTGCTCGGCGTAGTTGCCGCCGAAGGTGTCCTCGCCGCCGATGCCGCGCAGGATCCGCAGGCCCGCGACGATGTCGGTCGCCATCGAGGTCAGCTCGGAGTTGCGCGACCGCTCGATCCCCTGCCACCGCTGCATCGGGCGCAGCAGCGGCGTGCCGAGCAGGACGAGCAGCGGCGCCGAGAGGAGGACGAGCAGGCCCATCCGGACCGACGTCGACAGCACGATCGCCGCGACGGCCAGGTAGGCGACGAGCTGCGAGATCGCGCGCGTCGAGACCTCCATGAGCGCGCCGAACTGGTCACCGTCACTGCCGGAGACCGACAGGACCTCGCCCGTCGGCGTGCGGCGGGTCAGGACGTGGCCCAGCTGGAGGGCCTTGCGGGTGACGAGCTTGGTCGTGCCGAAGAGCGCGATGAGCCACTCCCGGACGATGATCGTGTGGTAGACCGTGCCGCTCAGCGCGCCGACCGCGGTCACGGCGCCGAGGATGAGCACCCAGCGGATCGTCGACGTCGTGTCGCCCGTGACGATGCCGGTGTCGATGGCCCGGCCGACCATCCACGGGCCGAGCGCCTGGGGCACCATCCAGACAACTGCCACCACCAGCCCGGCGACGAAGAGCGTTCCCTGCTGACGGACCATCCACCAGAGGAAGGTCCGCGGGCTTCGGGTGTCCGGCTCGTCGCGGCTCGTGGCGCGGTCGGTGAAGGCCCGGATCTCGGGCGGGAAATCTCGCATGACCCATCAACCCTAGGGTCCGCGAGCGGCCCGCCCCACCGATTTACCGTCCGCCCCCTCGACCTCCGCCCGTCGAGTGTGCACTTCGCGCCGGGCTGGCCCCAGCTCGAGTGTGCACTTCGCGCCGGGCTGGCCCCAGCTCGAGTGTGCACTTCGCGCCGCTCATACCCACGCGAAGCGACGAGCGGACCGCTGTAACGCCAGGTCCATGGCGTGGCGGGAGAAGAACCTCGGCTCGGCCGCCGCGAACGTCAGTGTCTCGGTAGCGACCTCCAGCGCAGCAGCGAAGCGACGGATGGTCACTTCGCGGGCCTCCGGCGAGGTCACGTCGTCGTTCCACATTTCGATGACGATCCAGCCGTCCCGGGCAAACCGTCGCCGGCGCACCTCATCGTGGCCGCGCTGGGCCTCGCCGGCGTGGAAGTCGTGGCCCTGGTACTCGCCGATGACTTTGAGGACTCGACCATCGGGAAGCTCGATCCGCCAGACCAGATCGCCGTAGCCAAGGAGAAGCTGGGGGTCCCAGCTTGCGTAGATCGGTTCGTTGAGAGTCGGCTCCGGCAACCCGGCACGGAGGAACATGAGCCGGCACGTCGTCTCGCGCGGTGACCAGGAGCCGACTCTGATGGACTCCAGCGCCTCGGTCAGCGTCTTCTTGCCACGAGGCCTGGTTCGCTTCGCGAGTGCGTGGCGCAACGGGGCGAGGGACTCAAGACGCGTCGCGCAGGCGTCTCCGACGACGATCAGGTCGTCCAGGCCGACCGGTCTTCCTCGCCCGACGAGCTCACCCAGGTCGACCCAGGTGTCGGGCAGATCGACGACGCGCAGTCCGGCTACCTCGGTGACCGACCGGGGATGAACCATCCGGTGTCCCACGACTCCCTCCCGCCGCACCTGCGGCCGGTCCACCGGCACGATGGTGTGGAGGCGCTGGTCCTCCTCCATCGAGTAGGAGAGGGGCAGTCGGTGGAGGCGCGCGGCGGTGAGGTGGGAGAACGCCGCCGTCTCGGGCAGCACCAGCGACAGCGCCGACGCCTGGCTGGTGAGGTCTGCGCACGCGTCGCGCGCCCTGACGCCGCGGCACGGGCGATGGAGATCTGGCCGCCGGAGGTCTCGCCCCGTCAGTCCCGCCAAGCGTCCCTGACCCACGGTGAAGTGATGGCCCAGCTGCACGTCATTGATGCTCGTCATGCCCCACGGTCGGCCAGACTGCGTCCGCTTGCGACGCCCGTCGCCGCCGCTGTGGAAGGCGGGTCGATCGCCAAGGGGTTGTGGACAGCCTCGCGGATGGCACGAAGTGCACACTCGACGAGGACTGAGCCCGGCACGAAGTGCACACTCGACGACGACTGAGCCCGGCGGCATACGGCTGGGCTGCGGCCGTTCCGGGGTGAGGAACGGGCCTGCCGGACCCGCCGGTGAGCAGCGACTCTCATTACGGCGGCACGCGGACGTGCCCGCCGGAAAGTACGCAAAGGAGCGCTGGTGCCGAACCTGACCATCCACCCGACGGGCGAGGTCCTCTACCTCGAGCCGGGCGAGACGGTGCTCGGCGGCCTCTACAAGGCGGGCTACGCCTACACGATCGGGTGCCGCCGCGGTGGCTGCGCCATCTGCAAGGTGGACGTCCGCGAGGGCGACTTCTCCTATGACCACCCCGTGGCCGACACCGTGATCTCCGACGAGGAGCGCACGGACGGCACCTGTCTGAGCTGCCGGGCGGTCCCGGACTCGGACCTCACCATCGAGATGCGGGACACCTGCCTGCGCCTCGTCAACCCGTTCCTGCGCCAGATGAACGACAAGGCCCGGCTCCGTGCCGACGCCCTGGCAGCCGGCACCACCACGAAGGAGTAACAGTGGGAATCTTGCGGATGGGCTACGCCCACATCCGGGTCACCGACCTCGCCGAGGCCAAGGCGCACTACGCCAACACCCTCGGCCTCTACGAGACGCTCGACCAGGACGGCAAGCTCTACTTCAAGGGCTGGGACGAGTGGGACCACCACTCCCTTGTCATCGAAGAGGGCGGCGTCGGCCTCGTGAAGTTCGGCTTCAAGGTCGAGAAGGCCGAGGACATCGACGAGATCGAGAAGAAGGGCCAGCAGTTCGGCCTCACCGTCGAGCGCATGTCCAAGGGTGAGAACCCCGAGGTCAGCGACGGCATCCGCTTCACGACCCCGTCCGACCACGTCTTCGAGGTCTACCACGACCAGACCCTCATCGGCACCGAGGTCGGCACGCACAACCCGGAGGCCTTCCCCCGGCACCTCGTCGGCGTCGGGGTCCCCGGCCTCGACCACTCGCTCATCCTCGCCGAGGACGTGCGGACGATGGAGAACATGCTGACCAACGTGTTCGGCTTCTACGCGACCGAGCGGGTGCAGACGGACCTCAACGACGACGACGCGCACTACATCGCGACGTGGATGACGAGCAACAACCAGATCCACCAGATCGCCGTCCTCGAGGGCCCGCAGTCCAAACTGCACCACGTCGCCTTCAAGCTCCAGGACTGGGCCGAGGTCGGCCACGCGGGCGACATCATGGTCATGGACGACGTGCCGATCGACATCGGCCCGACGCGCCACGGCATCACCCGCGGCCAGACGATCTACTTCTTCGACCCGTCCGGCAACCGCAACGAGGTCTTTGCCGGCGGCTACCTGGCCTACCCGGACCGTCCGACGGTCAAGTGGACGCCCGACCAGATCGCCCGGGGCATCTTCTACCACGCCCGCGAGATGAACGAGCGCTTCACCACGGTCAGCACCTGACCGTGCCCGTGCGACCTGGAGGAGAGCGATGACGACGACGACGCCCGCGACGTACGTGCGGACGGTCCAGACGATGACGTATGCCGCTGGGCGCGCTGCCGTCGACGCCGCCCTCGAGCGGGCGGCTGAGATCGGCATCGCCGTCAACGTCGCGGTGACCGACCCGTCGGGGGCGCTGCTCGCGTTCGCCCGCATGGACGGGGCTCCGCTGCTCTCCTCCGGGATCGCGCAGGACAAGGCGTGGACCGTGTCGGCCTTCAACGGGATCGCCACGCACGAGTTCTTCGGCCTCATCGAGGACGAGCCAGCACTGCGCGAAGGCATCGTCCACCGCGACCGGCTCGTCGTCTTCGGTGGCGGCGTCCCGGTTCGGGTCGACGGCGTGCTGGTCGGCGCCGTCGGGGTCTCCGGCGGCTCTGCCGAGCAGGACCGTGAGATCGCCGAGGCCGGGGCGGCCGCGGTCGCCACCCCTGACTAGCCGCAGTCGCAACACACCCGCTTGTCGACTGCTCACCCCTGCTGCAACAGGTAGCAGCACTCGCTTACCGGGTGTGTTGCGGGCAACCCCTTCACGCACCCTTCACCAACCAAGGCACGAACCACGAGAGGACCGGCAATGACGCCGTTCATGCTCCAGGTCGCCGAGCTCGTCGGAGCGCGTGACGCCGACGTCGAGCCTGTCGCCCCGATGCCCATGACCCGGATCAGCCAGCGCATCGCGACGGGCACCGGAGCCGACCGCCACGTCGCGATCCGCTCCCTCGCCGAGCAGCTCCTCTGCGAGGCCAACGCCGTGCTCTCCACCGCGGGGCATGTCGCCGGGGGTGCAGGTGACGACCACCTCGCCCTCTTCGACGAGACGCTGCCCAGCGAGCTCGCCTTCAACGTCGCCTACCGCGGCCGGGCCGTCCGCGTCTCGACCACCTTCGAGAACGGCACTGCCTACGGCCGCCTCGTCGGGGACGGCTTCCAGTCAGAGGTCCCCCGGGAGCTCGACGGCCCCGACGCCCTACCCGACCTGCTGGTCCGGCTGCTCGTCGAGTCCGGCGTCAGCCACCACCCCGCCGCCTGAGCCTGTTCGGCTCGACGTCAACCCACCTGTGCAGGGACGCCCACCGGGCGCTCCCCCATCCGAACGCGCCCGCACACGCCCAAAGGAGGGCCGAGCATGCAGTACGAACTACGCACCCAGGTCGTCGAACCTCAGCGCAAGACCTTCGACCACCTCGTCAAGAGGTACGGGGACCGTCCCGCCTCACGCTACGAGGAGGGGTCGATCGACATCCAGCCCAAGGAGAACTTCCACTACCGGCCCCTCTGGGACCCGTCGGTGGAGCTCTACGACGAGGCGTTCAGCGTCCTGCGCCTGACCGATCCGTACTCGTTCACCGACCCGCGGCAGTTCTACTACGCCCCCTACGTCACCTCGCGCGCCGCGATGTCGGACGCCTTCGGCTCGACCCTGACCTACCTCGAGAGCCGCGGCCTGCTCGAGCGCCTCCCCGACGGCTGGAAGGACCTGCTCGCCCAGCTCGTCATCCCGTTGCGCCACTACGAGTCGGGCGCCCAGCTGGTCTCGACCGCCGCCGCCCGCTTCGGCTTCGGCACGACGATCACCCAGTGCGCGGCCTACGCCGCGTTCGACCGCATCGGCAACGCGCAGCTGATCAGCCGGCTCGGCATCGCCCTCGACGGCGGCACGGCCGGCCTGCTCGAGGACGCCAAGCAGTCCTGGATGGAGGACGAGGCCCTGCAAGGGCTGCGCAGGCTCGTCGAGGAGACGATCGTCGAGAAGGACTGGGCCCTGTCGCTCATCGTGCTCGACATCACGGACCAGCTGCTCTACCGCGTGCTCTTCTCGCACCTCGACGACGCCGCCCTCACCGGCGGTGCGCCGGCCTACAGCCTCGCCAGCCAGCACCTCACCGACTGGTTCAAGGACCAGCGCCGGTGGCTCGATGCCCTCTACCGGGCGTGGACCTCCGACCCCGAGCTCGGGGCCGGGAACGCCGACATCATCGCGAGCGCCGTCTCAGGAGCGGTCGACCGGGCCGTGGTCGCCCTGCGTCCGCTGGCCGCACGCGCCGACGCACTCGTCGGAGCCGGCGCCGACGCTGCCCTCGACGCGATCGCCGCCGAGGTGCGCGCCGCCCACTCCGCCCCCAAGGAGGCCTGACATGACCGACACCACCGAGACCACCAGCACGGCCGACACCACCAGCACGAGCCCCGCCGCCGCCCGACCCGTCGGCGTCGACATCCAGGAGTCGGAGACCAACCGGGCCGTCGTCGAGGCCATCGAGGCCGACAACCCGGACTGCGCCGTCCAGCACATGCCCGGCCTCGTCCGGATCACCGCCCCGGGCCGCCTCGTGGTCAACCGGGTCACCGTCGAGGACCGCCTCGGGCGCGAGTGGGAGACCCACGAGTTCCAGATGGCGATCGTGTCCTACTTCGGCCACATCAAGGAATGGGATGACGACGAGATCGTCATCGCCTGGGACCACTGAGCGTTAGAAGGAGACGACCCATGACGATCGCACCGAAGGCGCCCCGCAAGCTGTCGATGAAGCAGCGCTATGAAGCGCTCACCCGTGACCTCGACTGGGAGCCGTCCTACGTCTCCCGCGAGGAGATGTTCCCCCATGTCGAGTTCGAGGGCATCAAGATCCACGACTGGAGCAAGTGGGAGGATCCCTTCCGCCTCACCGTCGACGCGTACTGCAAGTACCAGGCGGAGAAGGACAAGCGCCTCTACGCCGTCCTCGACGGCTTCGCGCAGGGCCAGGGCCACCTGTCCCTGACGGACGCGTCCTACCTCAACGCGATGAAGCTCTTCCTCCAGGGCGTCGCACCGCTGGAGTACACGGCGCACCGCAACTTCGCCTACCTCGCCCGGCACCTCGCCGGCCCCGGTCCGCGCTTTGCGGCCCTGTGCCAGTCGATCGACGAGATGCGGCACCTGCAGACCGAGGTCCACACGCTGAGCAACTACAACAAGTACTACAGCGGCTTCCACAACTACCTCGAGATGCACGACCGCGTCTGGTACCTCTCGGTGCCGAAGTCGTTCTTCGACGACGCCCTCTCCTGCGGCCCGTTCGAGTTCCTCATCGCCATCGGGTTCTCCTTCGAGTACCTCCTGACGAACCTGCTGTTCGTGCCCTTCATGTCCGGTGCGTCGTTCAACGGCGACCTGCCGACGATGACGTTCGGCTTCTCGGCGCAGTCCGACGAGTCGCGGCACATGACGCTCGGCCTCGAGGCGATCAAGTTCCTCCTCGAGCAGGACGAGGCGAACGTGCCCATCGTCCAGGCGTGGATCGACAAGTGGTTCTGGCGCGGCTACCGGGTGACCGCCCTCGTCGCCCAGATGCTCGACTACATGCTGCCGCGCAAGGTGATGAGCTGGAAGGAGGCCTTCGAGCTCTACTTCGAGCAGCAGATGATGCAGGGCCTCTTCCAGGACCTCGCGTTCTACGGCATCCGCCCCCCGAAGCACGTCGACGACGCGATCGCGGAGAAGGAGATCCTCTCCCACCAGGTCTACTGGACCCTCTACCAGTTCTCGCACGCCGCGGCGTTCACGACGAGCGTCCCGGAAGACGACCACCTCGAGTGGCTGTCCAAGACGTACCCGGACACTTTCGACACTCACTACAAGCCGTTGTGGGACAAGGAGAAGCGCAACATCGAGGCCGGCGGCCGGCATTTCGCCCGCGGTCTGCCGCAGCTGTGCCAGGTCTGCCAGATCCCGATGCTCTTCACCGAGCCCGGCGACCCGACGACGATCTGCCAGCGCGAGAGCGAGTACAAGGGCGAGAAGTACCAGACCTGCTCCAACGGCTGCCAGTGGATCTTCGAGCGCGAGCCAGAGAAGTACGTGCAGGCCTGGCTGCCGGTGCACCAGATCTACCAGGGCAACTGCGGTGGCCCCACCGTCCCCGACGTCCTCGCCTGGTACGGCATCCAGGAGGGCGACGGAGGCGAGCACAAGGGCTCGCGCGACGACAAGAACTGGAAGCAGTGGCACGCGGACGCCGACAGCAACGACACCGAGCGTCTCGGCGCAGAGAGCTGAGAGGAGACCGACATGGCAGTCAAGAGCATTGGGGCGTATGACTTCCCGTCCCGTTCGCGGCAGGAGCTGTACGGCGACGACCAGCTCGTCCACGTCTGGTTCAAGGACAACCCGTGGTTCGCCGCAGCGGCCTGCTTCCGCGCCCCCAAGGCGATGACGTGGGGTGACTTCTGGAGCCAGCTCGTCATTCCGTTCGCCGAGGAGGACCCGGACTTCGACCCGGGCGCAGCGCGCGCCTGGTCCCTGCACGGCGAGTCCCTCACGCCGAGTGACGACCAGACCCTCGAGCAGCTCGGCGTCGTCCACAAGGACGTCCTCGCCGTGACGCTGGCCTAGCCATGGACCAACTCAGCCGTATGCCGCTGGGCCAGCTCAGCGGCATACGGCACCTTCCGTTTTCGTTCCCTCCCAAGGAGACTCGTTGTGGAGACGTACACGATCACCATCGAGCCCCTCGGTCGTGAGATCGAGTGCCGCGAGGACCAGACGATCCTCGACGCGTGCCTGCGGAACGGCGTCTGGCTCCCGCACTCGTGCACCCACGGCACGTGTGCGACGTGCAAGTGCGACGTCGTCGACGGGGACGTCGACCACGGCGACGCGAGCTCGTTCGCGCTGATGGACTTCGAGCGCGACGAGGGCAAGCTGCTCACCTGCTGCGCGAAGCCGCGCTCGGACGTCGTCATCGAGGCCGACCTCGACGTCGACGAGGACGTCGAGGTGCACCCGGTGCAGGACTACACCGGGACCGTCGTCGCACTCGACGAGATCGCCCGCGACACCAGGCGGCTCGTCATCGAGCTCGACCGGCCGATGGAGTTCAACGCCGGCCAGTACATGAAGTTCGAGGTGCCCGGCAAGGACTGCGACCGGACGTACTCCATCGCGAACCCGCCCACGGAGCACCAGCGCCTCGAGTTCCACATCCGGCGCACACCGGGTGGCCTCGCCTCGGACGGGTGGATCTTCTCGACGATGACGGTCGGTGACCCGGTCAAGCTGTCGGGGCCCTACGGTCGGTTCGTCCTCAAGGTCGGCGACGACCGCAACGCCGTACTCGTCGCCGGCGGCACGGGTCTCGCGCCGATCAAGTCGATGATCCGCCACGCCCTCGAGAACGAGGCCTACGAGGGGCACCTGACGCTCTACCAGGGCGGCCGGTCGCGCGAGTGGCTCTACGACGTCGAGGACTTCCGGCGGCTCGAGGCCGAGTACCCCGACCAGTTCACCTACCGGCCGTGCCTGTCCGAGGAGACCGCCGAGCAGGTCGGGGCCGAGGCCGGCTCCTTCGGCTTCGGCCTGGTGACGGACGTCATCGCGACCGACCACCCGTCGCTCAGCGGTTGTGCCGGGTACCTGTGCGGGCCGCCGCTCATGGTCGAGGCGGCCCTGAAGACGCTGATGTCCAAGCGCCTCTTCCCGCGCGACATCTACCGCGAGGACTTCTTCGACGAGTCGGACAAGGCGTCCGGTGGTCTGAAGAGCCCCCTCATCAAGCGCTGACCCTCCTTGTCGTCGAGTGTGCAGTTCGTGCGGCGCAGCAACTGCACACTCGACTCGGCCTCAGCCCCCGTCGACTGTGCACTGTCTACCGCCCAACCCCCCTTCGATTGTGCACTTCGCGTCACAGGCGGCTCTCGCGCAGCGACCGGCCGAGCGTGTGCGCCGCGGTGAGCACAGCGGGTCCGAGACGGGCCGGGTCGATGGACGTCGTCCGGCCGGTGATGGACAAGGCGGCGGTCGGCTTCGAGTCGCTGCCGAACACGGGGGCCGCCACGCACGAGACGCCCACGTGCGACTCCTCACGGTCCTGGGCGAACCCCTTGGTGCGGGTCTGGCGCAGGTCGCGGTGCAGCGCGCCCGGGGTCGTGATCGTTCGGGCCGTCAGCCGGGGGAGGCCTGCGTCGATGCGGGCCTGGACGACGGCGGCCGGAGAGTAGGCGAGCAACGCCTTTCCGACCCCGGTGGCGTGTGCCGGGAACCGCCCACCGGTCCGCGAGCCGATCGACAGCAGGTTCGCCCCGACGATCTCGACATAGACGACGTCCACGCCCTCGAGGATCGCGAGGTGGATCCGCTGCCGGGTCGCCTCGCGCAGATCCTCCATGATGGGGCGGGCCACCTCCGAGAGCGACCGGTAAGTCGGGACGCGCTCACCGATCTCGAAGAGGCGCAGGCCGAGGCGGTAGCTGCCGTCGTCGTTCCGCTCGAGCATCCGCTCCCGGCACATCTCCGACACCATGCGGAACACGGTCGACTTGGGCAGACCGCTGCGGCGGGAGAGCTCTCCGAGCGAGCGGCTCGAGTCCCCGCCGGCGAAGGCCTCGAGGATCGCGAGCGTCCGGCCGAGGACACCGGCCGGCACCGCAGCGCCCTCACCTGGGGAGGTGACGTCAGGCACCTGTGACCGGCCGTGCCGCTGAGTGGAACGCATGCATTGATTCAACCCCCACCGGTAGGTCACTGTCATGGGCATCCCGTCGATGAGAGGCCGGTCAATGACGATCGTTGATCAAGCATGGTGCGCCACGACGCCGCGCAAGCCCTTGACCGTCCAGGACCAGAGCCTGGGGTCCGGGCTCAAGTCGGTCGGTTCCGCCCTGGACGTGCTCGAGTGCTTCGCGGTCGATGGTGAGCTGGGTGTCTCCGACATCGCCCGACGGCTGGGGGTCGCCAAGTCGACGGCGCACCGGTTGCTCCAGACCCTCGTGTCACGCGGCTTCGTCGAGCAGGACGCGACGACCGGCGCCTACCGACTGGGGATGCATCTCTACGAGCTGGGCCAGCTCGCCCTCGGTCGCAACGAGCTGCGGCACGCCGCGCTTCCCACGCTGCGCCAGGTCGCGCGCGCGACGAATCTGACGGTGAACTTCTCCGTTCCCGAGGGCGCCGACGTCGTCTTCATCGAGCGGATCGAGAACCTCGACGGCGTCCGTATCCTCGGCCACTTCGGCAGGCGCCTTCCCTCGCACTGCACGAGCTCCGGCAAGGTGATCGCCGCGTTCAACCCGACGGTCTACCGGGCCCGGCTCAACGCCGGGTTCCCGCCGCGGGTGCGCGGCACCGTACGGACCCCGCTCGAGTGGGAGACGATCGTCGAGCACGTCCGCACCAAACGCTACGCGGAGTCGCACGGCGAGGCCTTCGACGGGGCATCGTCCGTGGCCGTCCCGGTGATTCACCACGGCTCGGCCCTCGCCTCGCTCTCGGTCTTCGGGCCGACCGACCAGGTCAAGCCGGCTGTCGGTCAGCTCGTCCCGCTTCTGACGGCCGCGGCGAACCGGATCGTCAAGAACCTCGGCCGCTGAGGCACGGCACGAACTGCGCACTCGAGTGGGTCGTTGCGTCGAGTGTGCACTTCGTGCCGTATGCCGCTGGGCTCGCTCCCGCTGGCCCAAAACACCCCCGCTCTGTCCGAGGAGCGGGAGAATGTCGTGGTGACGCCCTCACCGCGGTTCCGGGTGCGTTCCGGGGTTGCCACAGCCCCGCTCGCTCACGACTGGGCTCGGCCGTGAGCACCGACACGCTGTTGCTCTTCGGTGCGGCCGCCGCCGTCGTCTTCGCCCTCGTGGTGACCATCGAGGGCGCCCGCCGACCCGGGTACAAGGCGGTCTACCACACCGGCAGCGAGCTTGAGCTCGGCGCTCGGGGCTGGGTCCAGCGTGCGAACTTCGTCCTGCTCAGTGCGGGTGTCGCCGCGGTCGCGACCGGTGTGCAGCGCACCTTGGAGGCGACCGCCGGTGCGGCTCTGCTCTGGCTCGCCTCGGTCGGCCTGGTGGTCGCTGCGATCTTCGCCCCGGACCCGGTGCGCGGCTACCCGCCCGACGCTTCGACCCACACGGCCCGCGCGGTGACCAACCATGCCAAGGTCCATGACTTCACCGGGCCGCTCGTTGCCGTCGCCTTGCTCGGTGCCTGTGTAGCGGTGGCGCCGCAGCTTGCCGGGCCGTGGATGATCTACACCTGGGCCACGGCGGTCACTGGACTCGTCTTCACGGTGGCCATGATGGCTGCCTATCTTCGCGACACCGCTGTGACCGGCCTCGTGCAACGGGTCCTCATCGGCACCTACTTGCTCTGGATCACGGTCCTGAGCCTCCACCTGGTCGCCCGCTGATCGTCCCCTCAGGCTGTGCCACGCACGCTGGGTCGGGCACGAACTGCACACTCGAGCGGGTCAGGGCGTCGTTCCCGGGAGCGGAACATGGCACGACGGATGACCGGGTCACGACCTACCGTGAACCACGAAGAAGTTGGGTGCGGTCCGCGCGCCCGCGACCTCACGAAGGAAGCCCCTGGTGGACAGCAACTTCCGGTCGACGGCAGCCAAGGAGCTGCTCGCCGCCTACAGCTCGCGCGAGCCGATCGAGCCGCTCACGTCGACGTATGAGGACCTGACGCTCGAGGACGCCTACGCCATCCAGCTGCTCCAGATCGACGAGCTCACCGCGGCTGGCCGGACCATCAAGGGCCACAAGGTCGGCCTCACCTCGGCAGCCATGCAGAAGATGCTCGGCGTCACCGAGCCGGACTACGGGCACCTGCTCGACGACTTCTTCTACCTCGAGCACATGCCGATCCCGGTCGACCGCTTCATCCAGCCTCGGATCGAGCCGGAGATCGCCTTCGTCCTCAAGAAGCCGCTGCGTGGCCCCGGAGTCACCGGCCACGAGGCCATCGCGGCGATCGACTTCGTCCTGCCCGCGCTCGAGCTCGTCGACTCCCGCATCCGGGACTGGAGGATCGGCCTCTTCGACACCATCGCGGACAACGCGTCCTCGGGGGCCGTCGTCCTCGGCTCGACCCCCACCGACGTCACGGCGGTCGACCTGCGCCTCGCGGGAGGCACGTTCCACCGCAACGGCCAGGTCGTGGGTACCGGCGCGGGGGGTGCCGTCCTCGGCTCGCCCCTCAACTCGCTCGTCTGGCTCGCCAACACGGTCGGCGCCCGGGGGATCACCCTCGAAGCCGGTCACGTCGTCCTGCCCGGGTCGATCTGCGCGATGGTCCCCGTCGCCGCCGGCGACACGTTCACCGCGACCTTCGCCGGGCTCGGCTCGGTGACCGCCCGCTTCACGTCCAGCTCAGACCGCAGCTCAGACCCCAGCTCGAACCCCAAGGAGTAGCCCGATGGCGAACCACACCCCACGGACCAAGGGCACTGCTGCCATCGTCGGCCCCGGCAACATCGGCACCGACCTCATGTTCAAGCTGATGCGCCGCAGCGACGTCATCGAGCCGCGCTACATGATCGGCGTCGACCCCTCCTCGGACGGCTTGCGTCGGGCGAAGTCGCTCGGTCTCGAGGCCTCCCACGAGGGCGTCGACTGGCTCCTCGCCCAGGACGAGCTGCCCGACATCGTCTTCGAGTGCACGTCGGCCAAGGCCCACGAGGCGAACGCGCCCCGCTACGCCGAGGCCGGCATCCTCGCCGTCGACCTGACCCCCGCTGCCGTGGGCCCCTACCTCTGCCCGCCGGTCAACCTCGAGTTCAACCTCGACGCGATGAACGTCAACATGATCACCTGCGGCGGTCAGGCGACCACCCCGATCGTCGCGGCGATCTCGAGCGTCGTCCCCGTGCCGTACGCGGAGATCGTCGCCTCGATCTCCTCCAAGTCGGCCGGTCCCGGCACCCGGGCCAACATCGACGAGTTCACCGAGACGACCGCCGCCGCCCTCGAGGTCGTCGGTGGCGCCCAGCGCGGCAAGGCGATCATCATCCTCAACCCCGTCGAACCGCCGCTGATGATGCGCAACACCGTCTTCTGCGCCATCCCTGACGAGGCGGCCGAGCCCGGCGCCCTCCAGGACGCGATCCTCGAGTCGATCCACCGCATGGTGGCGACCGTCCAGGAGTACGTCCCCGGCTACCACCTGCGCGCCGACGTCCAGTTCGACCCCTCACGCGAGACGTGGAAGGGCCAGGCCCGGGTCTTCGTCCCGATCGAGGTCAAGGGCCGTGGCGACTACCTGCCGGACTACGCCGGCAACCTCGACATCATCACCGCGGCTGCCGCCCGCGTCGGCGACATCCTCGTCGCCCACCGCCTCGGCGTCGCGTCCACGTGGAAGTCCTCGGCGGACCTCGGGGAGCTCCCGGACGCCGCCAGCAGCGCAGAGAAGGCAGGAGTCTGAGCCATGGGTGACATGACCATCCGTCCCGAGGACGCCCCGGTCGTCACCGCGCCGGTGACCGAGTCCGAGATCCTCGCCAACACCCCGACGGCGGGCGGCGAGCGCGACCTGCGGATCACCGACTCGACGCTCCGCGACGGCTCGCACGCCATGCAGCACCAGTTCACCGAGGAGCAGGTCCGCGGCGTCGTCCACGCCCTCGACCAGGCGGGCGTCCAGGTCATCGAGGTCTCGCACGGCGACGGCCTCGGCGGGTCGAGCTTCAACTACGGCTTCTCCAAGGTCGACGAGTTCGACCTCATCAAGGCGGCCGTGGACGAGGCGACGCAGGCGAAGATCGCGATCCTCATGCTCCCCGGCCTCGGCACGGTCCACCACCTCAAGCGGGCCCACGCCGCCGGCGCGTCCGTCGCCCGGATCGCGACCCACTGCACCGAGGCGGACGTCTCGCTCCAGCACTTCGCCGCGGCCCGCGACCTCGGGATGGAGACCGTCGGGTTCCTCATGCTGTCGCACAAGGCCTCCCCCGAGGTGCTCGCCCAGCAGGCCCGGATCATGGTCGACGCCGGTGCGCAGTGCGTCTACGTCGTCGACTCGGCCGGGGCGCTCGTCCTCGACACCGCCCAGGAGCGGATCGAGTCGGTCATCGCGGAGATCGGGGCCGAGGCCCAGGTCGGTTTCCACGGCCACCAGAACCTCTCCATGGGCATCGCCAACTCCGTTCTCGCCTACCGGGCGGGCGCCAAGCAGATCGACGGAGCCCTGTGCGCCCTCGGCGCCGGAGCCGGCAACAGCCCGACCGAGGTCCTCGCCGCGACGTACGAGCGGCTGGGCATCCGGACCGGCATCGACCTCGGCCAGGTGCTCTCCGCCGCGGAGGACGTCGTCCGCCCCTTCATCCCGCGCCTGCCGTGGATGGACCGCGCGTCGATCACCCAGGGCTACGCCGGCGTCTACTCCTCGTTCCTGCTCCACGCGGAGCGCGCGGCCGAGCGCTACGGCGTCCCGGCCCACGCGATCCTCCAGCGGGTCGGCGAGGCCGGCTACGTCGGCGGCCAGGAGGACATGATCATCGACATCGCCCTCCAGCTCGCCCAGGAAGCCGAAGAGCGCGAGCGCAACGGCCTGATCATGGGCGACCTCGCCGGGCTCGGGGTGCGCTGATGGCCAAGGGAACCAGGCCCGAGGGCGGTTGGGACATCGAGTCCGTCGCCGCGGAGCTGCTCGCCTGCGAGGACGAGCGCCGCGAGCGCGAGCCCTTCACCGACGAGTGGCCCGAGCTCGACCTCGACACGGGCTACGCGATCCAGGACCTCAACCTGCAGAAGCGGCTCGACCGCGGCGAGAAGCTCGTCGGGGTCAAGCTCGGACTGACCAGCCGGGCCAAGCAGCAGCGGATGGGCGTCCACTTCCCCTTCGTCGCGTGGCTGACCGACGCGATGATCCTGCCCATCGGCGACCCGGTCCCCCAGTCGACGCTGATCCACCCGCGCATCGAGCCGGAGATCGTCTTCGTCATGGGTGACCGGCTCGAGGGCCCCGGTGTCACCGCGGCCCAGGCCATGGCCGCCGTCGAGTCGGTGTGGGGCGGCGCCGAGGTCATCGACTCGCGCTACCGCAACTTCCGGTTCAAGGCCGGCGACGTCTCGGCGGACAACGCCTCTTCGGGGGCCTTCGTCACCGGCCCCGTCGGCCTCCCACCGACCGACCTCGACCTGGCCCTCGAGGCCGTCCTCGTCGAGGTGAACGGCGAGATCGTCGACTCCGCCACCGGCGCCGCCGTGCAGGGCCACCCCGGTGAGGCCCTCGCCCTCGCCGCCAACGACCTCGCCCGCCGCGGGCACGCCATCGAGCCCGGCTGGATCGTGCTCACCGGCGGCATGACGGATGCGGTCTTCGCGCCCCCGGGCAGCTCGGTCGCGATGCACTTCACCAACCTCGGCTCCGTCTTCATCAACGGCGGCGAGTGACCGTGCCCCTCATCGAGATCACCCTCGTCGAGGGACGCAGCCCCGAGCAGCTGCGCACCCTCATCTCCAAGGTGACCCAGGCCGCCGTCGAGGCCGTCGACGCGCCCCTGGAGAGCGTCCGGGTCGTCCTTCGTGAAGTGGCCCCGACCCACTTCGCCGCCGGGGACGTCACCATCGCCGAGCGCTCAGCCCAGCGGCATACGGCTCAATCTTCCTGAAACTCAACGCAACCGACAAAGGTGCCACCATGACCGAGTACCCCTTCTTCGGGCACATCATCGACAACGAAGAGGTCGAGTCCCTCGACGGGAAGCGCTTCGACACCATCAACCCGTGGACGCGCGAGAAGTGGGCCGAGGTCGCCGAGGCCTCCGCCGCCGACGCGGACCGCGCCATCGCGAGCGCCCGCAAGGCGTTCGACGAGGGCCCGTGGCCGCGGATGGGGCGCACCGAGCGCGCCACGCTGATCCACCGGCTGGCCGACCTCATGGAGGAGCACGCCGACGAGCTCGCGCGGCTCGACTCGACCGACATGGCCAAGCCGTTCGCCCAGGCCAAGCACGACGTCGCCCGCTCGGTGTGGAACTTCCGGTTCTTCGCCGACCACCAGCGCGACCACGTCGGCGAGGTCATGCCGATGGACAGCGGCCACCACACGTACACCGAGTACGGCCCGGCCGGCGTCGTCGCCGCGATCTCCCCCTGGAACTTCCCGCTCATGATGGCCTCGTGGAAGATCGCCCCCGCCATCGCCTGGGGCAACACCTGCATCATCAAGCCGGCCGAGGACACCCCGGCGTCGGTCGTCATGCTCGGCCGGCTCGCCATCGAGGCCGGCTTCCCGCCCGGCGTCCTCAACGTGCTCAACGGCTTCGGCGTGCCGGCCGGCTCGTCGCTGACCGGCGACCCGCGCGTCGACCGCGTCACCTTCACCGGTGAGTCCGGCACCGGCCGCATCATCATGACGGCCGCCGCGCAGAACCTCACCCCCGTCAGCCTCGAGCTCGGCGGCAAGGGCGCCAACATCGTCTTCGAGGACGCGGACATCGACAACGCCGTCCACTGGGCCGTCGAGGCGATCTTCCGCAACGCCGGCCAGGTGTGCCTCGCCGGGTCGCGCCTCTTCGTCCAGGCCGGTATCTACGAGGAGTTCCTCGCCCGCTTCAAGGAGGCCGCGGAGAAGCTCGTCATCGGAGAGCCCTTCGCCGCCGACACCCAGTTCTCGTGCCTCGCCTCCGAGGAGCACTACCTCAAGGTCAAGTCCTACGTCGACACCGTCGAGGAGCAGGGCGGCAAGATCCTCACCGGCGGCCTCGCCGAGGACGGCTCCTGGCTCGTGCGACCGACGATCATCACCGACCTCCCGCTCACGGCGACGCAGTACTGCCAGGAGATCTTCGGGCCGGTCGTCGTCGTCAACACGTTCGAGACCGAGGCCGAGGTCGTGCACCTGGCCAACGACACGGCGTACGGACTCAACGCGATGCTCTTCACCGAGAACCTCTCGCGCGCCCACCGCGTCTCCTCGAACCTCAAGGCCGGCACCGTCTGGGTCAACTGCTTCTTCATCCGCGACCTGCGCACGCCCTTCGGCGGCGTCGGCGACTCGGGGGTCGGGCGTGAGGGCGGCAACTTCAGCCGCGAGTTCTTCACCGAGCCGAAGGCCGTCGTCATGCAGATCGACCGGCAGGTCAGGGCGTGACCGAGCCCAGCCCCCTCGGGGGCGAGATCCTCGACGTCGCCGGAGTGCCCACCTGGGTCCACGACGTCGGCGACGGGCCGGTGGTACTGCTGCTCCACGGCTCCGGACCGGGCGTCAGCGCGGCTGCCAACTGGCGCCTGACCATCCCCGCGCTCGTCGCAGCCGGGCACCGCGTCATCGCGCCGGACCAGCTCGGCTTCGGCCGGACGGTCCCGACCGAGGGGCACGAGTACTCCGTCGACTCGTGGCTGGCTCACGCGGTCGCCCTGCTCGACGTCCTCGGTGTCGAGCGGGCGAGCGTCGTCGGCAACTCCTTCGGCGGGGCGATGGCCCTGCGGCTGGCCAGCCAGCACGCCGACCGGGTCGACCGGCTCGTCCTGATGGGGTCGGTCGGCGTGCCGTTCCCGATCACCGAGGGGCTCGACGCCGTGTGGGGCTACGAGCCGTCCGTGGACAACATGCGCGCGCTGCTCGACCTCTTCGCCCACGACACGTCCCGGATGACCGACGACCTGGCCCGAGACCGGTACGAGGCCTCGGTCAAGGACGGCGCGGACGAGCGGTTCGCGGCGATGTTCCCGGCACCCCGGCAGCGCTGGGTCGACTCGATGGTGCTGCCGATGGACGAGATCCGCTCGATCAGCGCGCCGACGCTGCTCTTCCACGGCCGCGAGGACCAGGTCATCCCGTTCACGACGTCGCTCAACCTCTTCCACCTCATCGAGCAGTCCCAGCTGCACGTGTTCGGTCAGTGCGGCCACTGGACGCAGATCGAGTACGCGGACGACTTCAACGCGCTGCTCGCCCGCTTCCTCGCCTGAGCGACGACGACGACGCCCGTATGCCGCTGAGCTGAGTCCCGCTGCCCGCCCCCCTCTCGTCGAGTGTGCACTTCTT
>Ga0209347_1003366_pt1 | contig 18799 bp, 16 predicted proteins | sample AutmiccommuBRH23_FD_187382 | JGI IMG/M metagenome (GOLD analysis project Ga0209347, IMG submission 187382) | Deep subsurface microbial communities from Mt. Terri, Switzerland - Autotrophic microbial communities BRH/23 (SPAdes) (version 2) | ecosystem: Environmental > Aquatic > Deep subsurface >...
CGTATTTTTTCCGCCGTCCCCACGAGCACCGGCTTGATCAGGCCGCGTTTGGCCGCCTCCAGGGGGCCGAGGAGCGAATCCCGATCACAGGGATGGACGATGGCGCAGACCACCGGAGCCAGGCTTTCGGCCTTTTTGATCAGCCGGGCAAACGCGTCCGTGCGGCGCAGAATCATGTCTGGGGCCGCGACATCCTTGAAGCTGATGCGCCGGGTCGGCGCCACGACCGTAACCGATCCGGCAATCAGATCAGTCTTCCCGTTGGTGACCCGGCAGTCGAAAACAATTTCGTTTTTTCCCCTTTTTTCCCGGGCCGTCACGGTCCCGACGAGTTCATCGCCGACCGCCGCCATGCCGGCGAACTTCAGGTCCTGGGCCACGATGACGGTCCCGGGCCCGGGGAGGCGCCGGTTGAGGATGGCGGAGAGGAGCACCACGGCCCCCGAGGCTTCCGCTGCCATCTCGTCTTTTCGCATCAGGTCCTCCTCGATCACGAACGGATCGACATCCCCCGACATGAAGGCGAGCATATCCGCATCCGCCTTGCTGAGCCGGCGGGAAAGCGTGGTTGTCGCCCCGATCCCGATTTCATCAAACGTCTGGTTGGTAAATGAAGACATGGCCTGATTCCTTTCATATTAAGATCAATCCGTCCCGGCGCCGGTTTGCAGTTTCCGGATCTCCCCGGCGATTTCCCCGGCCAGAACGGCAATAGCCCGGCTTTTGGCGGCGACGAGGGCATTGTACGGATTTTCCGGATCCTGCTTCACCGGCTCCATGATCCGGGATTTGCGAACCAGGCGCACCTGGTCTTCCTTCCCCGCCAGCACCATCCATCGGGCGATAAGGTTCACCGATCCGTCCGGATTTCCCTCGAACCGGTTCACGTCCATCAATATCCGGTGGGTGACCGCCACCTGGGGCGGCCACGGGTAGACGAACACGTTGTCGGTGGCCAGCAGGCGGGCCAGGTCTTCGGAAAGGGTCTGGGTGAAATTTTCACCCAGCGGCTCGGCCCAGCGGCGGAATTCGGCGATGCGGATCTCGTTCCCCCCACCTCGCGTCACGATCTGGGGCCGGTCCAGGTAACCGGGTATTTCGATCGGGCCGAGACCGATGGTCATCTCCTCCCCGCCGGCGGCATCCGGTGCGGTGCCGGTTTCAGGGGAACTCTCGGGACTGAGCGAGTAGAAGGCGACCGGTTCGCTTTTGCCGACGCAGCCGGCCGCCAGGAACCACAGGAGCGATATGCCGACAAGGACCATCCGGGTATGGTGTTTCGGGTTCATGATCATTCCTCCTCGACCTGTTTTCCCCGGAGCATCATTTCGGGATGGCGTTCCAGGTAATCGATGAACACGCGGAACGAGGCCGCGGCGGAAGAAAACTCCCGCATGGCCGTTGTAAACTCATACTGCATTTCCGAAACCCCCTCGACTTCGTCCTGCATGCCGGAAATCATGGTATTCGCATTTTCCATGGCACGCCGGGCGGTGGAGATGGTCTTCCGCGCATCGGCAAGGGTTTGGCGGGTATCGACGGCGCTGGCTTCCACGGCCGAGGCGAGCGGATCGACCTTCCCATCGACATGATTGACCAGCCGGTCGATATCGCCGAGCACCACGTTTATGCGGCGGGTGGTTTCCGCCAGTTCGGGGGATTTCAAGATGCGCTCGATTTCCTGGAGAGTGGTCAGGACCGAATCGGTGATTTGCCGGAAGGGCAGATTGCGGATGGTCTCCTGGAGCATCTGCGCCGTTGTGGGGACGGTGGGGATCTCCGGGTAATCGTCATCCATGCCGACAAATTCGGCCCGGCTTTCGGGGAAGAACTCCAGGGTCACCATCAGCTGGCCGGTTACGAAACTCTGCATGCCAAGCTGCGCCCGCAACCCCCGCTTGATCATGTCGGCAATCATTTTTTGGTGATTGCCGCGGTATCCGGCAACCCGGCTTTCCCGGCCGGACTTGTCGGTAATTTGTACCTGGGCGCCCCCCATCTCTATGATCACCGGAATCCGGATCGACATGTCGCTGGCGTCGAACTGCATCAAGATATCGGTCACCTCGCCGATTTCCACGCCCCGGAATGTCACGGGCGATCCGACGCTCAACCCGTAGACCGAGCCCTTGAAATAGATGATATAGTTGTGGTGCGGGGTGAAAAAATCGAGGGAGGCGAATGCGACGATGGCGAGAATCAGGATGGCAATCGCCCCGACGACGAATCCGCCGATCAATGTCTTGTTCGCCTGTTTGCTCATGCGCGGTTTTCCCTGTTTTATTCCATGTCACAATCGAAACGCTACCTGCGTGGCGTCGTCGGCGGCTACGCCTGCGCCGCCTCCTCCTTGCCGAAAATGGAATTAAAACATCACGGTGGCGCCCAGGCTCAATACGCCAAGCGAGTCTGGAAAATCCGTTTCGAGCTGCTCCCATTCCGCCCGGATGCCGAAGCGGGACAACCGGAGGGCCACACCTCCGCCCCACATGAAATCCTCACCGGTTTCACCGACTTCCCGTCCCCCCAGTTTAAATTCCGTGTCCCAGAAGCCGACCCCGGCCTTTCCAAACAGATCGACCGGCCCGATGGGGAGGATCAGCACCCCGAACAGGTCCCACGCGGTGATATCCGCCTCCACGCGGCCGATATCCGCGATGGAATCATCCGGGGTTCCGAAATCCCGCCAGCCGCCTTCAACCGCAAAGAACGGGACCGGCCGGATACCCGCAAAAAAGCGGTAGGCGATATCATCCTCATCGAAGTCGAAATCGTCATCATCGTCGAGTCCCCGAAAATCGTTTTCCACAAATGACTGGCCGACACTCCCCCCGATATAGAAGCCGGTATCGACGTCCGCAACGGCCGTGGCGGAAAATGCGGCCACAACCACCAGCGCCGCCGCCACCACCCTCATGGTGTTTCGGATTACCTGGTAATGCATGATGATTTCTCCTTTTTTAATAGTCTTCTGGCTCCTGGCTCCTTGCATGAAACTTACCCGATTATTCGGTGCCGCCCGGGTTCCCAAGCTCCAGCTTGGGAACCCCGTAATCGGAATGCATCGATCTTAAGCCCCCTCATCCCGACCTTCTCCCCCCCAAAAAACACGGGTGGGGAAGGAGAAGACACCTTCGCCGCGCCACTGTTACATTGCCGAATCAAACTTGCCGGTCGGCGGAGGCCGCATGGCGACTGCCTTCTACGCCACCGTTTCCTCGCCCCGGGTCAGGAATCTTCGAACATTGCGGTTATCCGATGTTTCCCTGAGGACTGTCGGATTTCCGACGGCGCTCATGGTGCGGATCTCCGTGTCGAGATAGACGGAATTGCTCCCGATGGCGAAAATGCTCGCCAGTTCATGGGTCACGATGACAATCGTCGACCCTAAACTTTCATTTAATTCCAGGATCAGGTCATCGAGCATCTTTGCGCTCACCGGATCGAGCCCGGCCGAAGGCTCGTCGAGAAACAGGACCTCTGGATCGAGGGCCATGGCCCGGGCAATAGCGGCCCGCTTGCGCATCCCCCCGCTGATCTCGGAAGGGTAAAACCGTTCGAATCCGGAAAGGCCGACCAAGGCGAGTTTCAGGGACGCCAGTTCATCGATCTGCCCGGCGCCAAGATCCGTGAACTGCTCCAGGGGGAGCGCAACATTTTCCCCCAGGGTCATGGAACTCCAGAGGGCGCCGCTCTGGTACATCACCCCCACCTGCTTCAAGATCCGTTTCTGTTCTTCCGGGTCGGACTCCCAGAGGCTGTCATTGCCGTAGAGCACCTGGCCGGCGGCCGGCGCCTTCAGGCCGATCAGGATTTTCATGAGGGTACTCTTGCCGCACCCGCTTCCCCCCATGATGATGAAGATGTCGCCCCGGCGGATGACAAAATCGAGGTTCCGCATGAGGATGAAATCCCCGTAGGCCATGGTCAGGCCCTGCACGGTGATATGAGGGGTTTTGTCGGGTATGGGCATATAAATTTCAAATATTCAGCAGGTTGAAAATAAAGGTGATGATGGCGGTCGCCACGATGATGCCGACAATGGCGGTCACCACCGCCGAGGTGGTTGCCTCGCCGACAGCCGACGCGCTGCGGCCGCACTGCATCCCCCTCAGGCAGCCGGCCAGGGCGATGATCACCCCGAACACAATGCCGTGAAACAGGCCGATCCACACGTAAGGCATGGTCACGGCCTGCCGGGTTTCGTTGTAATAGGTCGTGAAGTCGATCCCCAGCAGCCCGATGCCGACAACCAGGCCGCCGAGCACCCCCATCAGGTCGGCATAGAGGCAAAGAAGCGGCATCATCAGGACCAGGGCGACCATCCGGGGGAGGACCAGAAATTCCATGGGGGAGATCCCCAGGGTCCGGAGCGCATCGATCTCCTCGTTGACCTGCATGGTGCCGAGCTGGGCGGCAAATGCCGCCCCGGTGCGCCCGGCCATGATGATCCCCGTCATCACCGCCCCCAGGACCCGGACCATGCCGATCCCGACCAGGTCGGCCACATAGATTTCAGCGCCGAACAGGCTCAGCTGGATCGCCCCGATAAACGCCAGGATGAGTCCCACCAGGAGACTGATGAGCGTGACGATCGGCAGGGCCGACGCACCGCTCTCCTGGATCGTCAGCACTAGGTCCGACCGGCGGAAAACGGCCTTCCCCCGGACCATCCGGACGGTCGCGATCGCGGCCTCCCCGATGAAGGCAAGCAGTTCATTGGATGCCCGGGCCAAATCGATGGTTTTTTTGCCAACCCTGCTGAGAAAGGGTTCACGGGATTCGTCTTTTTGCGCACCTCGCCGTGGGGGGACCGCCAGGGCGATCTCCAGCAGGCGCCGGGCACCCCCGGGTAATCCGCCCGTATCAAGAGCAATTTCTTTCCGTGAACAAACCGTGTGAAGCCGGACCAGAAACGTCAATAACCCCGTCCCCCATGGACCCAGCCGACTGCTGTCGACCGCGAGGCGCCGGACGTCCGGAGCATCGGCCAGATACCGCTCGATTTGCGCCGCATCCGGCAGCCCCCCGGCAATCCGCCAGTCGCCTTCCAGGCCGACCGTCACGGAATCCGCAGCAGGGCGGCGCAGTTCAATGGTTCCGGGCATGGTAGCGGTGGCTGTCATTGCGCATCCGGCACCTGTCCCGTCCGAACTTCCGCCAGTCGCACCCGGACCCGCTCGGCCCAGTAATCAATGGCCCCTTTGACATCCCCCCACGTATCGGTGGACCCTTCATACGTCTTCCCGCCCGCCCGGCTGTCGACGGCGGCGGCCAGGCGTTCACCGGTAAGGGAATCGAGGAGTTCCACCTCAATCGAGGCCCCGCCGACAAACGACTGGGTCCCGGTGGCCAGGTTCTTCCCCTCGCTGATCACCCGACCGATCGGGATATAGGTAGTGACGATATCGAGCGGCACATTGGAGCCTTCCGCCGAGGTAAGGGCCGTTCGCAACCGGATTGTGTCCGGACCGGGGTCCGATACAATGTTATAATCCTTGCCAAGTTCGCGTTCCATGGCCGTCTTCATGTATTGGGCCAGCACTGCGTATTCTTTCTTTTCGTCTTCCCCGACCGGCTGATCCATCCAGACCGCCACATCATCGATCATGATCTTGTCGTATTTTTTTATCTCGGCGGCCGGATTGACGTAATAAAGCAAGGCCCGTTCCCCTTTTCCCTGTTTGAGCTGGGAGTAATCGCCCAGAAAACCGGATTTTTCCACCGATTTCGCCTGTTCCGTTCGGGCGCATCCGGAAATCAGCAGACCCGCCGTGAGCCAGGCGCATCCCCAGATGCATCCCATAATGAGCAATTTTTTCATCACGCCTCCTTGATCTAATTGATCTTCAATGCGGATAAGAAAAGGATAATGCCGCCTTGAATGTCGGACATTGGCCTTTGGTCGTACACGGGGCAAGGTGGCGATATCACCGGACCTCGATCTGGGGGCGGTAATCGTCCACTCTTGCGAAACTGTCGAGCTTCCTGGCGATTGACGCCTCCAGGAATGAATCCACCCACCAGTAGATGTCGCCTTTGTTGATGCTCCGGCGCAGCTGGCGCATCCGTTCCCGGCGTTCCGCGGGCGGCATTTTAAAAGCCCGGTACATGGCCTGCGCCACACCCCGCTGGTCGTGGGGGTTGACCATCAGGGCATATCGTTGCAACTGGGCCGCGGCGCCCGCAAAATCGCTCAGTATCAGGACGCAGTTTTCCTCCACGCTCGACGCGCAGAATTCCTTGGCGATCAGGTTCATGCCGTCCTTCAGGGGGGTGATCAGGGCGATTTCCGAGGTCCGGTAATAGGCCAGCAGTTCGGTCCGGGTAAGGCTGCGGAAGACATAATGGATGGGGACCCAGTCGAACCGGGTAAATTCACCGTTGATTTCACTGACCAGCTGCTCGATTTCGGTTTTGAGATCCTCGTATTCCGGGATTTTGCGCCGGCTGGGAACCACCACCTGGACCAGGACCACCTTTTCCCGCAGTTCGGGATAATGGGTCAGGGCATAATGAAAGGCTCGGAGCCGCTCGGGAATCCCCTTGGTATAATCGAGCCGGTCGATCCCCAGGAGAATCTGCACTTCCCGCAACTGTTCATGGATAAACCAGGCCTTGTTTGCCACTTCATTGCGGTTTGCCGTGGCGGCGAAATCCCGGTAATCGATGCTGATGGGAAACGCTCCCACCCGCACTTCCCGGCCGCTGAAATCAAGACTGAGCACCTGCCCCCGGCCGTGGACCGACACGGTCCGGATGTTTTTCCGGACGCACTGGATGAAGTTGCGCTGGTCGCGCATGGTTTGGAGCCCGATAAGATCATACTGCAGCAGCGAGCGGAGGAGATCGAACCGCCAGGGAAGCCGCATGAACATATCCGGGGACGGGAAGGGGATGTGCAGGAAAAAGGCGATCTTGTCCTTTACTTCCAGATATTTCAACTCATTGGCCACGTCCATGAGGTGGTAGTCATGTACCCAGATGAAATCGCCACCTTCGAGGTTTTCGACGATCTTTTCGGCAAACTTGCGGTTGACCCGCTGGTAGAAGGGCCAGTAGGAGGGATCGAAATTGCAGCGGCCGAGCATGTCATGAAACAGCGGCCAGATCATTTCATTGGCCGCGCCATTGTAATATTGCTGCTTTTCCTCTTCCGAAAGCTGAACCGGCTTGAGGTTGAACCCGGATGTCCGGGTGGCTTCGGCCATTGCCGATTCGAGGTCGGCATCCGCGATGTCGGTTATGCCGGGCCACCCGATCCACAATCCGCCCCGGTTTTTCAGGACCGGCGCCAGCGCGGTGACCAGGCCGCCCGAACCGGGCTGGGCCGTCCACTCATTTTGCGCATTTTTTTCCAGAACGATGGGAAGGCGGTTGGAAACAACCATTAAACGGGGTTTTGGCGCACTTCCTGGGTGTTCATGCGTCATTTCATCTACCGTGTATAGTGTATATCCAACCGGACAGACGGTACGGGCATTCCGGTGAAAAACCCCGATATCCCCGGGTTAAACGGGGTCGGTCCATCACAATGCCGCCATTTCGGCCGGGCTTTATCTGGTTAATTATTCATAAGTTAAACTTCACCGGCTTGCGTGTAAATACATGATGGACTGTATATGGCCCCAAACCGGTTTTGAATTTTCTTTCTTTTACTTTTGGGACGTTATCCTTTATTCTGACCTCGTTTTGAACCGGATAACTCCAGTTTTACTGTCATCAATTTCCGGAGCGAACCCAAATTATTCCGTTGATAATAGAGGTTATTTGCCCATGTGCCTGGCTATCCCTTCAAAAATTGTCTCGATCGAAAACAACATCGCCACCATCGACATTGACGGTGTGCGCCGGAAGGCCAGCCTGATGCTTCTCGAGGATGCCGGGGTTGGCGATTACGTGATCGTTCACGCCGGCTACGCCATCCACAAGCTCGATGAGGCATACGCGCTGGAATCCCTGAAGTTTCTGCGGGAAGCTTTCCTGCCGGCTGACGGGAATGGACAGGATGCGTGACATTGACCCGGGACTGAATTTTCCGGCCATGGCCAGGAAACTGGAAGTCAATGGGATCGTGCAGGGGGTGGGGTTCCGCCCGTTCATCTACCAGTTGGCCGCCCGTCACGGCCTTGCCGGAACCGTTGCCAACACTGCCGCCGGGGTGTTTATCCACGTGGAAGGCCTGCCCGGGGCGCTCGATGCATTCCGGGAGGCAATCGAACGGGAAAAACCGCCCCTGGCCCATATCACCGGGGTCGTGGAGCGACCTGCGGATTTCGAGGGCTTCAACGATTTCTCCATATCCGAAAGCCGGGAGGACGCCCACCGGTCGACCCTGATTTCCCCCGACGTTTCCGTCTGCGACGACTGCCGACGGGAGCTGTTCGACCCTTCCGACCGGCGGTTCGGCTACCCGTTCATCAACTGCACCAACTGCGGGCCGCGCTACACCATCATCGACGACATCCCCTACGATCGGCCCCACACCTCCATGAAGCATTTCGCCATGTGCGCCCCCTGCCGGGCCGAATATGACGACCCGGGAAACCGGCGGTTTCATGCCCAGCCAAACGCCTGCGCCGACTGCGGCCCCCATATCGTCCTGTACGACAGCGATCGGAAGGCGCTGGTTCCGGATGATCCGATCAGCGAGACCGCCCGTCTGCTCAAGGCCGGCCATATTGTGGCGATAAAAGGATTGGGCGGGTTTCACCTGGCCGTGGACGCGGAAAACACCGGCGCGGTCGACCGGCTCCGGCAGCGGAAGCACCGGGTGGAAAAGCCGTTCGCCCTCATGTCCGGCGACCCGGACCATATTCGAACGTATGCCCATATCGGGCCGGACGAAGAGGCGCTGCTGACCTCGCCCCAGCGGCCGATCGTGTTGCTGAAAAAGCGGGAGCCAAATGCCATATCCGGGGCCGTATCGCCGGGAAACAACTGTTTCGGGGTGATGCTCCCCTATACGCCGCTCCATTATCTGCTCCTTTCCAACGGATTCACCGCCCTGGTCATGACCAGCGGGAACCTGAGCGACGAGCCGATCGCCATCGACAACGACGATGCGTTTTTCCGACTGGCGGGGATTGCCGATTATTTTCTCGTCCACAACCGGGAGATCTACCTGCGGAGCGACGATTCGATCGTCCGGCACACTGCCGGCGCGGCCCGGTTCCTCCGCCGGTCCCGGGGGTATGTCCCGATCCCGGTTTTTCTCGACGGGGAGATCCCCCCGATCCTGGCCTGCGGGGCCGAACTGAAAAACACGATCTGCATGGCCAAGAGAGACCACGCGTTCCTGAGCCAGCATATCGGCGACCTGGAAAACCTCCGGACCCTCGACTTCTTCCGGCTGACCATCCGCCACATGAAGCGGATCCTCGACATCGAACCGGAGGCGATCGCCCACGACCTTCACCCGGATTACATGAGCACTCGCCATGCCCTGGAACAGAAGGGGGTCCCGCTGATCCCGGTTCAGCACCACCACGCCCACATCGCCGCCTGCATGGCCGAAAACCGGATTCAGGGTCCGGTGATCGGCCTGTCATTTGACGGCACCGGTTACGGGACCGACGGCCACATCTGGGGGGGCGAAGTGCTGGTGGCCGATTTTGCCGGTTTCACCCGGGCCGGGCACCTGGAATATCTCCCCATGCCGGGCGGCGAAGCGGCCATCCGGGAACCGTGGCGCATGGCGGTCAGCTACCTGAAGGCGGCGTACGGGGACGGGTTCCGGAATCTTGATCTACCCCTTTTCCGGGAAATTGAGCCGAAAAAAATCGACATCCTTTCGGAAATGATCGACAAGCGGATCCATTCCCCCCTGACTTCCAGCCTTGGCCGGCTGTTCGACGGGGTGGCGGCGATCCTCGGGATCCGGTCCCGGGTCAACTTCGAAGGGCAGGCCGCCATGGAACTCGAAATGCACGCCCCGGATGCGATAAATCTATTGAAAAACGATGGCTTCCATGAATATGAAGAAGCATCCGGATCGGCCGGTAACCCCGGCCCGATATCGGTCCGGCCGATCATCCGGGGAGTTGTCGACGATATGATCCGGGGAATGCCGGTTGCCGAGATCAGCGCCCGGTTTCACGCCGCCCTGGTCCGACTGTTCGCCCATGCCTGTGAGCAGATCCGGAAAACTGAGGGCTTGAACCGGGTGGCCCTGAGCGGCGGGGTTTTCCAGAACGCGCTTCTCCTGAACGGGATGATCGCCGCGCTTGAACAAAAAGGATTTGACGTGTATTCCCACCGGCTGGTTCCCGCCAACGACGGCGGCATCAGTTTAGGGCAGGCAGTTGTGGCGGGGACACAATTAAGCCGGAAATCCAGAGCACGAAATACGAAATTCGAAACAAATCCGAATGACCGAAATAAAAAAGGGAACCATGAAGGTCATGAAGGGCCATGAAGACGGTTTATGCTCTGAAGTTTTTTAAACGCTGGGCGCCTCGGTGTGTCAGGTCAGAGGGACCGGTTTTCCCATTGCGAACATTGAGGGACGTTTCCCCATGTTTCAAGGTGAAGCGAAGCGGAAGGCCCGGACTGTTTGAGCCGACAGGCGAGTTTCCGGGCCGCCGCTTTGCGAACCTTAGAAGCATGGAAACGGCCCTCAGTGAGCAGGGAAAACCGGTCCTCTGGCCTCCGGGAAGTCGGTAGTTCGCTTTCCCGTTTTCGTGCACGTGCACAAGCTCGTGTACGTTCACGAACAGAATAAGATACATGGATCCAAGGATACCCTTATGAAACATCTCCAGGAATACAGGGACGGCCAGCTCTCCCGCAAGATCCTCGACCGGATCCGGGAAATCAGCCGGAAGCCGATCCGCCTCATGGAAGTCTGCGGCACCCATACTGTCTCGATTTTCCGGAACGGGATCCGCTCGGTCCTCCCCGACACCATTTCGCTCATCTCCGGGCCGGGTTGCCCGGTCTGCGTCACGGCCCAGAACGAAATCGACGCGTGCATCGCCCTGGCGCGGGAGCCGGAAACCATTGTCGCCACCTTCGGCGACCTGATCCGGGTCCCCGGTTCCGGGTCATCGCTGCAGAAAGAACAGGCAAACGGGGCTGATATTCGGATTGTTTATTCCGCGTTGGATGCCGTTTCCATAGCCGAGCAGAACCTGGATAAAACCGTGGTCTTTCTGGGAGTGGGGTTCGAAACCACCGCCCCCACGGTGGCGGCGTCGATCCTTTCCGCAAAGGAGGCGGGGGTAGCGAACTATACCGTTTACTGCGCCCACAAAGTCGTCCCCCCGGCCCTCGAAGCATTGATGAGCCCCGGCAACCTGGGCATCGACGGATTTCTGCTCCCCGGCCATGTCTCCGTCATCATCGGAAGTGACGCCTATGCCGATTTCTTCCGGAAATACCATATCCCTTGTGTGATCGCCGGATTCGAGCCGACCGATCTCCTCCAGTCGATCCTCCGCCTGGCGGAAATGATCGAGACCGGGGCCCCGGCCCTTGAAAATGGCTATCCCCGGGCGGTTACGGCTCAGGGAAACCGCCGGGCCCGGGAGATCATGAATACCGTTTATGAACCTTGCGACGCGGAGTGGCGGGGGCTCGGCCCGATTACTGGGAGCGGGTTATGCATAAGCAAGGAATTTGAGTCGTTTGACGCGGTGAAGCGGTTCGGCATCGTTCTGCCCGAGGCGAAACCGATAAAAGGATGCGCCTGCGGCGATATCCTGACCGGCCGGATGACGCCGCCCGAATGCCCGCTCTATAAAAAAGTCTGCACGCCGATCGACCCGGTCGGCCCGTGCATGGTGTCGAGCGAAGGGACCTGCGCGGCATATTTCAAGTACCATTCGGAATAATCGAACCGTTTTGGAACCAAGAGGGCACAGAGAAAGGCCAAAGATTATTGAACCATGAAGAACATGAAGGGCCATGAAGAAAGGCTTTGATCATCTCTGTGTTCTCCGTGGCTCTGTGGTTAATACGTTTCGTTTCTAAACCGATTACGATTACGAGCACGCGCACGAAAAAAAGGGGGAAAATGGCAAAGCACGCGGATGACGAGCGGATTCTTCTCGACCACGGCAGCGGCGGCCGGATGAGCAACAACCTGATTGCCGAACTGATGCTCCCCATTTTCGACAACCCGATCCTTTCAAAGATGGACGACGGCGCCACCATCGAACTGAACGGAAAGCGGCTCGCCTTTTCGACCGACTCCTACGTGGTCGACCCGATTTTCTTTCCCGGCGGAAACATCGGGGACCTGGCCGTAAACGGCACGGTCAACGACATCGCCATGTGCGGGGCCACGCCCCTGTTCCTCAGCGTCGGCCTGATTCTGGAGGAAGGACTCCCCCGGAAGGACCTGGAGCAGATCCTTCGATCAATGGCCGCCGCGGCACAAGCGGCCGGGGTCCGGATTGTCACCGGGGACACCAAGGTCGTTCCTAAAGGCGCGGCCGACAAAATCTTCATCAATACGTCCGGCGTCGGGGTGATCCCCGAGGGAGTGGACGTATCGGCCGGCAACGCCCGCCCCGGCGACAAGATCATCCTGAGCGGCACCATGGCCGACCACGGGGTGACCATTCTCACCCGGCGCGAAGGGCTCGCCTTCGATTCCCCCATCCAAACCGACAGCGCCCCCTTGAACCAGATGGTCGCCCGGATGCTGAAAGTCACAACCGATATCCATGCCCTCCGTGACCCGACCCGGGGTGGAGTCGGCACCGCGTTGAACGAAATCGCTCTCCAGTCAAAGGCCGGCATCCGGATTTTCGAGGACCGGCTCCCGGTGACGGAAGCCGTCGCCGGCCTGTGTGAACTTCTCGGTCTCGACCCGCTGTATGTCGCCAACGAAGGAAAACTCCTCGCCTTTGTTCCCGCCGGGGAAACCGACGCCGTCCTTGCCGCCATTAAAGAAGATCCCGCCGGACGCGATGCCCGGGTTATCGGCGAGGTCACCGCCGCCCACCCCGGCCGGGTTGTCATGGAAACCGTCATCGGCGGCGAACGGATCGTCGATATGCTGAGCGGTGAACAGTTGCCGAGGATCTGCTGAAAGGGGTTCGTTCTCCCGAACGGATTGTTCACTTCCGCCAGGAATTCCTTGGCGCAATGATGGCTTCGTAAAAACTCCAGACTCCGTTTCACGGCCTTATTCAGAAAATAACTTCCATGCGTAGGTTGGGCTGAGCTTGCGAAGCCCAACATCCCGGTTCGTTGGGCTTCGCAAGCTCAGCCCAACCTACTCTGGACAGCCGACATCATCAGGAAGTTCCTTGGAAGCTCCGAACTCCGCTGCCCGATTGTTATTACAGAAAGTAACTTTCTCTGACCATTATGTAGGATGAGCTGACGCAGGAAGCGCATCGCGATTGATGCGCTTCCTGCGTCAGCTCATCCTACGATTTGAGCATTCGCGGCCAGGTTGCTGAATCAAGTTCCTTGCTTTTTACGTTGCCATAAACCCTCCCAACGCAAAGATCACCTTGTTTTGTAATCAAAACCCCAGGTCATCCTCCACGCCGCCCCGGCAGTAATGCCGATAACGCCTGCCATTTGACACTATAGAAGAATCGATTATTTTTTCCGTATCTTCTTCTCCATTATAAATCATGAACCCCATTTTACTTATAAGCTGCTGTCATGCGAGATAAAGCCATCCAATTTTACCTTTTTTTATATAAGGTTAGTAAAAGCAAGCAGCATTTCCATTCACACACCATCACTAATGGGGGGTATGTTATGAGAAAGCTCAAGTGGTTTATCGCAGTGCTGCTCGTATCGGTAGTACCCATTGCCCTGAGCGGATGCAGCTGGGACATGAACAATCCTTACGCGGATGAATGGGATGTACAGATCATCGGCGACTCGGTCTTTGATTTGTCGGGAGACATACACAATATATTACAAAGTCTTTCCGGCAAATCCTATAAGGACCGTTCCGTAAGCGGGGCCAAAATCGCGGCGATCCAGAACCAGTTGAACACGGCGGAAGGCCGGTCCACTCTGAAAAGCCTGATCGCGGACGGCGGGGCCAACGATATTCTCCAAGGGAGCGCGGACTGCGATTCCGACCCGCTGACCCAGGGGTGCCTTGATGTCCTGGACTATGTTGGCGACAAAATGTACGCGATGACCAACAAGATGCTGACCGGTCCCTCGGATGGTCACGTTTGGCTCGGGTATTACCACGTCAAGGGGGCTGAACTCGAAAAAAACGAGGCCATTGATTACACCTATGACAACCTCTATCCGGATCTGTTCGACTTCAGCCCCTATGGCGGGACAACCTATTCCGGGACGGTGGCGGGTTACGGCGAGTTCTTCGGCAGCGATTTGAATGAGTTTTCCATTGCCCTGGCGGATCCGCGGGATTTCATCTTCACAGCGGATATCAAGTCAGACGATATCCATCCCACCTACAGCGGATCACAAAAGCTGGCGAACCTGATCTGGGGTGTAATGGTACAGAAAAATTTCTATCGTTAATTACCTTCACCATTAAAACCATTGACGCTGCTTGCTTTTACTAACAAATTCACCAATCGATTCCGCTCACTGTTAAATGGTTCGATTTGAGCATGGCGATCCTTCAACCCGGGAAATCAGATATGGTAAAACAACCGAAGTTGATCATCCTCGGATTATTAATCCTGCTGACAGCCGGCGGCATCCTCTACGTTGAACTGGGGCAAACGCCGATTCCGGAAAATTATCCCGATAACAACACTGTTGTTCGGAATCCGGGGATCCGCCCCGAAAAAGAAATCGCCCTCCGGCAGAAAAATTCGGATCAGAAACAGGCCAAAACCCGTTTTCGTGAATTATTGGATTCCACCCGCGCCAACATCCCGTCGGCGGAAAAAACAATCGCCCGGGCACCGGTCAACAGCCCGAAATACATCGAAGAGATCAAACAGCAGATTTATGAAAGAAACATCGAAAGCATCGAACAACTCCCGCTGCTCGATGCTCTGGTCCAGACCGGGGACAAGGACACACGGGAATTCTGGGGTGACGGATGGACCAGCGTGGATGACTGGAAAACCGACAGCAACGGGTTCAAGCTCGAAAAATCGGATGCCGGCGCCCTGGTGTTCACGCCCGATGAAAAGACGGCCAGTCAGTACACGTTCTTTGAAAATCCCCTGGCATATACGTATGACGCAGAGAACCGGGAGTTTGTCAACGAGGTAGATTATTACGGAAAAACGATTTACAACGTGGCCAAGTTCATCAATGACGATGTGCTGGTCATGATGACCATCAGCGGCAGAAAGGTGGATTTGAATATCTATCAGAAAAATGCCGGCCAGGAATCAGCGACGGATGCTCCTATTCTCCCCGATACGGGGGAATAATTCATTCACTGATCCGCCCTTCGATCCTTATCTTGAATTCCGGGCGGGCGGTGTTGTCGGTCTGGATAAACATCACATCCTGGTAGGTTCCCGGCTTTTTCCGGGTATTCCGGACCGTTATTTCATAGGCGGCCTTGCCGTCCTTTTCGATTTCCTCGCACGTGTAGTCGAACCAGACGCCTTTTCGGGTCTTTATGCCGGTGATGTTAAACGGATAATTCTCATTTGGAACGATGATGCACGTTTCCACGATCGCTTCTGTTGATGATCCTTCAAGCCATATCCGGTAAGGGCGCAGGGCGGCAAACTCTTTTACGTACAAGGATATATCAATCTTAATCTCGGGGCGATCCGTATCATTCGTTTTCGCCCGGATGGTCCCGCTGATCTCCTGGCCCCCTCGGGAGTCCGTCAGCAGAATCACCGATATTTTTCCGGACTGACCCGGAGGAATTACCGAGGTGTAGGATTCCACGACGGAACCGCAGCACGCTTCCGCATTACTTAGCTCCAGCGCCTTTTTGGAATCGTTTTTAACGATAAAATCATGCTTAACCGTGTCTCCCTGCAGAACCGGGCTGAACAGATAACTGCTGTGCGCTTTTTCCACATAGGATCTGGAGTGTATCGGCTCAACCGGAAGACCCGTGTAGAAATTGACCGTCGGCTTTCCATCGGCGGAACTATCTTTATTATTGCACGCCAGCGGAGCGATTATTCCGATCAGCAACAGGCAAAAAAAAATTCCGGAGAGCTTCTTCAAGAGTGCCAAAATCATCCTCCCTGATTATTATTTATTATTAGATCAATCTAATGAAGGAAATAAGCTGTGTCAAATCAGCAGGTACTGTTTAGTTTTTTTCACGAATCAAACGAGATGTAATGATTTAAAACAACCCGGTGCATCAAGTTGATTTGCAAATCGATCAAACGACAACCGTTTGACGAATACGATTTCGAATTCTGATTTGTGATTCCCCGATGATGAAACGAATCCTCCAATTTCTGAACCTCCTCCTCCTTACGCTTGCGGTGTATGGCGGTGTAAACGTCTTTTATCGTTTCGTGGAAATAAAGCTCCATCATTTTGAACTGACGGATATGCCGGTCAAGCCGGTTGCGGCGGAAACGGTTAAAAGATCCGGGATGCTGTCCAATGCGTATGATGTGATCATGGAACGCAACCTGTTCAACACGGTAAACGCATCCGCGGGGAAACCGCCGGCGCCGGAGGTCGACATCGCGGCACTCAAACAGACCGATTTGAATCTGAAACTCTGGGGGACCGCATCAACGGAAGACGGGAAATCCGGGACGGCGCGGGCCGTGATCGAAGCCCCAACCTCAAGGGAACAACATCTTTTCAGGGTGGGGGATACCATCGCGCATGCAAGAATTGCGGAAATTCTTCGGAACAGTGTCGTACTGGAAATTCAGGGGAGAAAAGAAAAACTGACATTGGAAGAAGCGATGTCGGGTTTGGAGAACAGATTGCTTCCTGATCCAAAAATTCCGGAAGCACCGGTTACGACGGCCCGGACCGCACCCGGACGAAAAATTCCTTTGCATCATTCACAGATCAATGACGCCTTTAATAACGTCGGCCAGCTCATGCAGGAAGTAAAAATCAAACCGTACTATCAGGACGGGAAAGCCGCCGGATTTATCGTGGCGGAAATTGCCCCGGAATCGATTGTTCGCGGATTGGGCATGAAGGACGGGGATATTGTCACCAGCATCAATGGAAGGCAAATCAAAACCGCGGACGATGCCATCTCATTTTACGACAGCCTCAAGGCCGGCGACCAGATATCGATTCAACTGGTGCGGCGCGGCCGCCCCCAGACCCTTGAATTTACGGTTGAAGATGACATGCTCGGCGCAATCTTACCGTGAAGCGGAAAACCGAGGTGGCATCTATTCTATGGCGTTGCCTCTCTATCAATCGCCAGTTGCACTTGCTTGTAAAAGGCTGAACGCTTCATATCCTGATCGCCACCCTGAACATCGGTGGCCTGGGGCCAGTTACCGTTCGAGGCGATGACCAGTTTCCGCTTGGGATCAATGAAGATGCCCTGCCCGAAGATCCCCCGCGCCATATAGGTGCCATCATCCCAAGTCCACCATTGATAGCCGTAGCCGTAACCCGGCCTGCTGGTATCAACCTGTTTCATGGTTGCCTCGGCAATCCAGCCGTCAGGCAGCACCGGCTTGCCATCCGCATTACCGCCGTCCAGCATGAACAGACCAAAACGCGCAAAGTCACGCGTCGAGGCTTGTATGCAGCAACCGCTGATCTCATGACCAGTGGAGCCCAGCAACCAGCTCGCATCCTGCTCCATTCCGAAAGGCCGCCAAATTTTCTCCGACAGATAGTCGGACAGGTTCTTCCGGGTCGCAGAACTGATCAGAACTCCGATCAGGTTGGTCTCGCCGGTCTTGTAAACCCATTTGGTGCCGGGTGGCGCTTCACGCTTTAATTTGCGCATATAGCTTACTGTCACATCGACGTCAGGCTCTGCCTTGTGCGCGTTAAATAATGCCACGTCTGATTTGGGGTCACCGTAGTCCTCATTCCATTTCACGCCGGATGTCATTGTCAGCAGTTGCCTGATGGAGACATCATCATATACCGACCCCCTGAGGTCGGAAATGTATTCCGAGACTTTGTCATCGATACTCTTGATATAGCCGTCTTTGATAGCTGCGCCGACCAATGTCGAGGTGATCGATTTCGCAACCGAAAAACTGGTCCAACGCTTATCGGGACGGAAGCCGAGTCCGTATTTTTCAAAACGGATTTTGCCCTCGTGAACGATCACCAATGCGGCAGAGCGCTGGTCCTGCATATAACCATCCACATCTGTTCCAAAATCAAGCGGAGTCCCCTCCGGCAAGGAATAGATTTTGTTGCTGCCAGAAATGATGCGGGATTTGGAAAGGATAGGCACCCGATCCATGGTGCGGAAAGCGGCATCCCGCTGGGAAATTGACCAAAAAAGAACATCCTTGTTGGTCGGGATATTTAAGATTAGCAATCGCATATCCTTGTCCGCGGTCGCCCATGATATGCCGCCTGCAACCACCATCACGACCAGTATTCCAACGATCCATTTCCGCATGGTTTTTCCCTTAAATTCTATTTGGTTTTCGTCCCAAATCAGCTTTACAAAGGGCGAATGTATTTTCGCTTGGGCTCAATCAATTATTTCATAAGAATCCCAAAATATTGCTGCAAATCAGCAGACCTAAAAGCGGAGAGCCGACGAAAGAGGCGCGTAGCTTTTTGGGTCGGCTGGATTTGCCTTGTTAGCTCATACATTGTTTGCACTTTCTCCTTTTTAGGGACTTAGTGATTATCCGTAAATAAAATGTACTTTTCCCGTGACTTTTGCTATGCTGGCAGCCATGATGAACCCCTATCATGGAGGCAGTATGGCAAAAATTCAATCGTG
>Ga0209347_1003367_pt1 | contig 18794 bp, 12 predicted proteins | sample AutmiccommuBRH23_FD_187382 | JGI IMG/M metagenome (GOLD analysis project Ga0209347, IMG submission 187382) | Deep subsurface microbial communities from Mt. Terri, Switzerland - Autotrophic microbial communities BRH/23 (SPAdes) (version 2) | ecosystem: Environmental > Aquatic > Deep subsurface >...
CACGTAGCCCGACACCTGAAGTGCCAGAAATCCTCCCTCACCCACGAACAGGCCGTCGCATATGCAACCTACCCCTCATGAAAGGGCCAAACTCCAGGGGCCGGCTGCGCCGGCCCGGCCGCCGCAGGCGGCAGGGGGGGAGGGAAAGCCAGAAGCCAGAAGCCAGAAGCCAGAAGCCAGAAGAAAAGGCGAAGGCAGAAGATGAAAGGCTGAAGCCAGAAGAAAAGTCAAAGGCGGATCGTCTCTGTCGACCTTGCGAGGGGCCGCCTGCGCGGGCTTCGCCCGCCGGATCGCCGCAGGCGGTCCCTGCGCCCCCACCTACCCCGTATACCCGCAGACTCCCATGCGTGGCGAGTTGACGACCGGGAGCATGGCTTCCTCTCCGCAGTCGTGATCGTCGATGTGCTTCTCGCAGACGAGGCAGGCGTCCCTCATGGAGAAGCAAAAGCTGCAGATTTCGGTTGCGGCTCCTCCGCATACGTCGCATTCGAAGGCGGGAGTCTGATTGCGAGCCAGGAGCCGGACCGCGCTTGCACGCTTTGGCGCTTTACGCGCATCGATCACCATCAACCGGAGCTCGGTCGTCGAGCCGTAGTCGTATTCATAGAGGAACGTCGAGCTGTCGCTCGGGAGCGTTTTTCCCACCGCGACGTCGATGCTCTTCTCGTTCAGCGCCGAGATACCGGGATCTTCGTCCAGCAGAGTGGCGTAGCAGGTCCCGTCGATCGTGAATGCGCTCAGATGGCCGCAGCACTCGAGCCAGATCGCGCGCAGAAACTCATCGAGCCGGGTCAGCCGGGCGCTGGTCTTGATGTCGAGATCGAGCCAGAACGCTCCCGCCTCGACGCGAACCTGCAGCACCGGAACTGTCGTCCCTCCCTCGGGATATGCGCAGCCCGACAGGTGAGGCAGCATCTTTCGCTTCGAGATCAAGGAGCCGCAGCTCTCACAGCGCCCACGATCCTCAGGGTTGGTGGTCATGATGGCCCTCCGAGGGGATTATCTCGTGTGTTGCGGCGCGCCCACGCAGCTGCAAGCTGCGCTTCCTGTCGAGCGGCTGGAAAGCGGCTCCTACGCTTGACGTGCAGTTGCTCTTCCTGGTCCCTGGCCGCTGATCCCTGGCCCCTGATTTTTCTACGTCAGCCGCTCTTCTTTGGCCGAGGCTTCGATCAGTTTTTCGAGGCGGCGGATTCGTGTCTCTTCTTTTCTTGCGCTGATGACCCACCAGGTGACGACGCGGCGGTAACTGGGGGGCTGGGCCTGGAAGAATGCCCAGGCGGCGCGGTTCGCGCGGAACTTTTTGTCCAGGACGGGGTCGAGCTTCGGCGCTTTCTTCTGCTCGAAGGAGTAGACGCCGGTTCGCTCCGCCTTCTGCGCGGCGAAGGCGCGGCGGCCGGCTTCGGTCATGCGCCCCTCGGCTTCGAGCGCCTCGACGCGCGCGATGTTGACCGCGCTCCAGTTGCTGGTTGGCTTCCGCGGGGTGAAGCGGTTGGTGTAGGAGACATCGTCGAGCTTCTTGCGGATGCCGTCGATCCATCCGAAACAGAGCGCCTCGTCGACCGCCTCCGGGTGGGTGATGCTCTTCTTTCCGGAGTCCTTCCGGTAGTACCCGACCCAGAGCTCGGTCTCGCGCGCGTGGTGCTTTTCGAGCCAGCGGCGGAAGTCGGCGGCGGTGCGGAAGAAGCGGGGGGACATGGGGTGAGTTTAAGGCAAGGCAGAAGGCAGAAGGCAGAGTCCTCCGACGGCAAGAGCCGGGCGGGTGAGTAGCTCTGCCTGGTTTCACGACGAACTTACATCACCCGCCGACAGGGTTCCCGCGTCATCGGATTCCGCCCCCCCTGATCCCTCGCTACGCTCGGGATGACATGCGACGGATCTCCCCCCCTGATCCCTCACTCCGTTCGGGATGACAGTCTTGCGGGCCAGTTGGAGACGAGGGTGAGGGGGGTTCGGTCGTCGCCGGAGACGCGGCGCAGCTCGAGGAAAGCCTCGCCGGCCGGAAGGGCTTCGATGCCTATGCTTCCCGCCGGGTGGGTGTAGAGCTCGACCGGCGCGCCGAATCCCTCCGCCGTGACGGCGACCGACATCAGGCGCCGCTGCCCGTCGACCCAGAACAGCTCCTTTCCGGGGTGTGGCCATTGCGGGTTGCCCCACCGCGCGCCGGTGGTCGAGATCCTCCGCTTCGCTCCGCCCGGAAACGGCATGACGTAAAGCTCGAGCTGCCCGGTCTCGTTGCTGGTGAAGGCGACCCAGCGGCCGTCGGGCGAGAAGGTGGCGCCGCTGACGTCGAAGCTCGAGACCACCACCGGCACCAGCTCGCGCTTCCCCTCCAGCGGAAGCACGTAGTAATCGGCGCGAATCCCCATCGGGCCTCCGGAGACCGGCTTCTCGACCGCGACCAGGAGCATCCGGCCATCGTGCGACCAGTCGGTGACGAAGATGGCGGACGGGTGGGTGAAAATTTTCTCCGCCGCGCCCGATCCATCGCTCCGTCGTATGACCAGGTCGAAGCTGGCCACCGGATCATCGGAGGCATAGACGATCTGCGAGCCATCGGGCGAGAAGACCGCGCCGAACTCCGACATCGGTCCGCTGGTCAGGCGAGACCTCACATTTCGCGCGACGTCGTGAATCCAGAGATCCCCGGGGTTGCCCATGACGACGGCCAGCGTTCTCCCGTCTCGCGAGGCTCCGAACTCGTTGATGTCTCCCGGCTCGCCGATGCGCTCGACCTCCTTGCCGCTCCGATCGACCTTCACGATCTGGAAAGGCGCCCCCGACTCGGCGGTGGAGTAGACGAGCGTCCCTTCCTGCGACGCCGAGAACGCGGCATGGAAGAACCCGGGGTTGTAGCGAATTCCGTCCGCGATCCTGACCGGGTCGCCCGTCGCCCGAAGCGTGTCCTCATCGAAGGGAAGAGCGAAAAGATACTGCTCCCGAACGAAAAGAACATAGCCGGGTACGTGAATCGCGTTCGAGCGCGCGCGGAGCAGCACCTCGTCGCGCGACCCGTCGAGCGCCGCGAGGCGGATCTCGTGCATCGGGCTCGTCGCCTCGACGATGTGGCTGCCGGCGAGATAGAGGAAGTGCTTCCCGTCGGGGAGGAACCAGGGGAAGCGATGCGTCGTCGCCTTCGCGAGGTCGAGCTTCGTAATGGCGACCGGCTCCCCTCCGGAAGCGGGAACGCGGTAAAGCGGCGAGCGCCAGTCTGGCGTGAAGACGATGACGCCGTCTTTCCCCCACGTGCCGCCGCGCGCGAACTTCGCGTCGCAGATCGTCACCGCCGGTCCTCCAGCGATTTCAACCCGCTTGAGTTTTCCGTCCGCGAAGAAAGCAATCGAGCGGCTGTCCGGCGACCAGAAAGGATACGTTCCCCCTTCGGCTCCAGCGAGCGCGCGCGCCTCCCCCGTCGCCAGCTCGCGGATGTAGAGGGGAATGCCGAGGTCGTCATCGGTCTGCACGTGGTACGTCACCCAGCGGCCGTCGGGGGAGAGGGTGATGCCGCCCGTCCCTTCCCAGTCGAGAAAGAGCGGCCAGCCGTCGGCAGGAACGATCGAGGCATTCATCACCCGCGCATTGGAACCTCCGCCACGCTGACCGAGCGCGATCCAGCCGATCGCCGCCAGCAGGAAGATCGCCAGCACCGCGGTCGCGATCTGCCAGGCCGAGATGCGCCGCCGCGGGACGACCGGGGACTCGAGCGACTGTGACAGCGTCTCCGCAACCCCTTCGAGAGCGAGGCGGACGTCGCGCGCGGACTGCCAGCGACTTTCCGGGTCTTTGGCGAGGCAGAGGCGGATCGCGCGGTCGAGTCCGCGCGGGGTGAGCGGCTGGAGAGAAGAAACGGGGGGTGGCTCGCGCTCGAGGATCGCCGCGATGACGCTCGCGCGGCTCTTTCCGTCAAACGCGCGTTTTCCGGTCGCCATCTCGTAAAGGATCGCGCCGAGAGCGAAGATGTCGGCACGCGCGTCGACTTCGCTCCCTTCGACCTGCTCCGGCGCCATGTACTGAAACGTGCCGAGGATGGTCCCCTCCTCGGTCAGCGGCTTCTGCACGGTCGGCTGGACGGTGAGGAGCGACGTCTCGAAGGGCTGCGCCGCGACGTACTTGGCGAGGCCGAAGTCGAGGAGCTTCGCGCCGCCGCGCGTGATCATCACGTTCCCCGGCTTGAGATCGCGGTGGACGATCCCCTGCCGGTGAGCGCGGTCGAGCGCGTCGGCGATCTCGATGCCGAACTTCAGGACCTGCGGGAGTGGCAGCGGTCCGCGCTCGAGACGGTCGGCGAGCGATTCTCCCTCGAGGTACTCCATCACGAGGTACTCGACGCCCTCGTGGTTGCCGACGTCGTAAAGCGTGCAGATGTTCGGATGCGAGAGCGTGGAGATCGCTTTCGCTTCACGCTCGAAGCGCTCCCGCATCTGCGGGCTCGAGGAGAGCATCTCCGGAAGAACCTTGATTGCGACCTGGCGGTCGAGCCGGGTGTCGCGAGCGCGGTAGACCTCACCCATGCCGCCCGCGCCGAGCGGAGCGACGATGTCATAGGGACCGAGGCGATCGCCCGGAGCAAGCTGCATTGGAGGAGATGAGGATACAACGGAGGGTGGGGAGGCGTGGCAGAGGATCTTTTCCTCTGCTCCTGGTTTTTCAGTGGCAGAGGATCTTTTCCTCTGCTCCTGGTTTTTCAGTGGCAGAGGATCTTTTCCTCTGCCCTGGTTTTTCAGTGGCAGAGGATCTTTTCCTCTGCCCTGGCTCACGGTCCTCTCTCGGCCGTCGCGACAGGTCGTCGTGGCGTCACGACGAACTTACATCACCCGCCGACAGGGTTCCCGCGTCATCGGATTCCGCCCCCCCTGATCCCTCACTCCGTTCGGGATGACATGGGAACATCCAGTTGAGCTCTTCGACCGACGGGGTGGTGAAGTCGGGTTCGGACTTGTGGTGACGGGCCTGGAGCTTCTTCTGGTCGTCGTCGGTGGGAGGGGCGGCGCCGAGGATGAGGACGGCTTTGCCGGTGTTCGAGTCGATCAGGTCGTTGAGGAGGGCCGCGCGGCGCGTCCGCGGGATCCTGTCGAGCGCCATGAGCATGAGCCCCTGCCCCTCGGGGTCGATATCCGCGATGCGGAGCGCCTCGAGAATGAACTCGGGATCGTCGGGAGGGATGTGACAGGTGATCATTTATCGTGACTCCTTTACGCGGCGCGTTGGCGGCGCTGTGAAGGGTCAGGATAGGGGTGGTCGGGGGTGGGTGTCAAGGGGCGGGGGTGGGGTAGGTACTGCGTGGAAACTATTGTTATGTAAGTACATATATAAGGTTTTGAAACGTTAGCGCTTGGCTTCGGCCATGTCTTAGGATATGAAAAAAGATGTTAAAAATATGGGTAATATATGCAAAGTTTGTACTGACGCTTGGGGGTTAAAAGAACTGAATTGATTTCACACGATTAGTACTTAATGATTATTAAATTAAGTTCTCGTTATTTGGTTTCAGCTGATTCATTTGCACGACGAACTTTACATCTCCCGCCGACAGGGTTCCCGCGTTTTCGTATCTCCCGCCCCCCTGATCCCTCGCTCCGCTCGGGATGACATCGCCCGGATTCTTGCTACCAATTCTGCTTGGTGCGTGGCGTGGCAGTTCCGGGCATCATGGGCGGCACATCACTTCAATCGTTGGATCGGGGCCACCCCGCGGGGTAACGGCCCGCGGTGTGCCCGAGTGGAGGCTGGTCATGTTCCGTGTGCTCGCGGTCGTGCTGTCGATCGTCCTTTTTCCTGTGTGGCAGGCTGCGGCGCAACCGCTGGAGACGATGCCGCGATTCGTTCCGTCGGTCGTGTCGCAGTTCGATGCGCTATCGCTTCGCCCCGACGGGCTGGCATTCTCGATCGGCAACTCCCCCGATCCGGAGCAGTGCAAGCACTACCAGGGCGTCGCGCGAGTCAACGCACCCGACGGCACGCCTTACCTCTACGTCTCGCGCTCCGGGAACGAGCCGGGCGGAGTGGCCGCTGCCGGGTGCAGCGATTCAGACGATCCGGGGAACCTCCTCATCGTCCGCCTCGAGTCGCGCGACAAGACGGGCGAGCGCGTCCGCTCGAATCGCCTTCGCCGTGACTGGCCCTACCCCTCGCTCATCTGGGCCTCGCCTCCCGATGCTCGCGATCGCGTGGTCGAGACGATCTCGTTCGACGGCAACGCCTGGCCTGCCTACGGCCACCCGGGCGGGATGCAGGTCATCGGCGACATCCTCGCCGTTGCGATGGAAGCGCCTTACGGAAGCGATCCGGAAAATCAGATCTTCTTTCTCGACGTCAGCAACCCCGAAGCTCCGACGCTCCTCAGCACGTATGCGCCCCAGGACCCCGGCAGCGAATTTTCCGCGGGCCTCGTCGGCATCACGCCGATCCGGACGCAGAACGGCGAGTGCTGCCGCTACCTGATGATCGTCGCCGGCAAGCAGGGGAAGGACGTCCGCTTCTATCGCTCGCTCCCCACCGACGGCGAGCGCTCCGACCTCACCTCCTCCGCACTCGACTGGGAGGAAGTCGGCCGATTTTCCGAATCGCAGATCGAGTCGTGTCTCGGCGGAATTGACTGGCACACGGGGCTCGGAGACGCGCATCAGATGTTCAACTTCGTTCGCCAGGGGTCTCTCGATGGCCCGCTCTTCCTCGTCGGCGGACGCAATACGACACTTCTCCCGTCCGGCGACGACATGATCGATCTCTACCGGATCCACATCTCGCCCGACGGGATTCCCGAGCCGTGCGTCATCACGCACGTGCGATCGACTCACGTTCACTCCGATCCGTACATCGCAGGTGGCGACTCGGCGAACTTCGCCGCCGCATCCGGCGTCTACGTCTCCCCGTCGGGTGAGCTCATCGTCTACGCGACCGAGTACGAGAACGACGGACCGTGGGAGCTCCTCCCCGGGGGCGCGCCCGGGCAGCAGACCGTCCGCTTCGGCGAGTACCGCCACCGGCACGTCGTCCGCGATGGCAGTCCAACCCTCCGGCCCACCGTCATGGTCGATCCATTCGTCGAGGTCGACGAGGGCTCGAGCGTGAGCCTCGCAGGCAGCGGGATGTCTCCGCTCACCCGCGCCTGGATCCAGCTCTACGAGGATGACGATGCCGGATCGAGCCTTCCGAGTTTCGTCGACTCGGACCAGTGGGTGAACGTCGATTACCCCGACCGCAGCGCCACACATTTCGAGGACTTCGAGAAGATCCCGGGGTTCGACGAAGAGGCAGGCTCCTGGCGGTGGTTCGCACCGCCGGGGTGCACGATCCACGCGAACGACCTATCGGTCGGCGAGAGCGGCTTCCCCGGCGGCGATACGAAACACCTCGCGGGCACGGGTTCGGTCGTCGTGCTGAATGATCTCGACTCGATCGATTTCGACGATGACCTGGAGTCGGTGACGTTCGATCCGAGCTGCGACGCGTACTACGCGGCTGCGATCTCCATTGCCTGGGATCTCGACGGGAACGGATCGTTCGAGACGGCCGGTTCGCCGGTCTCCTTCGACGCTTCCACGCTCGACGGTCCGTCGACGAGCCTCGTGCGCGCGCGCGGCCAGCATCCCACGGACACCTCCGCGCTCGGCACCGGCGCTCCGGTGACGACAGAGGTTCGCGTCCGCAACGTCGCGCCCTCAATCACGTCGGCCACCCTCCGCGACTTTCTCGGCAACGAGATCGGGGTGGACGTCCCGTTCACGCTGCCCGGATTCGAGGTGACCGCGGACATCTCATTCACCGACCCCGGTCAGCCCGACACGCAGACCGCGTCAATCGACTGGGACGACGGGACGATCGACACGAGCTTCGACCTTTTCTCGGACGCGCGTTTCGGTGCTCTCGGGACTCTGGAGCATGCGCACACCTTCAGCGCGCCGGGAAGTTATGGCATCGGCGTGACGGTGACGGACGACGACGGTGGTGTGGCGGCGGCTCTCCTTCCGCTCGAGGTCCTCTCGCCGGCGGATGTCCTCGCGGCGGCAATCGACGCGATCGATGCGCTGATCGCCGGCGGCGGGAGCGCTGCGGAGCTCCGCGCTCTGCGTCACGCACGTGATGAGCTGGCGGGAAACAACGGAGGTAAGGCGCACAACGGAGCAGTCTCGAAGCTGGCCGACGGCGACCTCGTCGCGGCGATCACGAAGATCCGCGCGGCGATCGACGGTCTCGTTGATGCGGAGGCCGAGGGAGCGGGTGATCTCTCAGCGCTGCGCGACCTCCTCGGAATGGCGGCGATGGCGATCGCGAATGACGCGCTCGCCGAAGCGACGGCTTCAGTCGGCTCACCGTCTTCCGCCGTACAGATGGAGCTCGACGCAATCGCGGCGCTGATCGCTGAAGGGTCAGCCCTCCTGGCGGCGGGAGATCACGATGGCGCGTGCGTGCGGTTCCGTCAGGCGACAGGAAGAGCCGGCGACCTCGTGTCGTGAGGGGCGAGAGGAACGTCAAAAGCATCGACGACCTTCCATCCTTTCCGGTTGACCGGTCGCGCCCGCCAGCATAGGTTCAGCGGACACTAGGATTTTGTAAGCGTCGGCCTCCCGTCTCCGATCTTGACCGGACGGCGGGCCGGGCGTGCCGGCGTCCCGCGCGTCGCGGGGCGCTCAAGATGGACCGCGGCGACAGCACTCACCGGGGGGATGCCCAGGCCCCTTGCTTTCGCCGGTTGATGACCGAGGAGGCACCATGGTTCCCCATTCCGCGCTTCGCGGCGCTTCGCGCGCCGCTCTGGCTCTCGCTCTCGTTCTCTTTCCCGCGCTCGCTTCGGCCGTCGGGCCCTTCGCGCCGAGCTCGTTGCCCGGTGGAGTCGCCGTCTCCGACAGCGATTCCGGATCGGGAGAGGCGTGGGGGCGGGGGGGCGGACGCACGATCACGTTCAGTGTGAACACGCCCTCCGCGTTCGACAGTCTTTCATGGGGCGCCGTCTCGGCGCCGACGGCCGCACTCGATGGCTTGTTGAACAGCTCCTCGGAGACGATGAGCTTCAGCAGCGGGGGCTCGAACCTGCCGAGCGGAATCGCGCAATGGAGCGGCTTTGCGCCGGTCTTCATCGTTGCTCCTTCTTCGACCACGATCCTCGTCGAGACCCGCTTCACGCTTCGAGTGACGACACCCGGAGGCGTTCCGCTTCCGCTCGGGTTCACCTCCGGCGGACCGAATCCTGGAATCGATGTCCTGGCTTCCGGTCCCTTCCGAGCCAACCTGCTGTTCGAAGGGCGCCATTCGCTCGTGTTCGGCGGAGGATGGGCACCGCTCCTCAATGTTTACGACGCGCTCGAGACGCCGGTAGGGAATCCACCGGGGACGAGCGGCCCGGCGCTCACAGGTTTTGCTCACGGGTTCTATTACGAGCTCGACTCGGGCGAGCCGCCGGCCGGCGGCATGTCGGTCCAGGAACACGACGACAACGTCACTCCACGCCTCATCGGCATTCGCGACGACACGGCATTCCTCCGGATCGACACGGTCGGTCGCTTCCAGGGAGTGCAGGCGGGGCTCGACGAGATCCGCACCCGCGTGAACATGCTGCCGACCGAGTTCCCGACCTTCCCGGACATTCCGGAAATCCCGAACGACATCGCGACGAGCGAGCAGGTGGACAGTGCGAAGAATGATCTGAGCGAGATGCTCCTCATTCTGTTTGGACTGATGCCGTGTCCTGCGGAGGCGGGTCCGCTGTGCGATTCGGCGATCTTCGTTCAGGAGCTGGCGACGCAGTTGAGCGTGGATTCGATTTCAACCCGAGTCACCCAGCTCGGAGCTCAGCTCGACACGATCGAAGCTTCCCTCAGCGGGCTCGCTTCTGCGGACCCTTTGAGCATCGAGGTGATCGAAGTTCCAGATCCCCCATCGCCGAAGCATCGCCGCTGGATCGTGAAGACGACGCAGGGTGGAGCGCTGGTTGACGCTTCGCTCAGCCGCATTCTTTCAATCCGTTCGAAGAAACTGCTGCCGGCGCTCGCCGAGGACGTCACGTTCCGCGCGAGCGCGATCGCGATCGGCCCGGGTCTTCTCGACGTAACACTCGAGACGGATGCGGGGAACGGCGAGACGGTCGTTTACCAGATCGAAGTGCAGCATGCCGGCGGTGACGGAACATCGGAGGCGAGCGCCCTGCTGGCGACCGGCGCGAAGTAGAATCAATGCAGACGCAGGAAGGGCCACGTTGAGGTCGGCGTGGCCCTTTTTGTTGTAGATCTCGACTAGGAGCCTGGAGGCTTCGAGCCCTGTGAGCGAAGCTGAAAGCTTCGCCTGCTAGTAGTTGCCGAGGAGGAAGACGTCGCCGACGTTTCTGGCCTGGGTGAAGTAGATCTTCGTGCCGTCGGGGGACCAGGCTGGGTAGTCGACGGTGAGGTTGGAGTCGGTGAAGTCGGTCAGCCGCCTGCTCTCGCCGGTCGAGAGCGAGTGGAGAAGGAGGTTCTTGTGGTTCTCGAGCAGGACGAGCTGGTCGGGGTTGCCCGGGCGGAATCGAGGGTGCGAGATCTCTTCCGTCCCCTTGGTCACCTGCTCCGACGCGGATCCGCCAACCTGAGCGCTCCAGATCTGACGGATGCCGGCTTCGTCGTTCGCCTGATAGAAGATCCGCTTGCCGTCCGGTGAAATGATCCCCGAGGTGGATGCGGTCCTCAGGCCGCGAACGGCCTCGCGCTCGGTTCCCGTTTCGAGGTCGACCAGGTAGAGGAACGGGGTTCTCTCAATCAGAACCTGCCGTCCGTCCGGGGACCAGTCGAGCGCCAGACCGCGCGCAATCACACGCCTCTCCATCTCTCCCGGCCGATGCACGACGGCCTGCTGGGGAGGAGATGAGGTATAGAGAAGCATCTTCCCGTCGGGAGACCACCGTGGCCACGACCCGTCCCCCACCAGTGAGAGGAGGCGGCCATCCAGATCGGCGGTCCAAATGCCCGCCTGGCCGTTGCGTGTTGAGATGAGCGCGAGCTGCCTGCCGTCGGGCGAGAGGTCCGCGTAATCCTCGACGACTGTCTCCGCCGTCACCTGGCGCAGCGCGCCACTTTCGAGCGTGAGCTCCCAGATGTCGGATCCGTGCTTGATCGTTGCGAAGGCAAGGCGACCGGCTGCGTCGGGACCGGTGAGGTAGATGTCGCTTCCATCGCCCAGGGTCACCCGCTCTGGCGACCCGGCAGCTGCGAGCTCGCGATCGAGAGCCAGCTTCCACAGGTTGGTCTTCCCCGCCAGCGTTCGCGAGAAGAGAAGGGTTCGTCCGTCCGCCGACCATACGGGGCGCATCATCACTCCGGTGTCGCTCAGGAGAGTGCGCGGGGTTCCCCCCGCCGCGGGAACGATCCGGAGGGAGAAGGCCGGCGTGAAGTCGTAGGCCGCATAGGCGATCCACTTTCCGTTGGGCGACCACGCGGCCTGATAGTCGAAGCTGACGTCGCGGACCAGGCGTCGCGGCTCGCCGCCTCCCGCCGCGATCACCCAGAGGTCTCGATTCTCCAGAGCGCCGGTGGAGTAGACGACCTCACTCCCGTCGGGCGACCACGACGGATAGTAGCCGTCAGAAACGAGCTTCACCGCGGCGCCGCCGAGAGCGGGAGCGATGAAGATGTCGCCTCCGCGGCCATGAACGTACGTCTGGAGAGTGTTGACGCCAAGAGGGATGGCGAGCCGCCCGTCGCGATCGCGCGCCGAGACGAAGGCGATCTTCGAACCGTCAGGCGACCAGCTCGGCTGCGCGTCGTCCGCCTCGTTGTCGGTCACCCGGATGGCCTGGCCACCCGCGGTCGGAATCACGTAAATGTCGAGGTGCCCCGCCTGGTCCGAGGTGTACGCGAGGTACTTCCCGTCCTTCGATAGGGCCGGCTCGCTTTCGAGTCCCGGCTCGTATGTCAGCTGCTGCAGCCGCAGCTCCCGCCCGGCTGGCGCCGCCGTTCGGCTCTGGTAGACGAAGGCCGCGCCTGCGAGCGCGAGCAACGCCACTCCCAGCGCGATGACGATGGGCAGAGAGATGCGCCTGCGCTGCTGCGATGAACCCGCGGACGCGGCGATCCGCTCGCCCGACGTGCTGTCGCGCCTGAGGTTCCGCAGATCGACCTCGAGCTCCCGGGCGGACTGATACCGGTTTTCCCGACTCTTCTCGTGCAGCTTTCGCAGGATGCGCTCGAGCTCAGGCGGCACTCCGTGGTTGTAGCGCGCGACCGGGTCGGGTTGCGCGTGGCGGATCTGGTCGATGGTCTCGGTGACGCTCCTCCCGTTGAACGGAAGCCGTCCCGTGATCATCTCGTAGAGGACCGTGCCGAGACTGAAGAGATCCGTGCGATGATCGACGGGAGCTCCAAGCGCCTGCTCGGGACTCATGTAGGCGGCGGTCCCGATGACCATCCCCGGCTCGGTCTGCAGATTCGTGGCGCTGTCGTCACTGAGGCCGGAGTCGAGTCGTTTTGCGAGACCGAAATCGACGACCTTGACGTGGCCGCGAGGCGTCACCATCAGGTTCGACGGCTTGATGTCGCGATGCGTGACCCCTTTGCCATGCGCCTCGTCGAGCGCCTCGGCGATTTCGATGACCAGGTCGAGGATCTCCGTGAGCGCCATCGGCTTTCCCGCGATCTTCGCGTCCAGGGTGCTCCCCTCGATGTACTCCATCGCGATGAAGGGATCGCCTTCGTCCGTCTCGCCGATCTCGTAGACCACGCCGATGTTCGGATGGGAAAGGGCCGATGCGGCGTGCGCCTCCTGGAGAAAGCGGCGCTTCCGGGATGGGTCGCTCGCGAAATCACGGGGGAGAAGCTTGATCGCTACCGGACGGCGAAGCGTCGAGTCCTGAGCGAGATAGACATCACCCATGCCGCCCGAACCGAGCTTCCGCACGATCGTGTAGTGCGAAATGGTGTCCGCCAAAGGTCCCTTTCCGGTGAAACGGCGATTATCGCACGGGGGTTCCCACGCAAAGAGGGAGAGGGTCGCCAGTGGCACGTCCGGACGACATTGGAGAGAATCACCCTCATGAGCGATCACGAGAAGCAAACGCGCCCGCGGAGGGTGGCGGTGGAGACGGTGGTTCCGCTGCGAGTCGCCGTGCTGCGGCCGCACATGGAGGACTCGCACTCCCGCTATGCCGAGGACGGCGACGCGGAATCACGGCACTTCGCGATCGAGAGGGATGGTGAGGCGATCGCGGTCGGGTCGTCTTTCCAGGTCGGGGAAGGATGGCGCATTCGCGGAATGGCGACGGCGGCCGAGCGTCAGGGAGAGGGGCTCGGCGCAGCGATCCTGTGGGCGATCCTCGAGGACATCCGCGCGCGAGGCGGCGGCCTGGTCTGGTGCAATGCGCGGACGACGGTCGAGGGGTTTTATGCTCGCGAGGGGTTCCGGGTGACGAGCGAGGTGTTCGAGCTGCCGGGAATCGGCCCGCACGTGCGGATGGAGGTGCGAGTGTAGGGTGGGGCGTTGTCGCCTTCGGCGACCGGGCCGGCGCAGCCGGCCCCTACGATCCTCACTGCACCACTACTATCTCTTGACAGGTACCTTGTATGGAAGCATAGTGGAGCCATGGCAGGGCCGTTTCATCTCAACTGGACGACGCAGCTTCGCAAGGGAGTCCTCGAGCTGTCGATCCTGAACGCGCTCGCCGGCGAGCGCTTGTACGGGTACGAGATCGTGAAACGGCTCGCGAGCGTGGATTCGCTGGTGATCAGCGAGGGGACCATCTATCCGATTCTCAACCGGCTGAAGGCCGAGGAGTATCTGGAGACGACGATTGAAGAGTCCCCTGAAGGGCCTGCGCGGAAGTACTACCTCCTGACCGAACGCGGGCGGGAGCAGCTTGCGCGGATGAATGGCGACTGGGAACGGCTGCAGGCCGGCATCGACCGGCTGCGGAAGGAGCGGACATGAATCAGCTCACACCGGATGCGAGGCTCAGGCTCGACGTCTATCTTGCGGGGATCCGGCATGCCGTGGCCGGAACATCGGTCGATCCGAGCGAAGTGGAGAGAGATATCCGGGACCACATCGACTCCGCCCTTCGCAACGCCGAGGCCCCGGTCTCACGCGCGACGCTCGACGAGGTGCTCGCGCGTCTCGGAGATCCGACGCAGTGGGTGCCGGACGAAGAGATTCCCGCATGGCGTCGCGTCTGGCGCCGCGTGGCTTTCGGTCCGGAGGAATGGCGCCTTCCGTATCTCTCGTTCGCGCTGACCGTTTTCGGACTCATTCTGCTTCCGGTCGGGGTCGGCCTGCTGCTGATTCTGGCCGCGTGGTTCGTGAGCAGAGCCGCGCTCGACCTGCCGACCCTGCGCACCGACACGGACAGCGCGCGGAAGTGGCTCCTCTATCCGCCGCTCGTGTTCATCGCGATCGACGCGGTGATCCTGATGTTTATCGGGCCCGCGGTTCCGCTCCTCGTCTGGGGGCTGGCGGAGGAGGGAGCGGAGAATCTGTTCGGCGCCGACGCGTCTCTGCGTGGGGGGGCACTGCGGCTTCAGGCCGGATGGGTCCTCGCGAGCTTCGGCGCGTGGTGGCTCATTCTTTCCGGACTCATCGCGCTGATGATCCGTCCGATGCGGCGGTTCTTTCACCCATTCGCGACGTGGTTGCGGCGCTCCCATGCGCTTGCGCTGGCTGCGATTGCGGTGCTCATCGGCGCGCTAGGATTTTTCCTGCTGCGCGCGGGAACGCTGTTCTGAGGCGAGAATGCATCGTCGCCTTTGGCGACCGGGCCGGCGCAGCCGGCCGGCCGTTTGGGGGGGCCGGCCTACTCATCGTCTCTCAAAATTGGAGGAAGTGAATTTCGAACGTCATCGCCGGTGGCGCGATCCTGGCAATCCTGAGATCCTTCGGTCGCGCCCACTGGCTGCGAAGTTTCGATAGGTTCCGCGGCGCTCCCTCACGATGACCCTCCCTCGCCCCTCCCCCCTCGTCCCTCGCCCCTCGCCCTCGCCCCTAAACGACGTCCTCGATCGCCTTCAGCAACTCATCAATCCCATACGGCTTGAGCAGGCTGCCGACTTTCGGCTCGGTGCGGTGGCGCGCGAGGCGGCCGGCGTCGCTGTGGCCGGTGGAGAAGATGACGGGGAGGTCGGGGACGATCTCGCGCAGGCGATCGAAGAGATCGGTTCCCTCCATGTCGGGAAGCCCGACGTCGAGCACGACGACCGACGGCGTTCTCTCGCGGAGCATCGCCAGCCCTTCGGCTGCGGTGCCGGCAACGCGCACCTCTTTCCCTTCGAGCTCGAGAAGCATCTTCAGCCCCTCGGCGACGTCGGCGTCATCCTCGATCAGGAGAATCTCTCGCGCCTCGCCCGGGATCTCGGGCGCGGTGGCGGGCGTGACAGGATCTTCTTCGATCGTCGGAAGGAAGAGCGAGAATATCGTTCCCTCGCCCGGGCGGCTGGCCACGTGAAGGATGCCGCCATGCGCGGTCACGATCTGGTGCGCCACGGCGAGTCCGAGACCCGTCCCGGCCTGTCCTCGGGTGGTGAAGAAGGGCTCGAAAATCCGGAACAGGGTCTCCTGCGCCATCCCGTGACCGGTGTCGGACACGGCGATCTCGGCCCATCGCCCATCCGGGAGATCGACCGGCGGATTCGGTCCTGCGATTCGAAGGGCGATGTCCAGCGTGCCGCCTTCGGGCATGGCGTCGCGGGCGTTGAAAAGGATGTTGCTGAGCGCCTGCTCGAGCTGCGCCGAGTCGCCGTTGACGCGCACTGGCACGCCGGGAACGGTGATGCTGTACTCGATCTCACTGTCGGCCATGGCCGCGGTCTCACTGGCGATTCGCGAAACGAGCGAGCCCAGCTCGACCGGCGCGAGCAGCGGGTCGGCGGGACGCGTGTAGCGGAGGATCTGCTCGGTGACCCGCTTGCCTCGCTGCATGGAGCGGGCAATCTGCGCGGCGACCGAGAGCATCTCCGGATTGGTTGCCGTCCGCTCGATGTAATCGGCCATCGGCTGAATGCCCATCAGGATGTTGTTGATCTCGTGGGCCATCGTGGCGGCGACGCGCCCCAGGCTCTCGATGCGTTGCGTCTGCTCGAGACGCCGCGCGAGCCGCTCCGTTTCGCGGGCGGTTCTCCGCTCCTCGGTGACGTCGCTGTTGAGCACCAGCGCGCCGGTGATCTCGTCGCGGTGCACGATTGGGATGGCGGTGCAGAGAATTCGCTTGCGCCGCCCGTCGAAGGCCTCGATCTCGAGCTCTTCGTCGATCGTCACTTCCCCGCGACGGATCGCCCGCGCCGCCGGCCATTCTTCTCCCCGGATGGGCTCTCCCGTGGTGATGCGCCAGGCGCGGAATTGATCGTACTCGGCGGGCCCGATCAGACGTATGTCGCTCCAGATCTCCCGCGCCGCAGCGTTTCCCTGAACGACCTTGCCTTCCGCATCGAGAATCCAGAGCCCGATCGGAAGACATTCGACCACCTGCTGCAGAAGGCTCTCGCTTCTTCGCGACCGCTCCTCCGCGTGCTTCTGCTCCTCGATGTCGGTGCTCGTCCCGATCCAGTGCAGGATCTCGCCGTTCTCATCGAAACCGGGGACCGCTCGCACGAGAAACCAGCGATAGCTGCCATCGTGTCCGCGCAGGCGAACCTCAATCTCGAAGGGCGTTCCCGATGCGATCGATTCGATCCAGAGAGGCGCGGCCCTCTCTCGATCTTCGGGATGGATGTATGGCGAAGGGGACTCGGTCACTTCATCGTGACCCGCACCCGTGTACTCATACCACCGCTCGTTCAGATAGCGCGTTTTTCCCGCAGCGTCGGTGAACCAGACGATCTGCGGCATCGCGGCCGCGAGGGTTCGGTAGAGCTGTCCCGTTCGTTCCGCCGCCGCGAGCGCGAGCCTGGCCTGAGGCTCGGCAGCATCGAGCTTGAGGCGATCATCGCTCGGCTCACCCGTGAGCTCGCGAGCAATGATGGTGATCCCTTCCTCGGTCGGGTAGGCCGTGGCATCGACGGTGATCGAGAAGGGCTCGTAATGCAGCTGGAACCGGACTGTCTCGCGCTCAACCATCGCCCGCGTGACGGCGGTATGGAAACTGGTGCGCCCCAGGTCGGGATAGAGATCCCAGATGACCGAGCCGATCAGCTCCTCCTGCGGAAAGCGGGCGAAGCGGCTGGCGGTCTGGTTCGCGTAGGTGAACCGCCACTGGGGGTCGAGCGCGAAGACGGCGTCGCTGATGCTCTCCAGCAGACTGGCCAGCGTGGCGGGAGACAGCGTCGGTGCGGCTGCGGACATAGTGGGGCCGGGCGTGACAATTCCGAAAACGTGCCTGAAACGTGTGAGAAGGGTATCACCGGTTGTAAATGGAGCCTTTGTGGCGGAGGATCCTTTCCTCCGCTCCTTACGCCCCCGGCAGAGGAAAAGATCCTCTGCCACATGTCCTCGACAGGCATTTCCGCGTGTGATTAGGTTCCCCCGGAGATCTCGCCATGCAGCCATTCCGACTTCACGTTCTCGTATGCGACCAGCAGAAGCCGGATGGGGTCCCCGGTTGCCGCATGCATGGTTCACCGAAGGTGATCGACGCTCTTCGCGCCGCGGTGGGACGAGCGGGTCTGGCGGACGAGGTCCTGATCACGGTCACGGGTTCAATGGGCGTCTGCGAGCGGGGGCCGAACGTGGTGGTCTATCCCGACGGCGTCTGGTATTCGGGTGTCGGCCCGGACGACGTTTCGGAGATCGTGGAGAGCCATTTCCGGCACGGCCGTCCCGTCGAGCGGCTGATGAACCGGGACGAGGACGCTCTACGCGCCGAGATCCGGATGAACCGGGACCGGGCGTTCGCGGCAATGCGCGCCCGCGAAGCTTCGGGAATGCTTCCGGACGACCTGGAGCAGTCGATTCGCGGCTACCAGGAGAGCAGGATCCTTCTTTCGGCGATCGAGATGGATCTCTTCTCGGCCGTTGGTGAGGGAAACACCGCGGAGGAGATCGCAACCGAGGTGAAGGCGGACCTGCGAGGGGTGGCGATTCTGCTCGATGCACTGGTGGCAATGGGGCTGCTGACGAAAACGCACCAGCATTATTCGCTCGCTCCCGTGGCGGAACGGTTCCTCGCGGTGGGTGCCGAGCACGATTCGCGCGTCGCGCTCATGCATCACGCGTCGCTTTGGAGGCGCTGGTCGAATCTCACCGAGATCGTGAAAGAGGGGAACGCGAGCGCGCTCGAGGAGGCGCCGGGACGAAGCGCATCGTTCACGCGGGCGTTCATCGCCCTGATGCATCGAAACGCGATCGGCCGCGCGCCGCTCGTGGTGGGAGCGGTCGGTGCTTCGAGCGCCCGCCGGATGCTGGACATCGGCGGAGGCTCGGGGGCGTACTCGATCGCGTTCGCTCAGGCGAATCCGTCGCTCGAGGCAGAGGTGCTCGACCTGACGGACGTGCTGCCAATCGCGCGAGAACACATCGGCGAGGCGGGCCTCGAGAAACGAGTCACGGTGCGCGCGGGAGATCTGCGGAGCGATCACTTCGGTTCGGATTACGATCTGATCCTTCTCTCGGCGGTCTGCCACATGCTCGGCGCCGGCGAGAACCGCAACCTGGTGCGCCGCGCCTTCGCCGCCCTCGCCCCGGGAGGCCGGCTGGTGATCCAGGACTTCATCCTCGACCCCGACCGCACCTCCCCCCGCTTCGCGGCGCTCTTCTCGGTGAACATGCTCGTCTCGACCGAACGGGGCCGGGATTACACTGAGGAGGAGTACACCGGCTGGATGCGCGAGGCGGGATTCGCGCAGGTGACCCGCTCGCGCCTCCCAGGGCCCACGGACCTGATCATCGGCGCAAGGTAGGGACCGGCTGCGCCGGTCCGG
>Ga0209347_1003368_pt1 | contig 18769 bp, 14 predicted proteins | sample AutmiccommuBRH23_FD_187382 | JGI IMG/M metagenome (GOLD analysis project Ga0209347, IMG submission 187382) | Deep subsurface microbial communities from Mt. Terri, Switzerland - Autotrophic microbial communities BRH/23 (SPAdes) (version 2) | ecosystem: Environmental > Aquatic > Deep subsurface >...
CTCATTTTTGGTTGATTTGGTTAGCATCTTAATTATACCAAAAACCGAGTGTTCATGCGGATCTTAATCGTTTTTTAGTCTCTTTTTAGGTCAAAAAATTAGCTTTTTTATGGGTGCAAAACTTCAGTGAGATTAATTCCCTAGCTCACGGAAGTATTCAAGAATCCGCCGAAACTCAAATTAACAATATTTTGAGCGATAAATTTGCCAGTATTACTGATCAAATCTTACAGGAAAAATCCGGATTTAAAACCTACGAATTTAGCAAAGGGATTACACTATTCCAAAAAGAGTTGCTCCCAATCATTGATACTCAATTAAAGAAGGTTACGAATGTTTATTATGAAACGGGTACTGATTACGATCAAATCACTTATTACCTAGAAAACCTAGAGAAACTTGGTTTTGAAAATGCCGTTAGATCCTCTCATAGCAAGCTTGAATCTTATTATAAATCCCGTCAAAATTTCGCCACTGCTAATCAATACTTCGTTACTAACGATTTTATAAAGGCTATACCCTTGTACCAAAAAGTAATTATAGAGGACGAAAAGGATTTTCAAGTTGCTCAGGAAAGAATCAAGGAAGGTTTAGCTATTATATACCCAGAGTATCTAGCTAATGCAGTATCTCTTGCCAACGAGCAACGATACAAAGAAGCTTACGCTGCCCTTCAGACGATCTCTAAATACTACCCAAATAATGCTGAGGTATTGTCTAAACTCGAGGATTATAAAAAAGCTCAAGAAATGGTTGTGTATCGAGGGCCAGTAGAGCACATATTTTCCATCCCTTACTAGCCTATCCTGAGCTTGCTTTTGATAACGACCAACAAACTAAAGGTTTTAATGATTGGTTTGTAACTGTCAAAGAATTTAAGAAAATACTAGATTCTTTGTATAAAAACAACTATATTCTGATTGATATTCATGCAACTTTCAACAAGCCTGAAAACGCGATGCCACTGACTGTGAAAACTGATTTGTTACTACCGGCCGGCAAGAAACCTTTAATTATTTCAGTGGATGACCTAAATTACTACAAATATATGATTCCCAATGGCACAGTGCATAAGTTAATACTTGATGAGCATGGAAATATTGCCACCTTCTCCTTATCTCCACAGGGAATTCCTACTACTTCTCGTGAAAATGAGATCGTCCCTATCCTTGATCAATTTGTCCAGGATCACGAAGACTTTTCACTAAATGGAGCTAAAGGGATCCTGGCTCTCACTGGCTATGAAGGTGTTTTAGGGTACCGTACAAACGAGTTAGACTCCCCCAACTTCGCCGTGGAAAAAAATCAAGCAATAATCATCATTAAACGACTGAAAGAAACTGGCTGGTCCTTTGCTTCCCATGGTTACGGACACCTAGATGCCCGAAAGATCTCCTTAGCTGTTTTGTCGAAAGATACCCAGCGCTGGCTATCGGAAGTAGCCCCTTTTACAGGCCCTACAGATGTCTATATCTATCCGTTTGGAAGTTCCGTTCTACCCGGTGACCCTAAGTTTCAATATCTACTTGCTAACGGTTTTAAAGTGTTATGCTCTGTTGGCCCAAGCCCATACTTAAAAAGCGGACCCTATTACCTAATGATGGATAGAAGACATATTGACGGCATGGCTCTACACTATCAAGCTGCTTTACTGAAAGGGTTTTTTGAGAGTTCGGAAATTATTGATGAGGTTAGACCTATACTAACTTACGGCGATTAGTCCCAGTGAGAATCAGAGATAAAAGCAAACCAAAACCTGCTAAGAAGAACGGCATTAACGAAGCGATTGATACATAAGTTTTACCCGTCGAAAAAGCCTGCTCATCGTCCATGCCGCGAGATTGATAGTCTGCGGTTTTTCGAGGAAATGAAGGAAAGAAGTGGAAATAACAGAAATAATTATTTAGATCTGTCTGCTTACACCTACAGAAACTTTTTTTCTAAAATATGAGGAGATGACTTGAACTGTGATTGAAAACTATCTGCAACTTATTCCAGTTATTAATGCAATCACGATGAACAAGGCTGCTATTGGGATTGTGGATAAAGAAAAATATATCTGCGTTGTTCAAGGTAGCAATATCCAGATGCCAGTAAAAGGCGGTGACCCAATTCCCCCCAATTCTATCGGCGATATAATGTTTAAGACAGATCAACCCGTATTGAAGGAAATCCCGGTAAGTGAGAGTGCCTTTGGCTTTGGTTATTTCGCAATTGGACATATATTACGGGAAAATGACGAAGTAGTGGGGGGAATTGTGATTGCTTACCCTTCGAGCCTGAAATATGCTGAGGACAACTTAAAGCTAGCTTCTAATGAAATGGCTGAATCTCTTAATGAAGTAGCGGCAGCTATTCCGAGTATAGCTGCTTCAGCGAATCAACAATCAAATGCAGGTTATTTGTTAACCAGTAAAAGTGCCGATATTCAAGAAAAAACGACTAACATCGATTCTGTTGTTGACTATATAAACAGCGTAACGAAACAAACCAAAGTGCTTGGGCTGAACGCTTCAATTGAGGCAGCCAGAGCGGGGATCTCAGGTAGGGGATTTGGAATAGTAGCATCAGAAATTAGAAAATTGGCAGATACCAGTGCTCAATCAGCTAAAAGTATTCGATATACCGTAGAGGAAATCAATTCCGCTATTACGCTTATGACCAGTGAACTTTCTCAATTCGGGATAACCTCTGAAAATACGCTAGCTGCCATTGAACAAATTGCTTCTTCTGTTGAAAGTCTCACTGAAATGGCTAATAACTTGAGCAATATGGCCGAAAGTCTCTAAAGAAGAAGAGATAAATTTTACACGCCCCTCGTCCGCGGAGTGTGTCATAACGACTTTTGTAAGTGTAATGAAACGAGTGCTAAAATTCCAAGCATCGTGGGACAAGATTTATCGCTTATCCGGTGGAATGCAAGGAGCAATCGTAATCTTCGCCGTAAATAATAAGAATACTTAAAATTTTAGGGTAAAAAACATAAGATAAACAACGATTTAGATGCAAATTCTTATAGTCCATAAATTACATTAATTACATTAATTAAAAGAACGCAGTTCAGGATCAGAAACAAATCCTGAACTACGTTCTTTTAATTGATCTCAAAATTCTCTAACGAAAAAACTATAGGTTTCTCAGTGGTCTCTACGGGAAGGGCTCTCTCTGCATATTTTGTCGAACCATAGTGTGGTCTGACCCTTTTGCAAGGGTCGGCCGAGCGGGAGAACCCTTGCCCGAGCATTACATTACACTAATTTTATATTTTTTCACTTTGCGCAGAAAAGTAGCCTGGCTTATTCCTAATGACCTAGCAGCTTCTCTGGTATTCTTACAACTTTTAGAGGCTTTTCTTATTAAGTCTATTTCAACCTTTTCGACAGAATTTCTTAATAAATCCTCGTAGTCTGGTTTAAAAGACTTGCTTGACATATCCAAAGGGAAACAATCAGCCATAGTAATACTATCGGAATTGGTCATAATAACTAGCCGTTCAATAACGTGCTGCAGCTCTCGGATGTTTCCGGGCCACGGATGCTTCTGTAAAGCATGGGGTACATCTTCATTCAAAATCTTATGTTGTCCGTGTTTGTGGCTATATTCTTTCATAAATACCTTGATTAATTCCAGAATATCCTCCTTCCTCTCCCGTAAGGGCGGGATAAAAATGGGGATCACGCATAATCGATAATAAAGATCCTGACGAAAACCTTTCCCCGTAATGATCTCTTGAATATCCCGGTTTGAAGATGAAATTACTCTCGCATTAAATTCTAGGTTTTTAGTCCCTCCGACCCTCCTGAAGGTTCGTTCCTGCAATACTTGCAATAATTTTGCCTGCTGACTTATGGTCATTTCAGTGATTTCATCAAGGTACAGTGTCCCTCCATTTGCCATTTCCAAAAGGCCTACTTTTCCTTCATTACTGGCACCTGTGAACGAACCCTTTTCATATCCGAACATCTCGGACTCAAAAAGCGTTTCAGGTATAGAAGCACAATTAACATGAATAAATGGTTGGCTTGCCCATAGGCCCGTCATATGAATTTGTCGCGCTATACGGTCTTTTCCCACTCCAGATTCTCCTGTAAGAAAGACATAACAATTAGTACGGCTAACCCTTTCTACTATACTTATGATCTCCTTCATAGCTTTGCTAACACCTATAAGTTGATTCAGTTCTTTATTGGGGGGTCGTTCTTCATTAAGTGGTAAGATTGTCTTTCTTTTGAGTCTTTTTTCCATGTTCCGTATTTGACCAATATCTCTTGAGGTAAAGACAAGCCAGGTAGGTTTGCCTAGATCGTTAAGTACTGGTGTTGCAGTAACAAGTAGTTCTTGCCCATATTGGGTTACCATCTTGTAGTCTCTTGGTTTAAGATCTTGTTTCATTTGAAAAACATCAAAATCACTTGCTTTTGTCCAATATTTATATCGACGTGTAAGATCAAATGCGCTTTTGCCTAAAATATCATTGGGTTTCAAAAAAGTGAGTAGTTGGTGATTTTTGTTTATTAGATATATTTTGTCATCTAAATCTGTAACAAGAATCCCATCCGAAATTACATTGAAAATTTTTAATATTTCAATTAATATTTTATTAGGTTCCTCTATGTTATCGTCAAGACAACCAAAGAATCCATGATCAATGAATTCTGAAATCTTTTCGATTTGCGCCATAGTTTCCCCTCCTAATCTTATTATAACAAAAGGCCAGTTAAGTTTTTATGACTAATCTATCACCTAAGATCTTAAGATTTGAAAAAGTCTATTTAAATTACAATTCAGAGATAAATTCATGCACTAATCTTAATATACTTTCTGAACATTCAGATAAATCCTTTCAGGATATTTTACTATAAAACCCCACATTTTGATAGTGCAAAAGATGCTGAAATTAATTATTATTTATAAATGGCAAAAGAGACTGGCCCTATCTCGGTCCAAACCGAACTCAAGGACAGCCTCAGCCATATCGTATTAAAGAAACTTCAAGTTGAACCTTATGCCTATTTTTTTATAAGCAGACCACCCAGCGGCAGAATTGCCTTCCCAAAGAAACAATTATTACGAAGCTCCTCCTATATGTGTCTTCAAAGCCCCTGCCTATCCATAAGCAATCCCAGCTATCGGAAAAAACTATGTCCCACTTTTACCACGTGTTATAAATCGGTTAAAGTTATAGTCGTTTTTCAGAACGTCAAAGAATCCCTCTACCTGTATGAAACAGTTGACTCTTAACAAAACTCCTACTTCCAATAGGATGATTTTATAGGATACCTGACGTTTTTCTACGAACATTTTTGATACCTGCCTTCTCCGGTTGCCGTTTGCTTTTGTACAACGGGTTTTATATTGGCAGTCGATGCAGTACTCACATTCATAGACAGTTATTTCGGATCGATAACTGGTTGCCGATGTTCTATAAGTGATTCCTACGGGTTTAGTTGTTTCGTATTATGACAGGTATATTCATCGATCCCTGCGTTGTAAGACATGATTTGCCGTTTGCTGATATTGTTTTTAAAGACGAACTATTAATTTTGTTTTGCAACAGCCCCGAATTCTTCGTAAACTTCAGGTGGGGTAGAGTCCCCGCCTGAAGCCTCGATGTTCAGCTTTAGCTGAACGAGTTCACTTACTCTTTAACCTAAAAGGCCATTGAACCTGGACCGTCAGCTTCTTCCTCGATACCAGATGCCTTACGGGCTTCCGATTCCAGCCATGCCTTTACGTTGAGCATTCTGGTCGGATTGGCGATATTATTGGGGTCTAATGCTACCTTAATCCTTCCAAATAATTGATCGACATTATAATACTTGGGACCAACAAGATTTAGCGCCGCCATTAACTGGCAGTAGAAAGTATCCTGCTCAAAAGCATCTTTCACTTGGGCAGGAGTTATGCTATGCATTGCCAGTTCCTCAAATTCATCTGATTTTTCTGCCAAGGCATCAATCTCGGTCCAAGCTGCGTGACCGAAATCATAAGGCCAGAATTTCAACTGAGGTCCCATTACTCCTAACGGAGGAGTTACACTATCTTTGATCTTAATATCTTCTTTGGCACTCCGGAGCGTATCTAACATACTATCTATAGTTGACCCAGTTAAAACTGGACGCCCTAACCTAGTGAAACGATGGCGGTGAGCGTCTCGAATAATATTAGGTTGGAAACAGTTTCTAATCTTAGTTAGATACGGTTCAGGCATTACATGGCCGCCGAACTCTTTAATTATCTGATTCATAACTTTTTCTTCATAATCCGTCTGTTTAGGACCAGCAAATCCCCACAATCCAATAACCACGGAATGCCAATTAAACTTGACATCCATCCAGTAGTCGCTGAACCATTCCTCCCAGAATTCTTCCATAGATTTGGTATACCAGCAAACATAATCCCATGGTCCAAACTTGAGAAGATAGCCGCCGATTTCAGCTTTCCCCATGGCTATCATGGCCTCAACTGCAGCTTTCTGATTGGGGAAATTGATGGGAAAGGTTCTAAAATATTTTTCCGGCAGCTGAGATTTCTTTTCAGGTTGCGGCACCCCATTACTGGGCCACTGGGTAAATCTGCCCGGAATTGGCCACAGCTTGAGCCACAGTTTGGTCATCACTCCGTATGTCCCCAGATTGCCAAGATGTCCTCTGTATATTCCATGAGGATCAGGACCTGGACCTTCACCCCAGCACGGATCATCCCCACCCGCAGCCAGTGAGCCAGTGTAAACTAACTCCCCTGTAGGCAGAACCCATTCCGCTGCCAAGATGTTACGGGCAGTGCCGGTTCTCCAGCAAGTCCAGGCGATCTGTTGGAACATGCTGTGTCCGACCGCGATAGATGAGGTACTGGCTCCCGGGACACCGTGGAACAAACCATACTTAAGCGCTTCAGCCTGTACTTGACCGAGTGAAACATAAGCCCCCACTTCTACATACATGTTCTTAGGATCTACTTTTAGTGTATTCAAACGTTTAGGGTCAATGAAACACCAGTAATCGTAGCCCGGTACAGCATTACACAAGGCCTGCATCATACCCGACCCGCTTATAGATACCGGGAATTGGTACCGGTTGGCCAGTTTGAAAATCTGCTGGACATCTTCAACAGTACCGGGTAAAACGATAAATTCATGCCGCCCTTGAGCCGCTTCCGATAGGGTAAGAGAATCTCTGTAATAAGCCTCCATGATAGCTTTATCATCCTCAACATATCTCTCCCCGAGAATGTTAACTAATTCATTCAGTATTAATTGGTGTTTATCATCACCATATGGCATGCTATTTTGCCTCCTTTGCTATGAAATATATACCGAAAACTTATTATAGTGCCTGATCAACTAACTCAATAATGTCATAAACCTTCAGTCTTTCATTTTGTCTATCAACTGATTCGTTAAACTGGGCTTCGCACCACGGACAGGCGGTGACTATGGCCTCTGCCCCGGTAGCTATAGCCTCAATTATTCTTTCATCAGCGGTAAACTGGGAAAATTCAGGGTAGGCTTCCCTGACACCACCTCCGGAGCCGCAGCACCAAGCGTATTCTTTAATCCTGAACATTTCTACGAACTCAATGCCCGGAATACTTTTGAGTATATTACGGGGGGGATCATAAACACCTGAAATAGCCTTGCCGGGAGTGTAATCATCGGTGCGTCTTCCCAAATGGCACGGATCGTGATAACAAACTTTTAGGGGAACGGACTTGGTAAATTGGACCTTGCCTTCCTTAATCATCTTATCGATGTATTCCACTAAATGATAAACCTGAACCTCACTACCTTGATCAGCATAAAGTTTTTTGAAAGCAAAGTAGCAGTCGGAACAGGCGGTAATAACGGTCTTCACCTTGGCGGTTTTCCAGGCATTCAGGTTATTCTCGGCCATGGTAGTATACTGTCCGCGGTAACCCATATCATAGGCTTTGCCGCCGCAGCATGCTTCGGCTTTGTCAAGAATACCTACATCCACTCCCATTTTTTGCAGAATCTTGATGGCAGTCTGTCCAACTTTCCATAAATTCTGATTAAAACTGATCTGGCATCCAGCATGGAAACATACTTCGGCGGTTTCCTTGCTTAGGTCTTTGACCTTCAGGTCTTTAGCCCAGTTGCCACGATCCGCTTTTTTACCCATCATGGTATTGTCTTCTTTTTTCATACTGTCAATTATGGGCATGTGCTGCGGTAAAAGCTGTCCGTCTTCTACCAATTTTGCTCTCATATCAAGAAATACCTTGAGGGGCTCGGTATCGCGGGAGCGTTTGCACATCGCATCACAAGCACCGCAGGTATCGCAAGCGTAGATAACATCCAGTAGCTTTTCATTGTTATCATAATTTAAACGCCCGTCTAATACCCCTAGAATTACGTCCATTTTCCCCTGGCAGGAGTAACCGTCAAATAAATGATAAGCATTGGTCGGACAGCCTTTGCCAAAACGGGCTTCCTTCATCTCATAGGGATCTGTCCAGCGGCAGTTGCCACAACGCGCACAGTTATGACATATTTTTTTCATATCATAGTAATATCCATAATACCAATCATCCTTGGGAAATGAGTGATTGTTCAGTTCCATGTATTTTTCCGCTTTAGAACTCATCTACTGCTTACCTCCTCGTATAACAAAAATGCTTAGAAACAAAGTTTACCGGGATTCATAATATCATTTGGGTCAAAGGCCTGTTTAACGACTTTGAGAACATTACCGTATTTCGCCGCCCGGCTATAAACCATTTCAGCCTGGGCTCCATAGGGATTTACGAAAAGAGCTCCCATGTTTAGGGCAGCAGAGCTACCTTCCAACCAGGCTTTTTGCACTTTTTGGGTTTCAACTTTGTTTTCACTATCATAATAGAAATGATAGGTACACTGAACAACCCGACCTCTTTCAATAGGCTGGACATAAACGCCAACATGATAAACCCCGTATTTAGCCGCTATACCCTTAATGACTGCGGTGAATGCATCAGCTTTCTCCATGGTAGTAATAAAGAAGAGATCCTGGCAGGCCCCTTTATAACGATATTTCCAATATATTTCTCTATCCCAAGGCTTTCTCAGAAGGGACTGCATCCGGGCAGCTCCACCCACGACTCCAGGCATTGAGAATTGCACCTTGAGATTACATTCCTTGGCCAGATCAAGCAGGGCTTCCTCTTCATAAACAATCTTGTCTTCTGCAAAATATTGTCCTCCCGATATGACCAGAGCTAAAACATAATGCGGTACTTCTTCACTGAGATTTGCTATATCCTCATCAGATTCAGCAAAAATAGCTGCAATATCCAGATTGTTGAGTATAAAGCACTCATTACCCAGATTTAACCGAGCCAGCTTGTAAATGAACTCCTCCGCTCCGCTGAGTTGATCAAAGACAATAAACGCCAGTTTATCCATGGGCGGCAGATACTCAAGTTTCAGAAACGAATAGGTGATTACCCCCAGAGTTCCCTGGGCACCTTTAAATAACTTGTTGCTGGGAATGGTCAGTTCCGGAGTTCCTCTACCTACAAAACCTGGAGCTATCGCAGTACCCGTATAAAATAGCGCCCCTGTCGGAAGTATCATCTCTGAACTCTGGAAGACCTCATTGTATTCGAACTTAGGGTTGGCCAGTACTTCATTTTCCATTGCGCTGGTTATTACTGATTTATTAGGATGGGGGAACAATGGAGTACATACATACATTCCCTCTTTGGCAAGGGGGTCTACTATTTCCGCATAGGTAACCCCGGGTTCAAGTTGGATGCGTTTGTCCCCTTTATTAATAGCAATAATTTTCTTCATGCGACTCAAATCAAGGATTATTCCGCCCTGTGTTGGAACACCAGCCCCATAGAAACTGATTACTGAAGAACGCGGAGTTACAGGAAATTTATTTTCATTGGCAAACTTCAGTACTTCAGTAACTTCCTCTTTATTTTCGGCATAGACTACTACGCTCGGCATTCTTGGCTTAACAAAGCTGAGGTCTTTTGAGTAGCCTTCGAGCACATCAAAATCATCGACTACCCGATCAGAACTAATTAATGCTGATAACTCCTTTTGTAAGTTCATTGCAATCCTCCTCTTTCTGAAAAATTGTTTTATTTTTATTTTAACAGCACTTATTTACTCTCCATATCACCCACTTTCGTTGGTTTTGTATGATCCATAAAGAATAATTGAAACTGTCCAAGATCACGCTATGCAACAAATATATAGATGCTTTACTATTGAAGAGCCTCACATTTTTCTGTTAATGCAGGAACAATATCTTCCCAATTTCCGACTACTCCATAATTTGAAATATTAAAAATGGGTGCTTCAGGGTCTTTATTAATTGCAATAATGGTCTTGGAGGTTAAGCACCCGGCTATATGCTGCATAGCTCCAGATATACCTACCGCTATATAAATACTGGGACTGACTATTTTTCCAGTTAGCCCCACCTGGAGTTTATTCGGCAGCCAACCGTTGTCAATTGCTGCACGTGAGCCACCTATAGCTCCGCCCTTTTCTCCTCCCAGAACGCGGGCTAATTTTTTCAAGATTTCGAAACCCTCAGGTCCCTGCATACCTCTCCCACCTGATACTATTACCCCTGCTTCTTCCAGTTTAACCCCGGCTACCTCTTCTTTTACTTGTTCAATTATTTGCACCTGTCCTATTGAAACGGCAACAGTCTCTGATCTTTCAATTATTTCCCCGCTTCTGGTCTCCAGGCTTTCCGCAGGTTCATTGCTCTTGGCACGGATACTGGCTATCAACAGGCCTTCAGTTTTAGCCTTAAATCGTGTATTAACTTTACTTCCATAAACAGGATGAGTCATATAAAGCTTGCGCGTGGCAATTTCAACTTCTACTTTTATACAATCCAACATGACCCCTGCTTTAAACTTAAATCCCAGTCTGGGTGCTAAATCTCGTCCAGCTTCGTTATGTCCAAACAATAATATCGCAGGCGAGATATCTTTTATAACATTTTCCATAGCTTCAACATATGCATCAGGTTGATATGAAGCAAAAGCCGGATCGTCAATAACTAATACTTTATCTGCACCCAGGAACACTAATTCCTGGGCGAATGCTTTAACTCCTCCGCTTCCAATGAGAACTGCCTGCAGTTCTTCACCCAGCTCATCGGCGATTTTTCGTCCGACACTGGCCAATTCAGCTGCGATTTTAGCCAAACAATCTTCGTGAATTTCGCAATAGAGCATTACTCCCTTGCCCATCGAATCTGGCTCCTTTCATATATAATTTTTATCCATCGAGTAATGATATTGGTATTAAATGACTCCATCCTGGCTAAGTTGCATGGCCAATTTGGTAGCCTTTTCTTCCGGGCTGGGTGCTTCAATCATTTTGCAGTCCACTTTTTTAACTGGAATATGCATATCAACTACTTCGATTTTGGTCAGTGATAAAACGTTTATATTGAAATCGGCAGCTTGCCAGACGACGGGCTTCTTTTTCTTCGCGGCCATTAGATTTTTAGTACTGGGATATCTTAAATCGCCCATTTCATTACCTACGGTAATCAGCACAGGCAAGGCAGCTTCCAAGACATTGTAGCCATCACTGGTTATCTGTTCTATACGTAATTTGTCTCTGGCAACTTCAATCTTTTTGGCCATCGTAATGAGCGGTATTCCCAGAATTTCAGCAACACCCGGTCCTACCAGACCAGCATCAGTATCAGCAGCCTGGCGTCCGCACAAGATGATGTCATACTTATTGTGCTTTTTAATTGCTTCCGCCAGAACAGAGGCAGTTGTAAAACTATCCAAGTTTTGAAAACTAGAATTTTCTGTACTTTCAAAACTTGGGTCATCAATTATGATTACTTCGTCTGCTCCGCTTGCCACAGCCTTAAGAAAGACTGGTTTGGCTAAATTATGGCCCATACTTAAAACTGTTATTTTTACATCTTGTACATCCTTTATTTTCAGCGCTGCTTCTAATGCATTCTCGTCAAATGGATTTAATACCGGCATTGTTCCAGGAGGAGCAATGATATTTTTACCAAGATTATTAATTTTGAATGAAGATACAGGCGCATCAGGATCCAGTACCTGTTTTATGCAGACCAAGATGTTCAACATTTTCCTCAATAGCCTCCTATCACAATTAATCATCGATAACTTATTGAGGGCTTTAATGGAGGAATAAGTAGATACACTGGAATGAATTCACTATTCTCTGTTCATGCTACCTTCCCAAGTGCTTACCTTTTGTTGACCTTCACCGGGAGCATACCATTGTGTGGTGACGGTTTTGGTTTCAGTGTAAAATGCAACTCCATCTCTACCCATGCAGTGCAGATCGCCAAAAAAGGACTGTTTGTGGCCGGAAAAAGGGAAATATGAAACTGGAACCGGAATACCCACATTAATTCCAACCATTCCGCCGTCAGTTCTCCTCATAAACTCTCGGGCTGCTTTTCCGTCCCGGGTAAAGATGGCTGAGCCGTTTGCAAATCTGTTAGCGTTCATAATTGCTAAGCCTTCTTCAAAGTCATGAACCCGTTTAATGAACGTAACCGGTCCAAATACTTCCTGATCACCGCAGCTCATTCCCGCTTTTACATGATCGAAGATCGTAGGACCTACAAAATGTCCGCCTTCAAAACCCGGAACAATAATGTTGCGTCCATCCAGAAGCAGTTTAGCTCCCTCCTGTTCTGCTTTGTCAATCCAGCTGATTACGAATTTTTTGTGCTCTTCAGATACTACCGGTCCCATGTCTGTCGAAGGGTCATAAGCGCAACCGATTTTCATTTCCTTAGCAAGCTTTACGAAAGTATCAACAAACTCGTCTGCTATCGTATCTTCAACGACCAGGGCTGGCAATGCCATGCAGCGCATGCCTGCGCACCCATAGGTAGAATTGATTATCCTGCGCGCAGCTGCTTCTATTGGGGCATCTCTTAATACTAGAGCATGGTTTTTGGCTTCGGTCAGGCACTGAGCTCTCTTGCCGTGTGCGGCAGCAGTGCTGTAGACATGTAAACCTACTGAAGTAGATCCAACAAATGAGATACCTCTTACATCTGGGTGGGTTAACAGAATGTCTGCTTCAACTCGGCTGGTAGTTACCCAATTGATTACTCCTGGATGCAATCCTGCCTCAATAGCAAGTTCCATCATCCTGTTACTAGTCATAGGAGTCATACTGGCCGCTTTCATAACTATGGTGTTTCCGGTGGTAATACAGAAGGGTATCATCCAACCCCAAGGAATCATGCCAGGGAAATTAAAGGGAACAATGGCGCCAAAAACTCCCAGCGGCTCACGATATGAGGTCGTGTCAAAACCATTAGAAGCCTGCATCAATGAATCACCCTGCATTAAATAAGGCGTAGAGATAGCACATTCACAAACTTCAATGGCCTTTAAAACGTCACCCCTTGATTCAGCAATGGTCTTGCCCAATTCCGTAGCACATAGTAAGGCTAACTCGTCGAGATGAGCATTAAATATATTTCTTATATTAATCATAACTGTTACCCGTTTTTGCACCGGCAGATTTGACCATGATAGAAATGCCGCTTTGGCAGCAGCTATGGCCTCATATACTTCATCCTTGGTACAACAGGGAGTTTCTGCAATTACCTTGCCGGTACTGGAATCGGTAATCGGCATATATTTTGTGGTTTTTGAGTCTCTCCATTGATTATCAACACAAAACTTCAATCTCTTGATAGCCATTGTCATCCTCCTCTAATTTAACTGAAATTATAAAAACCCAACTTCCTTACTCATCTTTAATAGTCAATATGACCTCCTCCCTGGATATTGTTTGTTAGGTTTACGATGTACGACCTTCTCAAATGCAATTGTAATGCCAAGATCAAATAGGCTAGCGATCCTAAATTTTAGGATACATAACATTATGGCAATTTTCGGCCCTTTTTTAGGTAATAATTTTTTTATCACATTTAAAATTGACAATTAAGTTTATTCAATATTTATTATTTAACTATTTTTAGCTTCATTAATAATTCACAGTATTTTTAAAACCTTAATACAAGTCATTCGCACTGCTTCATAAATGGAGCACAATGATTCAGTTGTTTTAATAATTTTAATTTATTGAAAAAAAAGAAGCCGTTAGACAGGAGGCCACTGAAAAAGATCTTGTTTAAGAATCCCCGTAATAAAAAGAACCAGAAGTAGAGACAATTTGGTGGAAAATTGCTCATCTTCTGGTTCTTTTTAACTCTATTTAGTACGTTAAGATATCATTTTCTATTTTTCTTTCATCAAGGTTATAATCTTTTCAGATTAACCGCAAATATCGTGGTCGCCCCTTGTAATCGCATACCAAACAGGGCTGAGGCTGATGCAATATCGTACCTATGTCTATGCTTTAGTTCGCTATTTTTGGCCTCTATTTTGTAACATTCTTTGTATTTTTCTTTGAAGTACTCACTTTCTTGAAATACAGCTTGCTCCTCATGCATATGGTGCTTAATGGTCACAGAAAAAGATTTCGTTTTTGCACCTTCTTTGTAGCATCCCACCTTAAAAGGGCAGCTTTTACATTTTTCTACATCGAAAAAATAGGAATCAATAGTTCCCGTACCATCTTTCTCATGCTTTTTTAGACAACTGCTACTGCTTGTTTTTTTTAGCTTATGTGTCCAGCCTGACAGACGTACATCTGTGCATCTTTATTGAACTCAAACACATTGTGATTAGTGCGGTTTGACAGGAAGTGTGTTAAGGGTTTGCTCAGTTTAGAAACCAAGCGAATATTATTTTCTTTTGCAAAGGCAATGTTGTCTTTTTCTGAATACGCTGCATCGCCAATAATATCCCGGACTTCAATAGCTAAACGACCACAGGCTAAAGCCGGAGGGTTTATAACGGACTGAAAGTCCGAATAAGGCTAAAGCCTGCCGAAAGCAACTGTTGGCTAAATGCCAACTAAACCTCTGACAAAACTCATGTGTCTATTTTAAAGTTTTCCTCATCACCATCGGTTTGCTGGTAGATTTGTCTGTAATCCATCAAATCGAATTATAACTAAGATTTAATCTTGGAGCATATTTTTGCTGCCAAATCATAGGCTTTTTTCAATTCTTCGGTGCATTTTTTAATATCCCCCGCATTCTTTAAACCGGCTACTCCAAATGAATCCATAATATTCATTTTCCAGGCTTCTCCAAGAATATACTTGTAAACCGCTAGGGGCAGGTCCTGATATTTTAGACCCTGGTAAGCATTTGTCTGCAATATTACAACTCTCTTTTCCTTCATATTATTATATAAATGTGCATGGGTTTCCATGTTTACTGCCTTCTGGTCGATAGTCCTTTCCAGTAGCGCCATAACCTTTGAAGGCGGAGTGCCACAATAAACCGGTGAGGAAAAAACGATTAGATCGCTAGATTTCATTTTTTCATGAACATTATCCATATCATCCGACCCACTCCAGCGGGGACACTCTGAATTGTCTACAAAGCAATTCATATAACATCCCTGGCAATCATTGATTTTTAAATCATAAACATAGATTTTCTCTATATCAGCTCCAGCTGACTTTGCCCCGGCAAGAAATTCCTCGAGTAGAATGTCACAGTTTGCTCCTTTTCTTGGACTACCCATAAAACCTAATACCTTCATAAAGTTTCCTCCCCATTATTTAAATTATATCCATAACTAGTAGTTATTTTATATGCAACATTTATGCCAAGTATAAGGGGGAGAGTTTTCACAGTTATTTTTTATTCACAATGCTATGAAAATTAAACTTTATGAAGAATCTAACAAATATACTGGTTGACAAATGATATTACATGAAAAAAGTTCTTCATCCCGGTTAAGGTTTTATCCAGGAAATTTAGTGGTAAGTTCTTATATTATCTTAAACAAGCTAAACTTGAGTTAAAAACGCTAGCTGTGTTGTTGAACATCTCGGAAGATATACGCATCGTGTTGCGACTTCTAATAACCGTATCATGAAATTTGAAGGTTGTATGGTAACATTCAAATGGCGTGATTACTAGGACTGCAATAAGCAAAAAGAGATGGATGTAACAGCTGATGAATTTATTCGCCGTTTCTTATTCATGTGCTACCTACTGGTTTTACGAGAATACGACATATCACATGCAGAGGACCATTACAACACTAACGGACTGCTCTTCGTCGGGTAGAACGGTGTTCTATCGTCCCAACGGGCAGGTTTTCAAGCATCAGCTCACGGTGACCGCATTGTTTCTGGCGCTTGTAGGTAATTGTTTCTATGGTCGGCGCACTTAGGTGGATGAAGTTTGACGCTTTGTGCTTCATTTCTGAAGCAGCTACAAGCGTTGTTACAGTATGCATTGATATAAACATTAAATTAACAATGGCGCAAAAACGTCATATAAAAGAATGTAATTAGGCCAAACTTAGATATTACTTAGTCTCTTAAAACTTTTTTATAATATTTAAAAGCTTCGGAAAGCCAATTTATAAGCTGATTCGAATAGAAATTAAGGTGGTTAATTTTAGGTTGGCCTCAATATTGCATAAATAATTTGTGAGCTTATTAAGTAGATAAGCATACGAGGAGGCTGTAATATGGGAAATTTCCATAATTCAACTTGATAAGTATAAATCAGGTTCAATCGTTATGAAGAAAGAAGAAGCCCTAGCTATTATGAACTGCAATAAGATTAGCCAATGGCTCTTCTATCTTGAAAACAATGTAACACTTATGGGTCAAGATGAGTACACTAAAAATCTTTTTGCTTTAAAATATTTGAATATTGAATTAATTTCTTTAATTGCCTTATTTGATGATTTCTTCCGGAGGTTCCCTAAGGAGGCGGGAGATACCGATGGGATAACTGTTGCCTGTACACATACCGTTTCGCGTAGCTTTCTCAGGATACCCTCCGTATTCATGAAGATACGGAGGGTTGAGTCAAAAGGGTTGCTGTGAAATTTGCAGTGAATGCCCGTGCCCTTGCGGATAATATATCCGAGAAAAGTCACCTCACTTTCTGCAGCATGTATCTGCCACTTGGATTTCTCCCTTGTCATCGAAGTCGTAGGTTCCCACGTTCCCTATAAGAGCCTGTGCTAAGTTCACGACGCCTCCATGCCGGCCACCGTCTGGACAGTAAACAGGTGTCCTCCAGACTTATCCCAGGTTAACGACTGCCCCCTGGTTTTGATGACGTTTCTACGCTTTTGACACTTTATCAGCGCTTTATTTGTATTCGTCTCCGTAGCACATACCTGACGAAGTCTTGCCTCACCTTTTCCTTAACGCTCACTACCATGGCTTTTGTCCACAGCAGCTAAAGTTGTTTGAAGCCTCCGCCTGCATGGCGGCTCCGAGGGGCCCACCCTCATCTCTTATACAGCACAGCGACAGTTCCTGTCGCATGAACGCGCTTTCGTGGCGCACAATCGTCGGCATAACGCACATACCTCACTCTGCGAAAATTGGGATCATATCTGTCGCTGGACGGGAGGTTTTCCATTGTATATTTCAGTTGTTTAATAGTTTTGGTATCGTTGCCGTTACTGACTGCCTTTCTGTAAAGGTATCTTACCTTGGCGTAGTCAGGGTTTTGCTTGCGATATTTGCCCGTAGTGTCAGAGTCGATAACATTTTCCATAAATCTATCCAGCTTATCAAGATAGCTATTGCAGAGGATAGGGCTGCAACAAGAGCCCTGTGCGTTACCGGTTTTAGTTCTCTGGGAAATATGCTGCATATCGAAATAGCCAGCCTTGAGAATCTTATTAATAAGGCGGATGAGGCGCTCATCGTCGATACGTTCGCGGAGTATTGTTTCCAGAATGCGGTGGTCAATTTCATCAAAGCAGGTGGAAATGTCACCCTCGATAAACCAAATCGTACCCTTCCATGTTTCCACCTCAGCTAGAGCCCCTTGAGTAGAGCGTTTGGGACGGAAACCGTAGGAAAGGTTAGAGAAGGTAGGCTCGTAGATGCATTCCAGGATAAGGCGAATTGCCTCCTGAACCAGCTTGTCCTTTCCATTTGGAAAACTGAGTTTGCGCATTTTACCATTCTTCTTGGGAATCATAGTTGTTCTGTTTGGTTGAGGTTGGTAGGACTCGTCACGCATGGAAGAAATAAGTTCCGTAATCCATTCCTCACAGAAGCCATGCAGGGAGGTGCCATCAGCGCCGGATGTCTCCGCGCCGTCGTTAGACTTTACGGAGTTGTAGGCAACGATGTACAAGTCTCTGCTGTAGAACAAGCGATAGAGGTCATTGTTGACATAGCAATGGTTGACACTGTTACGACGGCGATAACCTTCCAATCTTTCCACAAGTTTTGATTGCTCCATTCAAAGCAACTCCTTTCAAAATAGGAACTTGGAATACTGCCCCCCTTCACCATGTGCCTTCCATTACAGAAGGCCGTTGGGCTACTATTAGGGCTCTCTGCCATATACCTGGGAACGGCACTTAGGCAGGTCACGTTTGACAAATTCATATAGTGTATCCATACGTAGGTATCCAGTTGGTCGTTACCCTGCTTATCGCAGGTATGTCAACAGGCCTGCTTATATCCAATCCTTCATATATTGGAAATACCCATTGATGCCGGTGTTTTGTCCGGCAGCGTCGCACAGCCACAGACCCGGATTCAGCCCATAGGCTTTACCATATATGGCCTGACTCGCCAGGCTACTCGACAACGTTAGTTGTCTAATCCCGACTTTGCCGACATGCTCTTGTCCCCCAGAGGCTTTCGCTTGAGGTTAGTCGGTTGTCTTACATCGCATTGCAGGGGCGATGATTTCTA
>Ga0209347_1003370_pt1 | contig 18764 bp, 13 predicted proteins | sample AutmiccommuBRH23_FD_187382 | JGI IMG/M metagenome (GOLD analysis project Ga0209347, IMG submission 187382) | Deep subsurface microbial communities from Mt. Terri, Switzerland - Autotrophic microbial communities BRH/23 (SPAdes) (version 2) | ecosystem: Environmental > Aquatic > Deep subsurface >...
TCGATCCCGAGCTCAATCAATCGTATGTCCCGTTTGTAGTGGAAACATCCATCGGTGTGGACCGTATGTTTCTCTCGGTGCTGGCCGCCTCCTATCGGGAGGAGACCCTCGAGGGCGGCGAGACACGGGTGGTACTGAGTCTTCCTCCTGCCCTCGCACCGGTGAAGCTGGCCATCCTGCCGCTGGTAAAAAAAGACGGCCTCCCGGAGAAAGCACGGTTCATCATGGATGATCTGAAATTCAGCTTTGCCTGCCAGTATGATGAGAAAGACAGCATCGGCAAGCGCTATCGCCGTCAGGATGCCATTGGCACACCCTTCTGCGCCACCATCGATCATCAGACACTCGAGGACAACACCGTGACCATCCGTTACCGTGATACGATGGAACAGGAAAGGGTATCCGTCGACACATTACAACGTGTTATCGCGGAAAAAACCGATATGAAATATTTACTGAAACAACTAACCCAATAAAATGAAAAGATCAAGCCTGTCCTTATTCGCGGCTATGTGCATGGCTATTCTGTTTACCTCTTGCGACAAAACGGAAACGTTCGACGACAAGTGGAAGCTGGATAACGAGGCTCAGTTCGCACAGATTGCTGCCAACACGGAATATACGAAAATAAATTCCCAATCCGGAAACGGTTTTATCATGGTCAAGAAGATAGCGTCGGGAAACGGAGAAACACCTTATTTTACCGACAAGGTCAAAGTGCTGTATACCGGATGGTACAAGAATATCTGGACAGAACCGGATACCTATACCGATGACAAAGGAAACATTATTTACAATAAAGTGATCTTCGACACAACCAGCAACAACAATATTGCCAGAACATTTGCGGTGAACGGCGTTGTGGATGGCTTCTCCACAGCGCTGCAACACATGCAGGTGGGTGATAAATGGGAGGTGTGGATCCCCTGGAAACTGGGATACGGTGAATCGGGTACCGGCACCATCAAGGGTTATTCGACCCTGGTTTTTGAAATCGAACTGGTGGATATCGTAGCATAAAAGGATGCCGACAATCAGGTGGCCGAACGAAAAGAGGGTGAATCACACACGTGAGACACCCTCTTCTCTTTTCAGGGAGAGTACTGATTACAAACCAAGCAGGAACTGCTCAATCGCTTCCCTCACCTGCGGTCGTGTGCCATTGAACTTGTTCACCATCACGGCGAAAGCATATTTTTTGCTACCTTCGGTCAGATACCCTGCGTAGCACTGTACACCGCCAATACTGCCACTTTTGGCTGCTACCTTGCCGCTCAGCCTGGTATCCTTCAGGAATGACTTAAGCGTCCCCTCCTGTCCTGCTTTTGGCAGTGATTGGAAAAAGACGGATGCGGTTTCACTCCGCGTGTTCATGAAAACCAGCAGATCGGTCAGCAGCTGCGGGCTTACCGCGTTCTGTGGAGCCAGTCCACTGCCGTCATGCATCTGCAGCGATGACGTTGTGATGCCCTTGCTTTTCCAGTAATCAACCACAACAGTCACACCTGCCTCCAGCGCATCTTCGTAAATATCACGCTTACTCTTTCTTCCGATGGTACGCACCAGGTGTTCTGCATAATGATTGTTGCTCTCCACGTTCACCTCGCGGATGATCTCTTTCAGGGGGCGTGAAACATGCATACAAAGCACTTTTCCTACCCGGGCACGATCTGATCTGTTTGCGTTACAATTTTTGGAAAGATAGTCCACCCGTGCTGTTTCCACCTTGCTGATCTTCAATCCCGCACGGGAGAGATAACCGGCCAGCGTCTCCCCCAGGAACAATCCCGGATCAGGGATGTCTCCCCTGATGCTGAATTCCTTTCTGCCAGCGGGTATATCTCCTCTGAGCGCTCTTTCGTTAGAGAAGGGTATGCCGTAGATATACCCGTTATCCCGTCCGGTAGTATTCAGTGTAAGTGCGTTTTGAAAGGTCAGGTTTTTCATGTCCGGCTCGGTTCGCAGAATCTGCGGACAGCTATTCAGGTCTGTCGTATTGAAAAACAGCTTGTAGCTGTTGTCGAAGATGCTGATGCCGTAGGCGCCTGCAGCGTAGTAGTTGCCCATATCGATCCAGGTCCATTCCGGCGATATCCCGTTGTATCCGAACAGGTTATCCACCACGTAAAGGGAGTACTCCCTGCCGGGGGGCAGTGCTTTCCGGAGGGCATCCGCCACAGTGACGAAAAAAGCATCGGGATGATCATCAAAGGCTTCGCTGCCCAGGGAGGGATCGCCCGACCCGATCACCAGTATGCGGGAGGGATCAGCGGCATCGAGCGCCACATCGGTCTTGTAACGATAATTTTCGCCCAGTGTTTCCAAAGCTGTGGCGGTGGTCATCAATTTCAATACCGATGCAGGGGTGAGCGATTGATTGGCATCGTAGGCCACCACAGGTTTCCCTGTTGCCAAATCCACCACGGAAACACCCACCGAAGCGTGTCTCAGGGAAGGATGGTTCACAAAGCGTTCTAAAGCAGTCTGGGAATAGCCAAAGCTTACGAAAAACAGAAAAACGGAGAGAATGATATACTTTTGCATCGGTAATTATCTTTTGATTTAGGCAAATATACATGATATTACCGTTGAAAACAGTGGCTGCCTATTCTTTTAACAATTCGTCGATCCTCACCAGCCGGTATCCCTTATTTTTGAGTTCTCTGATCAGCTCATCCAGCCGGTCGTACATCTTGTCTGTTCTTTTGGCATCTGTCCCTATATGAATCAGCAGCATAAAACCGTTCAATCCCTCCTTTTGCTCATAGGACAATATGTTGTCATAAATGGCAGCAGAAGAGCGATAATTCTGCATGTCAGGAGTTGTGTAGTCTACATTCGACGTGGTCCCGGGGGTAAAATTCACGATTTGCACATTCATTTCACTTGCCCACTTACTGATTTCCCGGTTGTACCACTCGTAAGGTGGCATGAAGTAGGCTGAAGATTCGGTTTTCAGTCCTATTTTCTCCATCGCGAGGTAGTTATCCTGCAGGTCCTTTTCGAATTGGGGACGTGTAACCAGGGTAGAGTCGCGCTTCTGCCAGTCGGCATAGAGCAGGTGTTTGTCGGAGTGGGGACCCAGATAGTGACCATCCTTCTGAAGTTGACGGGCTACAGACGGATATCTCCTGTAGAAATCGCCTGTCAGGAAAAAGGTTCCTTCTACCTTGTTTTTCTTCAGCACTTTTCTGATAACTCCGGCACCGTCGGCATAGGTATGCCCGGTAAACACCAGTGAGAGCTGTTTTTGGGTTTCGTCACCCCGAACTATGCCGCCTTCCACCGTGGCGGGTTGAACAGCCTTTGCACTGAGATAGCCGAGATAGCAGGTCAGTGAGGCGGTTCCGTCCATGGTAGGCTCATTGGTGGAGTAATCGGCATAATCATCGTGATACACCACGTGATCCGACTGAAAGGCGGCATACTCATCTTCCTTCGCCAGATAGATACCTATCAGGCTGCTGAAGATGGAATGATAGATGGGGCCATCCACGATACCCCCTGTGACAGGAAGCTGACGCAGGTGCGTGAAGGCAGAATGGGGATCTGCCGGCGTATCACCCTGAGAGGGATAGCCCGCGATCATGGAGGTACCCCAGGGGTTGCAACCCAGCAGCCAGTCGCGCATGGCTGTCTCTATTTCCAGGAAAGTGTCGTCACCGGTTATTTCATGATACAAACGGCACTGGGTGATAAAACCCACGGTCAGGTTATTGGAACACCAGATAAAGGGTATCCCGTGCAGGAAAGCGTTCTCCCCTGCCCGCTCCCTTACCCGCTGGAGGCCACTTTTCATATTCCGAATGAATTCCTTTTGTACACGAATGTCGACGTTTTGCACCGCCAGATGATAGTTTCCCAGGTTCACAAACGGATACCACTGGTAATGCCTTGCCGAGTCGGCACCCATCCAGGGTGTGACAGGCTCCAGACGGCCATAGCTGACGGCCTGATTCAGGAATTTCCTGTCATGGTAAGTGTGGTACATCTCCGCGGCAGCCAGCTGCATATCATCGGCCCAGTTATCCTCCTCGTAGAAATAGGGTGCACCGCCGGGTGACGTCTGTGATACTCCCGGGTGTTCCATTCCTTTTTGGTAGGCATACGCCGCTTTTTCTTTTAACCTCTCCGCAAATTCGGGATAATAGGTTGCCAGGACTCTGGCACCCAGAGAAAATGAAGATGCATATTTCCCCAGCGTGGAAGCCAATCCGGTACTCCGGTTCTGATGCCTGAACAATCCCTGCGGCCCGGGGCTGACAAAATAAACGGGACGTTCTTTTCCGGCTCCCCAGCCGTAATCCACGCTCTGTTCGTTGGGCAGTGTGAATCCCGCATGATCGCGATCATCGGCCAGTTGGTTAAAATAGGTAACCGAATCGGGATTCATCTTCACCAGCCAGTCGAGGCCCCATTTGGCTTCATCCAGGATATCGGGAATGCCATTGGCGCCAGCATCACCGTTAGCCTGACAGCTGTCGCCAAACGACCCGGGGTGTAGACTGTAGGCAAACAGCATCTGATAGACTGCGTTGGCCGATGTGGCAACGTACTGCAGGTAATCGGAGGCATCGTGCCAGCCACCCCACACATTGAAATGCAGACCATTCCGTTTTCCATCAGGGTCACCCACCGAAACAACACCGTGCATATGGCACGAATCTTTCAGGAAAGGATTGTAGCCGCACCGTTGTTGTCTCATGTATTTGAGCGGTATGTCTGCTGCATCCGCATAAACATTATCACCAATCCGAAAAGGTGGCGACTGGGTATCAGCGGCTTTGATGTAGTAATGGCCCGGCTTCCGGAATTCTGAAAAGTTCAAACGGGCAGCAGTTTCAAAGGCCCATATCCGACCGGTATCCTTCACCCTGTCACCCTGAAAGACAGGTTGCCCCGTAGCTGCGTCTATCAGCTGAAACGTGTTGATAGGCTGCATACCTTTGCTGATCCAGACGGCCACCTTCACATCATCTTCCAGATAACCGATATGGTTCACGCGGATCCAGCTGTTCTGTCCGGTCATTATCACGGAAAACAATAATAGTACATGAAAAAATACAATCTTCTTCATTGAGATAAATGAATAAGGATAAGCGAAAAATTCAGACCCGGTGACAGCACCGGAAGGATGATCCGGAAAGTCCTATATAGCGATTTTATGACAGAAAAGAGGGAGTCTCCTCCCCCTTTTCTGTCAATTTATAATGCAGTAAACACCCTTACCGCAGAAGTGGGTTTAGCGGCTCTCATACCGGAAATGGTATGATGATATCGCCTTCCCACATACGCGGTCCACCAGTCGGAATAGTTGACGAACTTATTGCTGGAATTCATCACCTGCAGATCACCGGTGTCGTTTCCGTTCGCATCAATCACCTTGATCTTGTAATCCAACCGCGCGTATCCGGATGAGATATTTACACTCTTGTGCACAATCACGGGCAGCCAGCCCGTAGTTTCACCGAACGATACCGGTGTACCCAGATTGGTCCATTCACTTTTACGGATCACCACTCCCTTTTCATCGTATTCAATCGGATACTGATACTGGTATTGCAACCTGAGGTTCGTTGGCTGATCCCCGCTTTCATAGAGAAAATTGTAGAACTTGATCCATGCAGTGGTATCCGAATGTTCCGTGGTGTTGGCCTCATAGGGGAATCCGTTGTCAAAAACAAGGGGTGGTTCATCCAAATCATACACGAAGATATTTTGTTTTCCCTCCGTTAAAGTACAGTTCTGGTTGTACACCAGTTCCAGGTCGGTTCCTTTGTAGAGCTTGAGGTTATTTGTACCAGTATGGGTGGTATAAAAACGTCCTACCGCTCCATTGGGTATGGCATTGTAGGTACTTAGTGTCGACTTGTCATTGGCATACAGCTGATCATTCACCTCCACCTTGTAAATATTATTGGTAGCGCCGGTAGTGACGGGTACGAAATAATGAAGCTGAAACTCAGCAACACCTGATATCGTTTCGGTATCGTATTCAATGACATGCTTATCGCACGATATCAATCCTATCAAAAGGAAAAAAGATATATATTGTAAATGCTTCATAATATGCTAAATTTAAATGGATAGCTCGTTATTGAGGTAATTCTCCGGGGTAAGCAAACCAGGGAATGGAGGTGTGGTAATTATCCGCTGTACCTGAAACAGGCTTTAGCGACTCCAGCGATTTTAAATTCCACATATACTCTGAATTATACCGGGGTCTGATCCTGTAGGCAGGAGATCCTTCGTTCTTCACATTGTATGTTCCCTTGCGATGCAGTACCTGGGCGGGACTTAAATAGTATCCCTTGTATACCTTGGAGGGGTTGGAATCCCATTTCTGTTCTACCTGCGTCTCATCCCAGCCATTTTCCTTGGAGGGATATTCTCCCGAGAAGTCCACATCATAATGATACTTCCTTTGATCCACCCACACCTCGGGAGCACCCCAGGGATACAAGGCCACAAATTTCTGCATCATGATATGCGAGAGTGAAAAATCAGCCAATGTTAATCCGTCCACATAAGGACCGGCTATATACTGCTGTGCCAGGCTGTTGAACGTGCCGACAGTTATTTTATCCCCTCCCTGGGCTACGCCTTCTTTCCCGGGATAGATATATTTCGCTGTGAACGCAATATCTGCCTTGACAGCCTCTTTAAAGGCATCGAGTGCTTCCGCTTTCCGGTCCATTTTCCAGAGTGCTTCCGCCAGACAGAACTTCACTTCTGCACAGGTGGTCAGGATATAAGGAGCATTGTCACGATAGATCCATTTCCCAATGCCGTCATGGGTAGAGATGGGGTTTTCAGGTGTCGGATATTGCGATGTCCTTGTTCTGCCATAAAAGGAGGGTGCGGTACCTATGGGTCCGGAAGCACCGGTAAGCGAACCGCCATAATAACGATAGGTTTTCACACTGTCGGCATTGTCAATATCTTCATACATCGGGTTGGAGGTAGTGGATAATTTGACGGCTACCCGGGGGTCATAATGTCCGGGAACATCCAGCAAGGTATCACAGATAATCTGTTGATCGGCCAGCGCATAAGGATAATAATTGTTGTTCTCCGTTCTTATCTTCTCACCGTTTGATTCATCATATTTGGGAACCGTACCTGTAAACAGCTGCACAGCATACTCATGCTGAAAATAAGAGTAGGATAGATTTCCCCTTGCCGTTCCCCAGAAATTGTTATAGGCACTGTAGGGTGCCTGCTGTGATCCTCCTGCAAGCTTTACCACGGCATCATCGTCCGCCGTCTGAAAGGATTTGGCAGCACAATCCAGCAGCTCCGGTGCGTAATCGGCCACAAAATTCGATTTGTTTGAAAGGGAAGACAGATTACGTACCAGCACGGCATAGGCAAATTTGATCCACTGATCGGTGTCTCCTTCGTAAATAAAATCATTGCCGCTAATTTTGGAACCATATTCATGACTGTCCGGTGTCTCCAGCAATTCAATCGCTTTATAGGCCCATTCCCGCACCTGCGTATAGATATCTTTCTGGTAATCGTAATGATGTGCCAGCAGCCCATCCACGAAGGCATCTTTCATCGGTAACTCAGCATGCACTTTCGTCATCATATCCCAGGAGAATGCCTTGATGGCATAACCGATGCCGGCCAGCGTCCATTCTTCTGCCTCCAGCGACTGATTGATCATATTCTCAAGGTTCATCCCCTGATTCCAGTATACAACACGCCAGATTTCCCCTCCGGCATCACTTCCTTCACTGTAATAATGATTGGCAAAACTGGTATAGCCAGTCGTACCCATCATTTGTGTCATGGGGGCAATAGCCCTTACATCCCAATAGACTCCCTGATACTGTTGCGTGATACCAGCCAGATAGAGGTATCCTTCCACGTAATCGGGAGCATCCACATTTTTATTGACATCCAGATATTCTTCGCAGCTTGTAGTCAGCAAAAACAGGGTTGTAAGATAAAATATTATTTTTTTCATATGATTATTATTAATTTACAGTGATACTAAAACCAACCGATACACTCCGCGGGTTAGGCAACGACCACACATCATATCCTTCACCACCCGTTCCACCGGCAGCTGCCGAGACAGTATTGCCTACAGCATCGATTCCGGAGTAATTGGTCCATGTCATTAAATCGTTTCCTGCAATAAAAACATTGGCCAGTGAGATCAGCTTTGTTCTGCTTAATAATCTGGCAGGGATCCTGTAGGATATCCTCATTTCCTGCAGTCGCAGATAGTTCACATCCTTCTCCAGCCAGTCTTCGTCACCGCCACCGTAAATGGATGTTCCATAGGCACTGTAATCAACTGCGATATTATTCCTGGTCGGGTTATCCGTGTTTTCATTACCGTCTTTCAACACACCGTTGAAAACTACCGGCATGCTCTCTCTCAGATCTACCGACTCCCAGCTGGTGCCGCTGGTCATCATCGATCGTTTCGTACCGTTTACCACTGTCGCTTTATACCTGCCGGAGAACATAGCCGAAAGATAAAATTCCTTATAACTCAGGCTTGTTGTAATCCCGAATCTGTATTTCGGTTCCCTGTCGCCAATCACACTCCATTGGGGAGAGACAACCGGCAGACCGGTGGTAGGAGCGATCAGCACCTCTCCGGCATCGTTCCTTTCGTAGGCTCGACCGGTGAGGGTGGTGATGGGATGTCCCACCATGATCCCGTTACGGATGTTTCCTGAGTTCCAGGTATAGGGATTGTAATATTCAGTTACATTCTCGGGAAGTGAAACAATCTCAGATTGCACATGTGACAGGTTCAATCCGACATTCCATATCAGTCCGTTCTGTGCGCGGATGATGTCTCCGTCGATGTGTGCTTCCCATCCCCAGGTATCAAAGGTGCCTACGTTCATGTTATTCAACACGAATCCGGTGGCATAGCTTAACCGGAAGCCTTTCACAATCTGGTCGGCACAATGGGTGGCAAAATAGGTGAAGTCGGCATTCACCCGGTCGTTAAACAGACGGGTATCGAAGCCGATCTCTTTCGAGGTGGTCATCTCGGGTCTGAGATTTCTGTTGGGTCCCGTAAATCCGTATTTATAACCGCCACCGGTGAGCTCAGTCGCAATCAGCTCAGGATCTATTTCAAGGGGGCCGGCGTCCTTGCCGACCTGGGCAATAGATCCTCTTAATTTCAAATAGGTCAGATAGTTATTTTCTTTCAGGAATGCCAGGTCTGTAGGAACGAATGACAGCTCCATGGCGGGATAGAAATACCGGTTGTTCTGCTTTGGCAAGGTGGATGACCAGTCGTTTCTTCCCCTCAGCGTGACAAAAGCCATGTTCTTATAGCCAAACTCAAACTGCGCCGACAAAGCCTGAATCCTTCTTTTGGTATTTCTCTGGGCAGAAATAATGGTAGCCGGATCTGTATTATTGATCGATTGAAAATCAATCACTTTAAATTTCGATCCCATGGTCGTCAGTCGGATCACTCCGTTCTCCTGCTGGTGATACCCCAGCTGAGCACCAAAAGTCAAGTCTTCATTCAGAAACGAAGTGTTGTAGCCGGTGATAATATTAAGGGTGGGATCAGAGAAATTAGATTGAGAAATATGATACTCACCCACACCCCCATTGTTGGCTGCATAATAGGGATGCAGCGATGTTTCAAATGTCTGCATACCTACGTCCCATCCTATCTGCGCCCTTACGAAGAGATGCTCCACCGGGAAAAGGGTAGCCGCTATGTTGGTGATAAACCTGTCTGATTTGTCGAAATACTTGTTCCGGTACATCGCAAAGAGTGGATTCAGTAAATCCGTATCAATATAATAATCCGGGTACCTCATGTGTGCACCATCAGCATCCAGATAATTCGACATGTCGTCGACCATTGGCCAGAGCATAGCCCTGTAAAGAGGACCATCGGTACCTCTCAATGCTTTCGTATTGTTTGTATTGGTATACTGCATGGATCCTTCAAAATCAAACCAGTCGGTTATCTTGGCCTGGCCCGACAGGGAGAGATTCAACCTGGAATAATCGGTCGTTTTCACGACGCCTACCTGATCCAGGTAAGACATGCTTGCACGTATGGTAGCCCTTTCACTGCCACCGTCGACTGATATATTGTGCTTGTTCACAAATCCGGTCTGCATGACTGCATCCACATTGTCGTACAATTTCATCCCCTGGGGATATAATCCTCCAAATTTGCTGGTATAATAATAATTGGTCGTGCCATAAGCCCCATTGGCATATTTATCCTGCATCTCAGGAAAGCCATACGCCTGATCCCAGCGGAAGGAATTGCTGTACTGAATACGCCCCTTCCCTGCCTGTCCTTTTTTGGTTGTGATGATGATCGCACCGTTGGAGGCGTCAGAACCATACAGAGCTGCAGCGGCGGCTCCTTTCAAAACCGTCATGGATTCAATATCCTGCGGATTGAGGTCGTTTCCTCTCGATGCAAAGTCAAGGTTACGCACTGAATACCGCTCGGTCCCGCCAATAAACATGTTGAGCGGGTCAAACGTTGAATTATTCATGGGAACACCATCAATCACGTATAAAGGCTGGTTGTTACCCGATATGGAGGTGATGTTTCGCAATACGACCGTCGTTGATGATCCGGGGGCTCCCCCGGTAGAAGTAACATTCATTCCTGAAACGCGCCCCTGTAATGCCGAAACGAAATTATCCCTTCCCGAATCGATGATATCGGATGCTTTCACATTCTGTACCGCCGACCCCACTGATCGGGCAACCCGTTTCATGCCAAATTCACCGGTAATAACGACTTCTTCCAACATTTCTGCATCAGAAACCAGAACAATCCTTACGTTGGGACGAACAGGCACTTCCTGGGTGACATAGCCAACGTAAGAAATAATCAATGTCCCCGAGGATGGAGCTGTTATAGTAAAATTGCCATTGTTATCAGTCACGGCACCAGTAGATGTCCCTTTGATGAGAATTGTAGCTCCGATGGCCGGGTCACCATTCTCATCCACCACGCTGCCCGTCACACGAACCTGGGCGAATACTGTCCCTAAACTCAACAGGAATAGGAAAAAAAGAACGTAGATTTTTTTTCTCATAAATACCTTGTTAAAGATTAAACTCACGAACTAATTCTTTTTAAACTGGTTAATTCATCTCTGTGCGCTGCATTGAGCTCCACAAATATATAAATATTCTTTTAATTCTATCTAAATAATAAAAAATTAACATATATATTCGCGAACAGGCTGCCAGTGGAAAAGACACGAAAGCTGAACTATGAATTGTATTCACTATAGCAGGGTATTACATCAAAGAACAAACAGGGGGAGGCAACAAAAAAAACCCTGCAGGGTTAGTGCAGGGTGCTGAAAATTAGTACCTGTGATGATTAGAATCTGTATCCAACAGAGAGGTAGGCGTTTTGATTTTTCACATTATCATCCGCATCGTTTGAGATATTGACCAAGCCCATGTCCCATCCAATATCAAGAAGAAGAGGTCCGAATTCCGTGCCTACGCCAAGGCCTAATCCGGCATCGAATGGTTTGTACTGACGGGCGGCGTCACCGAATATTTTATCCACGTCCCATTCAGTGGTCAAATCACCTACAGTGGCTTCCCTGCTGCCTCCCACACCATAAGCGGCATAAGGACCGGCATGAAACACGATCCGTGTTCCGGGAGTTACATCAACTTTATAAGCTAAATGAACCGGAAGTTGCAGGTACATCAGGTTTTCAGTATAATCTACTGATTCTGAGTCGAATTTATATCCTTTTGTGGTGAAAAACAATCCGGTCTGGAGAGCCATACTGGGAGCAAAATCATAGTCCGCAGCGAGACCTACATGAAATCCAATCTTGGGATTTTTATCATTTACCTCATCGTCATAGACTAAATTCGACATGTTTACGCCTCCTTTAATTCCTAAGTTCAACTGTGCGCTTACGGCCGTCACTATGGCTAGCATTACAACTACTGCTGTTAATCTCATTTTTTTCATAATTCAATTCATTAAGTTAAGTTTGTTCGTTTGAAAATTCTGTTTTCAAAACTACTCTTAAAACAGTTGTTCCGCTATTTTGTTCGAGCACTGCTGTTTTTTTAAGCCGGACAACGGTCTGCAGACCGATACACACCTATGTTTCAGACCCGCGATCATGCTACATAAACGGTTTGTATTCCTGTGTGATTACATTGTGGTGATACGGTTGGTGTCGTTCACGTTGCTGATCACTGCCGGCAACCGTTTCGGATGACTTCCCGGTTAAGCATAACTTAATTCAAACAGCGGGGAAGAAAAAAGTTCATTGGCAACCTCTGTGATCTCCCGTGAGGTAATCGCGTCTATTGTAGAGAACAGCTCATCCAGTGACGTATACCGGTTAAAATGCAGATAATTCTTCGCCATTCCCAATGCATTGTTCTCATTGTTTTCCGAAGCTATACCCAATTGTCCCTTCCATTGTCTTTTAGCCAGCGAGAGCTGCATGGGGGTCAACACGGTCTCCTTTATCCGATCAATCTCTTTTAGCATCAACCGGATACATTGCGCCCTGTTTTTCGGATCACAGGCAAAGTAGATGGCAAACAGCCCGGTATCGGTATAAAAAGTAACGCTGGACTCCACGTTGTAGGCAAGCCCGTGCTTCTCTCTGAGTGAAACATTCAGGCGACTGCTCATATTTCCGCCACCCAATATATTGTTGAGGAGATACAGGGCATATTTTCCAGGATGATGCATGCTGAAGGTGTTACGTCCCATCATCACATGCGACTGAGCCGTATTTTTACTCAAATGATCGGTACGCGGGGAAAAAAGACGGGGAACCATTCTCTCTTTTACCGGCACTATCTCGGGAGTCACCGTAAAGAACTGCTCCACGTGACGGATCACTCTCTCAAAGGGAGTCTTCCCGAAAGAGAAGAAAACCATTTCTTTGGGCTGGTACTGCCGTTTCACGAAGCGCACGATACTCTCCCGGTCGAAAGACTGCAGCGAGGCAGGGTCACCCAGGACGTAATGTCCTATTTCGTGACCGGTAAATACCATATTCTCAAAATCGTCATAGATCAGCTCCGATGGTGAGTCGTTGTATGAGTTGATCTCATCAAGAATAACCTCCCGCTCGCGTTCAATCTGATGCGGTGCAAATTCGGAATGAAAAAGAATATCACTCAACAGCTCTGCTGCACGGGAAAAGTATTCCTCCAGAAAGGCCGAGTAGAAAAATGTCTCCTCCTTGGTTGTGTAGGCATTCAACTCACCTCCCACGTTTTCCATCCTGTTGGCAATATGATGTGCTTTGCGTTTCTGCGTACCCTTGAACAACATATGCTCCACCAGATGGGCCATACCGTACTCACCGGGATACTCGTCGCGGGTGCCGGTGTTCACCACGACACCGCAATAGGATATTTCTGAAGGAAAGTGGCGGTGTATGATACGAAGGCCGTTCGATAATGTATGTGTCTGAACCATCATTGTAGTATGCTATCTCTATGTCCGCTGCATGTAGTTTCTTTTCTGCTCCGGCGTTAACCGCTCAATGGCATAGCGCAGCATTGTCCTGGGCATCACCCTGCTGTGTCTGTCCATAAAATCGGTGAGGGCTTTCTCATCACGCTTCCCTGCTTCACGCAACATCCAGCCACAGGCTTTGTGTATAAGGTCATGTTGGTCGGTAAGGAACATCTCCGCCAGCTTCAGGATATCGGAGAAATCATTCTCCCGGATGAATGCCAGGGTAGAAACAACCGCGATACGCTGATCCCACAGTAAACGACTTTTGGCAAGCCGGTACAATAAGGAGCGATCATCCTTATCTTTCAACCACTCTCCAATAATGTGATAAGCTGATAAATCGACAAGATCCCAATTGTTCACCCGTGATGTGCGGGAGAGATAAAAATCGACGATCTCTTTCCGTCTCCTCTCATCGGCACTTTTAAACTGTGCAACGAGTATCATCAGGGCACAGAGCCGGCATTCATGCATCTCATCGTTGAGCAACCGGTCCAGCTCAGCGAATGAGGCCCCACTATTGGCTTTGGCCACCTTTCGCGTTTCGGGAACGGTACATCCGATAAACCGGTCTCCCTCACCATACTCCCCTTTACCGGTTTTAAAAAAACAGGCCGCATGGCTGGCCTTCCTGGCGTTTCCAACGCCCATCAACGCTTCTTTTATTATTTGTGCTGTCATTCCATTGGATCAGTTTACCCGTGAGATGGCATAGGTTCCTTCGTAAAATCCCACAATATTCCGGACCATCTCCTCTGACATCCTGATACGGTCTTCCATTGTTTTGGTACCTGCATGCGGTGCGAGAACGACATTATCCAGGGTCAGTAATTCTGGAAGAATGTGGGGCTCATCTTCATACACATCCAGTGCGGCAGCCCAGATCGTTCCTTCTCTCAGTGCATTCGCCAGCGCCCGCTCGTCCACCATGTCCCCGCGTGCCGTATTAATGAACACCGTCGTGGGCTTCATCCTGTTCAATTCCTTTTCGCCGATCATATGCCGCGTCTCCGGTGTGGAAGGTGCATTGAGTGAAATATAATCGGCTCTCCGGAGCAGTTCTTCAAATGAGACATACGATGCGTGAACCTGTTTCTCTATCGCCGTATCCAGCCTGTTTCTGTTGTAATAGATAATCTCCATGCCGGAAGCCACCGCCCGTCGTGCCAGTGACTGTCCGATACGCCCCATACCGATGATACCCAGTGTCTTGCCATACACCGGCAGTCCTCCTTCGGCATACACACCCCAACTCACACCTTCCCGTGTTCGCAGTTTACGATCGTAATATCCAATACGCCGGCCGGCAGCCAGGAGCAGGGCGAAAGCAAATTCAGCCGTTGGCTCACGGGTGGAGTTGGGAATGTTCGTTACCACAATACTCCGTTTGGTGGCATATGCCACATCTATGTTATTGTACCCTACACCGTAGTTGGAGATCAGCTCCAGTTTTACCCCACGATCCATGATCTCCTTGTCGGTATAAAAACTGAAATTGGGCACGAGTACCTCATAATCGGGTATCAATGCCAACACCTCCTGCCGGGTAAAATAGGATTTGTCTGCCGGTAATGTCACCTCGTAATTTCTTTCCAGCTCTCTGAGTCCCTCAGGTTTCAGGCGGTATGCCATCAATACTTTCTTCATGTGTCAAGCTATTTTGCAGATCCGTTTATCTTGTACCGGATAACCGGTGTCCGTTTTAACGGGCAATCGCCGGGAAATGTTTTGAAAAATTGCCTGGGATGGGTGTAAAACAAAAAAAACGAGCCGTTAGACTCGCTTTTCTGCTCTTCAGGTAGGACTTGAACCTACGACCCTCTGATTAACAGTCAGATGCTCTAACCGACTGAGCTACTGAAGAATATGTTCACCCTGAATCATTTTACTTTTCTGCTCTTCAGGTAGGACTTGAACCTACGACCCTCTGATTAACAGTCAGATGCTCTAACCGACTGAGCTACTGAAGAATTTTCTATTCTTTTTCCGAAAAGTGATGCAAAAGTAGTATATTTTTCCGAATTAACCAACAGCTGTGACAAAAAAGTTGATGATCGGCTGCAATTGCGTAAAATGAGTGCCTGAGGCTCAAAAATAATCTGCCGGATTTCGGGATTTAAAACTTTTTATTACCTTTGAAACGTCATAAATCAGCATAAACAAAGATCAAAATGATTTTCAAATTTCTAATTCTTTCCGATGAAGTAGACAACTTCAAAAGAGAAATAAAAATTGATGCCGATGCCACCTTTCTGGATTTCTACCAGGCCATTTTAGCCTGCACCGGTTTTAGCAATAAAGAGATGGCATCGTTCTTCCTGTGTGACAACAAATGGCGGAAACAGCAGGAGATCACACTGGTGGAGATGGACACTTATTCAGATGAAGACTCATTTACGATGGCTGAGTGTATTCTGGGTGACTATCTGGAAGATGAAAAACAAAAACTGATATATGTATTCGATTATCTGACCGAACGTGCACTCTATATTGAATTATCGGAGATTATCCCCGGCAAAAACCTGAAGTCCCCCGTTTGCACCCTTTCCGAAGGAGATGCACCAGTACAGTTACAGCACATGGAAGAATTGAAACCGGTCAGTGTATCTATGGACCTGGGAGAAACCTTCTTCGGTGATGAGAGTTTCGACATGGAAGAACTGGACAAGGAGGGATTTGAAGGTTTGGACGATATTTCGGTGGAGACCAATGAAGGAGACCTCTTTTGAAGACCCTTCTTGTGCTGCTGGGCCCCACGGGTGTCGGGAAAACGGAATGGAGCCTGCGCATTGCCGAAACACTGGGATGTCCCATTCTTTCGGCCGATTCAAGACAGATATACAAAGGTATGACGATCGGTACGGCAGCACCTGCAGCGGAACAACTGCTGCGCGCACCCCATCATTTTGTGGGCATACTACAGCCTGAGGAATATTACAGTGCCAGTCAGTTTGAGGTGGAGGCTGTCACCCTGATCGGACAGCTCTTTCAAACACATCAGTGTGTGGTGATGACCGGTGGTTCCATGCTGTATATAGACGCGGTGTGCCACGGCATCGACGAGATTCCCACCATCGATGAGAAACTGAGAAGAGAAGTGTATGCCCTCTATCAGACCGAGGGGCTGGACGCTATCCGCTCTCAGCTGAAGATACTCGATCCGCAATTCTACAACGAGGTAGACCTGAAAAATCCCAAACGTGTGATCCATGCCCTGGAAGTGTGCCTGATGGCAGGCAGGCCCTATTCTTCACTACGCACCTCCCAGCGGAAAGAGAGGCCGTTCCGGATCCTGAAAGCAGGATTCAGGAGAGATCGCAGTGAGCTGTACGACCGCATTAACAAACGGGTGGACGAGATGATCAAGCAGGGGCTGGTGGAGGAGGCACGTCATTTTTATCCACAGCGACACCTCAATGCACTCAACACGGTGGGTTACAAGGAGCTGTTTGACCATTTCGACGGCAACTGCACACTCGAATTTGCGATTGAGAAGATAAAGCAACACTCCCGCAACTACGCCCGCAAGCAGATGACCTGGTTTCAGAAAGACCGGGAGATTCACTGGATCAACTTATCGGATGAACGACTGGATGTGGTAAAAGAAGTGATCGCCCTTCTGTCGGGTAAGGTATGACGATTGTTTATTGGCGTGGAATTATTTATCTTTGCTTTCAAATATTCTCTATACAACAGCTATGGCGCTGAGGCAACAACAGGAACTGAAACAAACACAACGGCTTTCTCCACTGCAAATGCAGGTGATCAAGCTCGTGGAGCTGAACACCGTGGAAGTGGAAGACCGCATCAAACAGGAAGTGGAAGACAATCCTGCGCTGGAAACGGCTGATCCTGAGCTATCGAACGACATGGATCAGGAAGACAGAGAAGGGAGTGAGTATAATCTCTCACAGGAAGAGATCATCCTGGGTGATTACTTTTCGGACGATGATATACCGGATTACCACATCAACGCAACGCATCAGAAAAGTGAATCCAACTTCATAGAAATCAGCTACTACGATGATAAATCGCTCAACGATTCACTGCTGGAACAGATTGGCCTGCTGAATCTGGATGCACGCAAACAGCTCATCGCGGAATATATTATCGGCAACCTCGATGAAAATGGTTACCTCCAGCGCGATCTGCAGTCTATCTCCGACGATCTGCTGTTCCAGCAACAGATGGAGGTCTCTCCCCTGCAACTGGAAGATGTGCTGTATGAGATACAGGATCTCGACCCCGCAGGCGTCTGTGCCCGCGACCTGCAGGAGTGCCTGCTGTTGCAGCTGGCGCGCTGTGAGCCCACGCCGTCCATTACGCTGGCGACGGAAATCCTCTCTGATTATTTCGAGGAATTTTCCCGCAAGCATTATGAAAAGATCATCCGCCAGATGAATATCACGCCGGATGACCTGCGGGATGCCATTGCTGAGATCACATCGCTGAACCCTAAACCGGGAAATGCACTCGGCGGCACGATGCAGACGGCGATGAACAACATCACTCCCGACTTTATTGTAGACTCATACAATGGACAGGTCACCATACAGCTTAACAACAGCAATATCCCCAGCCTGCATGTGAACCGCAGTTTTACGGAGATGTTAAAGGGATACAGCGACAACAAGGAAAGCATGTCGGCCGACGACAAGCAGGCAATGCTCTTCATGAAGCAAAAGGTAGATTCCGCCAAATGGTTTATCGATGCGGTGAGGCAACGGCAGCACACGTTACAGAGAACCATGGAGGCCATCGTGAACATACAGTATGATTTCTTCCTCACGGAAGATGAGTCGCAGCTCAAGCCGATGATACTGAAAGATGTAGCCGAGAGGACAGGCTTCGACATATCCACCGTCTCCCGTGTGAGCAACAGTAAATATGTGCAGACCAATATGGGAATATATCCGCTGAAGTACTTCTTCTCTGAAGCCATGCAGACCAATGAAGGGGAAGACATCTCATCGAGGGAGGTGAAGATGATCCTGAAAGAGAGCATCGGGAATGAGGACACCGGCAAACCGCTTACAGATGATCAGCTGACCCGGATCCTGAACGATAAAGGGTATGTGATCGCCCGCCGTACCGTGGCAAAATATCGTGAACAATTGAACATTCCTGTGTCCCGTTTAAGAAAAAAAATATAACTTTGCCCTTTCATTGTAAGGAAAACCATCGGATGAAGTCTATCGCACATGTTATCTCAACCATCTTCCAGCCTTTGTTGATGCCCACCTACGGGGTGATGCTCCTTTTTGTA
>Ga0209347_1003374_pt1 | contig 18743 bp, 14 predicted proteins | sample AutmiccommuBRH23_FD_187382 | JGI IMG/M metagenome (GOLD analysis project Ga0209347, IMG submission 187382) | Deep subsurface microbial communities from Mt. Terri, Switzerland - Autotrophic microbial communities BRH/23 (SPAdes) (version 2) | ecosystem: Environmental > Aquatic > Deep subsurface >...
TTCTTTCTACCGCGGTCATTAATGCGCGCTTTTTTACTGTTTCCTTTAGTTCACTCATAAAGAAGTCTCCAGCCCGCGATACACTCCCGCCAATAATGATTTTGCTGGGATTTAGGGTATTCATAATATTGGCTAGACCAATTCCTAAGTTCCTGCCGACACCGGCATACAGCTCCTTGGCTAACGCATCCCCTTGCAGTGCCGCCCGGTAAACATCTTCACTGGTAATTGTTTCTAATTGATCGTTAACCAGCTCAGTTATCAAAGTAGCTCTGCCCTTCTTTATTAGCTCTTGGGCCTCTGCAGTTATTGCCGAACTGGAAATAAAAGCTTGCAAACAACCATTGTTACCGCAGGTACAAGGAGGACCATCTAAGGAAATTGTGGTATGTCCCCACTCTCCGGCGGCAAAGCTCGCTCCCCGATATAATCTTTTATTTAAAAATATCCCCGTTCCTACCCCGCTACCGACATTAATACAAACAAAGTTCTCTACACCTTTGCCATCACCAAACCAGCTTTCCCCTAAGGCAAAAGCGCGAACATCATTCTCGACCTCAACTGGCAAATTTATTTTTTCCTCTAAATAATCGCGTAAAGGAACATTTCTCAACTGATAGTTCGGGGCGAAAACCGCCACACCTCTCTCTGAGTCAACTAAACCATGCATCCCTATACCGATGCCAATAATTTGCGATTTCTTTAGCTGATTTTTGGCAATAAAAGTCTCGATACTTGCTTCTAATAATTCCAAGAAGCTTTTTTCTGTTGTCTTATCCGGCAAATTAAGCTGCGCTGAATCAATAATATCGGCATTTAGATTAGTTGCAAGCATTTTTATACTGCTGTTCCCTACATCAATACCGATTACTTGAAATCCCTCAGCATTAATTTGCAGCATTATTGGTTTCCTGCCGCCTGTCGATTCGCCAAATTCACTTTCAATTACCAGCTTATCCGCCAATAACTCTGCAACAAGATTGGTCACCGTAGGCGGTGTAAGCTTAGTTTCCTTAGCAATCATTGCTCGGGAAATGGGTTCGGAGGTTCTTATAACATTTAGAATTAAGGATTTATTTAAGGATTTCATTAATTTAAAACTGCCAATATATTTATTTGTCATACTTCACCTCTTAAAACCACCGGGATTTTTTTTATGCCAATTCCAGGCACTGGCAATAATTTGCTCTAAGTCGGGATATCGCGGTGTCCAAGCAAGATCCTGCTTAGCCTTTTCAGAAGAAGCAATCAGAACAGCCGGATCGCCGGATCTTCTCATACTAATTTTTTCTGGAATTGGGTGTTCTGTAACTAGTCGAGCCTTCTCGATTACCTCTCGGACTGAAAAGCCATTGCCATTGCCTAAATTATAAACTGAACTCTGATTAGTTCTTCTCAACTGCTCTAGTGCCAACCAATGTGCCTTGGCTAAATCCATAACATGAATATAATCACGAATACAAGTCCCATCCTTTGTAGGATAATCATCACCAAATATCTCAATATGCCCCCGTTTCCCTAAAGCAACCTCCAGAATTAGAGGTATTAAATGACTTTCAGGACTGTGGTCTTCGCCAATAATCCCTTCCGGATGAGCTCCGGCTGCATTAAAATACCGTAGTGATACAGACTTTAGCACTTCGGCTCGATCACAAGCCCGAAACATTCTTTCCATCGCCAACTTAGTCTCTCCGTAAGGGTTGCCCGGTTCTGTTGGATCCTCTTCAACAATCGGCACCCGAACAGGATCACCATAAACTGCTGCCGTAGAAGAGAAGACGATTTTTTTTATATCATATTTAAGCAGCTCTGTAACTAAGGTATGAGAATTAAGCAGATTATTTTGGTAATAATCCAAAGGCTTGTTGACACTTTCCCCTACCAAGGAGCTGGCAGCAAAATGGATTACCGCTTCAATATCATGCTTTGTAAATACCTTCCGCAATAGCTCAGAATCTCTAATATCCCCTTGGTAAAAGGTACCCCCTAAAACTGCTTCCTGATGTCCCTTTTGCAGGTTGTCAATAATCACAACTTCTTCCCGATGGTATAACAATTCTGCAACAGTATGACTGCCAATATATCCGGCACCACCAGTTACTAATATCGCCATTTTTCTGCCTCCTTTAAAAATATTTCTACTACGTCGGTTCTGCTTCTATGTTGAAATATGATCGTTGTGCTCGGAGGGTGCCTCCTCGGTAATTTCTTTCGCGCCGTCACCGATGTCACATACATAAAAAGATGGAACCAAGCCTGTTTCTGCATAATAGTTTTTCTTCACTAGCTCTTTAAAGTCCGGCACGTCCTCTTGAGCAACCAAACTGACTGTACATCCGCCAAAACCTGCGCCAGTCATCCGCGTTCCTAGACAACCCTTAAATTCCGCCGCGATATTATAGAGGGAATCCAGCTCTTTGCCGGTAACTTCATATAAATCCCGCAAGGAAATATGGGATTGCTTCATCAGCTCACCGAAGGTCGCTAAATCATTTTTCTCCAAGCTATGCTTTGCCAGTAAGACTCTTTCGTTCTCACTTATCACATGCTCAAGACGGTTATAGATTACCTGATCATGCTTTTGGACTACGCTGTTTATCTCCTGCCACTCAGCATAGCTTAAATCCCCCAACGAGCTGATCATTGGATAATGCGACTTTAATAGCGCCAAACCAGATTCGCACTCCTGACGTCTTACATTATACTTCGAGTCGGTCAATCCCCGCTCCTTATTAGTGTTGGTAATTACTAGGCTATAGTTAGCCAGCTGAATGGGAACATACTCAAAGACAAAAGTATCGGCTTTTAGAAGCATAGCATGATCTTTCCTACCCATTCCCGAAGCAAATTGATCCATAATCCCGCAATTAACCCCGACAAACTGGTTTTCGGCACGCTGCGCCAGCTTTACCAGCTCCAGCATCGGAAGCTCCAGTTTAGCTAAGGTGGTAATCGAAAGAGCGGTCACCAGTTCAATTGAGGCTGACGAGGAAAGCCCTGAACGATTAGGTACGTTACCGTGAAACAAAATATCTGCTCCCTTTAGCTCAGTGTATCTGCTCAGCTGCTGCAATACTCCCTTGGGATAATTCCCCCAGCCGTCCTCTTTTTTATAAACTATTTCCCCTTTGCCTACCTCTACTAATCCACTGAAGTTAGTTGAGGCAAAACGAAAGATGCCGTCCTCTCTCGGGCTGGCAAATGCCCAGGTGCCATAAGAAAGTGCCGCAGGGAAAACATAGCCGCCGTTGTAATCTGTGTGCTCACCGATTAGGTTAACCCTTCCCGGAGCAAAAAAGACGCGTAAATTACTATCTTCTCTATCAAAAATGTCAGAAAAACGTTCAGTTAATTGGAAATAATTTATTCCATCATTATTCTGCATGATTAACCCCGTCCCTCCTTCTGCAAAAAGCGCCGATAGGCCTCCTTCAGTTGGGGAGCAGTATCTTCTACCGCTTGGGGGTTAGCAGCGGCCCATGCTCCCATTTCTGAAGAGGCGTAATACTTTAGTTTGTTTTTCTCTCGAAGTGGTGTATAGAATTCAATATGAAAATGATAATACTCCTCCACATCTTCGCCATTTACCGGACGTTGGTGAATAACCATCATATAGGGAAACAGCTTATCAAACAGCTGATCCATTGCTCCGGTAGTATCCTTCAGGATGCTGGCCAAGTTTCTTTTCTCCTGCTTGGTAAAATCAGTTATAGCTGTTTTGTGGCTCTTGCTAACTATAAAAACACCATAGGGGTAATCCGTGAAATAGGGAATATATGCTAGAAAGTGCTCGTTTTCTATAATAATTCTATTGGCAAAATCTTGCTCTTGCTGATTCATCTCACAAATCAGACATTTGCCGGTTTCCTGATAATGTATCTCACAGCTCTCAATTTCACGCTGCAACTTTAAGGGCATTACGGAATAGGCATAAATCTGCCCATGTGGATGGGGCATCGTAACCCCTACCTCTTCGCCACGGTTTTCAAATATTAAAATATATTTGTGCTGAGGGTTTTTCGCTAACTCTGTAAAGCGCTCAGTCCATAGCTCAATCAATTGTTCAATATGTTCAACAGCTAACTCCGGAAGTGTTTGATGATGATCGGGGGAGTAAAGGATTACCTCACATTTCCCAAAGGACTTCTTCGCTAAATAGAGCGAACTGCCTACGGGATCCGGTTCCGGCGGGTCAGACATTAAAACCGGGAAATCATTCTCATATTTGTGCACCACATATTCCTCAGGAACCTTACCAGATCCCGGACAAAACGGACAAAAATCCTTTGGCAGATGTGGACGGTGCTGCCTGTTTGCAGCCACAATTGTCCAATCCCTTAGTAATGGATTGTATCTTAATTCCACGTACCTCTCCCCTTTGTTAATTAATTTAATTAAGTTTGCTATTTTTATAATATGTCTAATTTCTGTTTTCGTCAATATCCTAAAATAAAAAAGGAAGGATTAGATCCTTCCTTTTTATCCGTACAATTAATTATTTACGCAATTGACGTAATACTGTTTGCAAGATTCCGCCGTTGCGGTAATACTCTACATCTACAACGCTATCTAGACGAGCGATAGTCTCGAATTCAAAGCTTGAGCCATCCTGACGTGTTGCTTTAACTGTCAGCTTCTGACCTGGCTTAATATCGTTATTGATACCGAGGATATCATAAACCTCTGTCCCATCAATATTTAAGGATTTCCAGTTTAAGCCTTCAGCAAACTGTAATGGTAAAACTCCCATACCAACAAGGTTGCTACGATGAATTCTTTCGAAGCTCTCGACGATTACTGCCTTAACCCCTAATAGATTAGTGCCCTTTGCCGCCCAGTCTCGGGAGCTACCCGTTCCGTATTCTTTACCAGCGATAACTACCAACGGAGTTCCCTCTGCTTGATACTTCATTGCCGCATCATAGATTGGCATTACTTCATCTGTTGGCAGGTATTTAGTTACTCCTCCCTCAGTTCCCGGAGCGATCTGATTACGAATCCGAATATTGGCAAATGTTCCTCTCATCATTACCTCATGGTTGCCACGACGGGAGCCATAAGAGTTAAAGTCTACCTGCTGAACACCATTGTCGAGCAAGTATTCTCCACCTGGGCTAGCCTTCTTAATATTCCCTGCTGGGGAGATATGGTCAGTAGTTACTGAATCCCCTAATAAGGCTAGAACCTTAGCGCCTTTTATTTCTTTTATATCATCCAACTCCGGACTTAAACCTTCAAAGAATGGCGGGTTTTGAATATAAGTTGATTTTTCATCCCAGTCATACAGTACACCTTTTGGTGCTGCAATCTTATTCCACTCCTCATTTGCGGTAAAGACTCCATTGTACTGATTGCGGAAAATTTCCGGATTCATACTTGTTTGAATTGCCTCTTTAATCTCTTGATTCGATGGCCAAATATCCTTTAGATAAACAGGCTGATTATTGTATCCATAGCCGATAGGATCATTGGCTAAATCAATATTCACAGTACCGGCAAGGGCATATGCGACAACTAGAGGTGGTGAAGCTAAATAGTTAGCTTTTACCTGTGCATGTACCCGCCCCTCAAAGTTCCGATTACCCGAGAGTACAGAAGCTACAGTCAGATCGTTTTGTTCAATTGCCTTGCTGACTTCATCTGCTAACGGACCGCTATTGCCGATACAAGTAGCACAACCATAACCGGCAACGTTAAAACCTAATTTATTCAGAGAATCCAGTAAACCGGCATTAATAAGGTAGTCGGTAACTACCCTTGAACCGGGAGTTAGCGAGCTTTTTACATAGTCCGGTTTTTTCAAGCCTAGTTCAAAGGCTTTTTTGGCTACAAGTCCTGCCCCTAGCATGACACTGGGGTTAGAGGTATTTGTACAGCTGGTAATCGCCGCGATTACCACAGACCCTGTTTTAAGCTTGGTTTTTTCACCGTTTGGATGGTTAACCTCCACCTCTTTATTAACTGCTTCTTCTGAAAGCCCTAATCCACCCTTTTCGATAGGAGTAATAATAGCTTGATTCCAAGCTTCTTTCATCCTCGATAGTTCGATTCTGTCTTGCGGGCGCTTCGGTCCGGCTAGACTTGGCTTTACTGTACTCATATCCAGTTCAATCATATCAGTAAAGACCGGAGCCGCCATGCCATCCATCCGGAATAATCCTTGCTCCAGACAATATGCTTCGACAAGGCTCACCAACTCGTCATCTCGACCTGTTAGTCTTAAGTAATTAAGGGTTTCCTCATCTACAGGGAAAAAGCCCATTGTAGCTCCATATTCCGGTGCCATATTGGCTACAGTTGCCCGGTCAGCAAGACTAATGTTGCTTAATCCATCACCATAAAACTCTACAAACTTACCAACTACACCTTTCTTTCGCAGCATTTCCACAACTGTTAGAGCTAAATCCGTTGCTGTTGCTCCCTCTGGAAGCTGACCTGTAAGCTTAAAACCGATAACATCAGGTGTTACAAAGTATAAAGGCTGCCCAAGCATCCCCGCTTCTGCTTCGATACCACCAACACCCCAGCCAACTACGCCAAGTCCATCAATCATTGTAGTATGCGAATCTGTGCCAACTAAGCTGTCCGGATAGGCTTCCAGCTCTCCGTTTACCTCTTTTGTTTGAACAACATTTGCTAAGTACTCTAGATTTACCTGGTGAATTATTCCTGTTGCCGGCGGAACTGCTCGGAAGTTTTTAAAGGAATCCTGCGCCCAACGGAGAAACTTATAGCGCTCCTCATTGCGTGAAAATTCCAGATTCATGTTATAAGATAACGAGTCCTCTGTGCCAGCCTTATCAACCATTACGGAATGGTCAATTACTAAGTCCACAGGCACAAGTGGATTAATTTTTTCAGGATCGCCACCAACATCAGCCATTGCTTTACGCATTGCCGCAAGGTCGACAACTGCCGGTACCCCGGTAAAATCCTGCAAAACAATCCGCGCCGGTGTAAATGCTACCTCTTTGCCAGCCCCGGCACCCTCAGTCCAATTTGCCAGCTGTCTGATATGCTCCTCAGTAGTTCCTTTACCGTCAAAATTTCGGATCGCTGCCTCTAATAGCACTTTAATCGAAAAAGGTAGCTTGGAAACGTTTACAAAACCTTTCTTTTCTAAAGCGGCTAGTGAATAATAATTATAACTTTTGTCTCCCACCTGTAAAGTAGAGCGTACCGAAAATAAATCATTACTTGCCATACCGACTCACCTCATTTTATTTTTTTCTAAACATCAGAAGTGTTTCATCCTATGAAACCGAGTTTCTTTTTTTCTCTTCCCCTTTTATTATACATTTATTTTCAAAACATCAACATATCTTTTGTCATAATTTTTTTATTATTTCTAATTTTATTTTCCACACCCTTTACCTCTTTGAATTATTACAGTATAATTTTAGTAAATGAAATGCAGTTTTACTGTATGAAACTAATACTCTTTTCTTCTAATATAGCATGTGTAATAGTAGTTATTTATATTAGCTACTAATAGCTTTTTTCAGAGGGCACCTTACAGGCACAACAATTAGATTCCAACTAATGGATGTTTAAGCAGTATAGTACGAAATTAAAGGAGGAGTAAAAGATGGAGGATCATAATTCAGGAGAAAAAAAACTGACTGTTCGAGCAGTTGAACGCTCACTAGATATCTTAGTTTGCTTTATTAATGAGAGAGAGCTCAGTCTAACAGATATCGCCAAAAGGATAGCTCTGCATAAAAGCACCGTCTTTCGCCTGCTCAACACTTTAGAACAAAGAGGATTTCTCATGAAAAACCCCGAGACTGAGAAGTATCGTCTAGGGTTTCGAGTCTGGGAGCTCTCCTCCAATTTAATTGGTATGGATCACCCGGCAACCTTATTTCTACCGGAAATGAAACGTTTGCGAGACTCTCTCGGGGAAACGATTAGTCTTTATGTGCGAGATGGTATTGAACGGATTAGAATTCAATCCGTAGAAAGCAACCAGGCGATTCGCCGCGTTGCCCCAATTGGGGTTAGAATGCCCCTGTCTGTTGGGGCATCCAGTAAAGTCCTGCTGGCCTTCTCCAAACCCGAATTACGAGTGACCTTGCTGGCGCAGCTCGTAAATACTTATCAACTGGAGCTCGAGCCATTCTCAGAATTATTAGTAAAGGTGCGGGAAAAGGGCTATGCTACCAGCTTTGAAGAAAGAGAGCTGGGTGCAGCTGCAATCTCCACACCTATACTCAGTCGCTCCAACGAGCTTATAGCTGCCCTATCCGTTTCTGGTCCAGTTAACCGCCTTAATCTAAAAAAACTTGAGGAAATTGCACCAATTATTAAAGAATCCGCATCTTTGATGGGAAGGATGCTAATGTAGTATTTAAATCATTATGCATCATATTTATTACAACGCACATAGCCTCTAAATGTTTTTTCTAATATTCTACCATAGTGGAATATAGCTTTTTCATTACCAATCTTGCTTATTGACTAAAAGTGGTGAGGTGAATCGGCTCTTCTTGACTTTGCTCAAAAATTAGGTGTTGATTTTATGGGCAAACATGGTATAATCTTAATAAGAACGTTTGTTCTTTGACAACTGAACATATGAGGTTGTAGCAGGTACACCTAGGCTCTGCTACGTAAAATGTTCAAGCCACCGAAAACCTCTCATGATTCTTAAGAATCATGCAGTAGGCTCAAAAGTAGTCCCAAAGGCACGACCAATGGGATAGAGGGGTTGGGTGTTAAAAACACACCACCGTGTCAACTCCACTGACGTTAAGCGTCCATACTGGACGATACGTTAGAAACCCCTACTTCAACAGCTATAGCTGTAAGTGGGGGAGTATTCATCCCCACAAGGCTTGTAAGGTATATTCACCTGCTCCGATCAAGGCTACTCCTAAAGCTACTGCAATTAGCACAAGATTATATTCATAACCATTAGCTGTTGCCCACAGGCCATTTGCTCCATGAACCTTAAATATTGCAACTAGCATCGTTACAATAATCATTGCTGCAGCTATTTCAATCCAGATCCCTCCAGCGAACAATAATCCGCCAACAAATTCAGCTCCACCAGCTAGGATCACCATTAATACTCCAGGCTTAATTCCGATTGACTCCAGCCAGCCTGCTGTACCCTTTAGTCCATAACCGCCAAACCACCCAAACAGCTTTTGCGCTCCATGGGCCGCAAACAGTAAACCTACAATTAAACGAATAATTAAAAGTCCTAAATCCATCATATTTGCTCCTCTCCTTACTTACTTATTATTAGTTACTTACGTTTTTATATTAAATGCTCTACTTACTTTTGTCAAGTGATTATGCTAAAATATATTGTGAGGGAAGTTTGTGCCTTGAGCAACGCGAAAGGAATGTTGGTTGTTATGGATCAATCAAAAATTTGCCCAAAATACGAGGCTTCCGTGGAGTTGCTTGGGAAAAAATGGACTGGTTTAATTATTCACGTTCTTTTAGAGGGACCAAAACGCTTTAAGGATATTAAGATCCAAATCCCGGAGATGAGCGACCGTATGCTTTCTGAAAGAATGAAGGAATTAGAGGATTCTGGAATTGTCGAACGAAGGGTCTATTCGGAAACACCGATAAGAATAGAGTACCATTTAACTGTAAAAGGAAAGGATTTAGAATTAGTGATTGATTCTATCCAAAAGTGGGGGGAGAGATGGATGTAGTTCTCCTGCACTAAATGCTGGGGGTTCTACTCGAATTTGAGTAAATACTAATGAGCAAAAGGTGGACAATTAATTGAAACCGATATTGTATTTAGGTCTTTTTATTTTAAGCTTGATTTGGGGAGCTTCTTTTTTCTTTATTAAGACTCTGCTAGTTCATTATACTCCAATTGGAATCGTTTTTTACCGTTCCTTATTCGGGACAGTTATTATCCTTCTTCTCATGTTGTTTCTGAGGAAAAAAATCTGGCCTAATAAAAAGGATTGGAAAATCTTAATTCTGATTGGCCTTCTTAACTCGGTAATTCCTTGGAGCTTAATTGGCTACAGTGAAACGATCATTAGCAGTGGATTAGCCTCAATTCTTAATGCTACTACACCGATTTGGACATTGATTATCGGTATTCTGCTATTTTCTTCAAAGCTTAACCGCTGGCAAATTGTCGGTATTGTGTCCGGTTTTGCGGGTATTTTTATTTTGCTGGATATTGATTTTTCTCAATTGCAAATAAATAATATATCTGGTTTTTTGGGAATGATTATTGCGGCAATTTTTTATGGAGTTTCTTCTCATCTATCAAGAAAATATTTTCAGAGCTTATCCGCATACCAAATTACTTTTTTTACTTTAGCAGCTTCAACCGGCATATCGGCAGCAATCCTTGCTGTCACTGACTCCTTTAAGTGGAGCCTGTTCATCGCTGAACCAGCTACCCTGTTTTCGTTCTTAGGCTTAGGAAGCTTAGGTTCCGGTCTAGCCTTGGTTATCTATTACTATTTGATTCAAAAGGGCAGCGCTGAATTCGCCAGCTTGGTAACTTATCTAGTACCTGTAACTGCGCTTTTTTGGGGAGCAGCTATCTTAGGAGAAGCCATTCACCCGTCAATGATCTTTGGTCTAGCTTTAATTCTTTCTGGAGTCTACATTTCCGGCCGAAAAAACAAGAGGACTGTTAAGCCGCTCGCACCAATGACCGGGCAGCAACAAGACGCTTAACGGAAGCTGGTCCGATTAAGTTTTCTTCTAAGAAAACCCTACAGGAATGTAAACAGCTTGCCACTTACCTTCTGTAGGGTTTTATTAATAATAGAAGTCTGATTACGCTAATAGTTCTTCGCTTCTCCGGAAAATGTTTATCGTATTTTTGCCTTGATAAATATAAAACGGGAACGGTTCGCCTACTACGCTGTCAACACCATTATTTATATAAATTTCACCAAGGTTTGAACCCGTTTCGGCAAAGATAACTAAACGGGTATGATGTTTTTTGGCAGTTGCTATTATCTCGTCAAGTGTCCTTGTTGTGAGTGTCATTCCTGTAACGACTGCCACATCGCTTTGTTTGATCAGTTCTAATGTTTTGTCACCATTAAATATTTCTACCTCGTCGAACAGTTTTTTACCAACTATTCTTCCGTCAAAATCCGCACCAACAACCTGTACATCTTGATCGACCAGTTTTTTGATAATATTCCCTACGACACCGACATTGCAGACAAGCGGAGTTTTATTCTTTAACTCACCTTTGGGAATTAATCTTAGCGCTTCCTCAGCAATAATTCTAGCCCGCTCCTCGGCTTTCGCCACCGAAGTTCCGCTTAATTCTATCTGCTGATCCGGCTGCCGCTGAAGGGTTGAATAAATAGAGTCTAGTATCGCCACCTCCAGCGCTGTATCGGTAATTGCTAAATCCAAATAGCTTTTTCCCATTAAGCTGTGCAGATATTCCACATCATAATGCTTATTAGTACTATAGGCACTGCCCTGCCCAATTGTTTGTGCTACGATAAATTTATAGTTAAAGGTTCTTTCGTTAACGTTAGGCTTAAAGAGACAATCAACCGCCCATAATCCTCTGATTACCAATTGTTCTTCTGTTAAATTTTTATTAATAATTGAATCTCTAATTTGTTGTAAAATCACTCTCTTTTGCCTCTCCTTCATATTCTGCAGCTAACACCCTGCTATCTGCTGTAAGATATAGTTCCTTTGCCTCTTTTTGACTGATAAACTTTGTCAAGCTCATTGTATAGCCATAGGCCCCGGCATTCAAAAATGCTAATAAATCACCCTTTTTAACGGGAGGTAATAGCACATCACTCGCAAAAATATCAATAGGTGTGCACATTACTCCACCAAGTGTAATCTCCTCTAGAGGTGCTTCGTGCTTCTGCCCGACCTTAACTATTGGATACCTATTTTCTTTAATAAATATTGGACGGAAAAAGGTATTCATTCCCCCATCCAGAATAGCGTATTTTTTCCCTCTAGACTCCTTTGTATCTAAGACCTTGGCAACATAAGCGCCTGCAGGCCCGCAAATAAAGCGCCCGCTTTCAATTATTAGCCGCAAACCAGCAAGTTCATTAAATTCTTCTATCATCAAAAGCTCCCGAACCATCGTCCCGGTTTTTTCAATATCCAGTACCGGATCATCTTGATGATATTGAATTCCAAATCCGCCGCCAAAATCAATAAATTCCAGCTCAAAGCCTAAGCCTTCACGGCAATATTTAGCAACAGCAAAAATGTTGTAAAAATTGTTATATAAGGTTTGATGATCAATAATTTGACTTCCCATGTAAATCTGAATGCCTATCACCCGAATGTTCGTCAACATCCTGATCTCCTGTAAACTCTTACCCAAAGCACCTTGATCAATTCCAAATTTGCTTGGAAAGCCTGACATAACCTCCAAGGCCGCAGTCCCCTCAATAGAGTAATCCGGGTTAATCCTGATAGCAACATCTTCTACTATTCCTCGACTACGACAGACCTCATTGATCAAATGGAGCTCATTCAAGGAATCTGCAATAATAAGACATTTCCCTAAAGCCTCTTCAACCTCTTCTCGAGTTTTCCCAGGTGCGGAATAAATTATTTCATCCTTCTTAAATCCGCACTTTAGCGCTAGCCGCATTTCCCCTATCGAAGCCGTATCCGCACAATGACCTTGAGTTTTGATAAAGCTACATAGTGAGCGATTAGGATTCGCCTTAAAGGAATAAAAAATCTCAAAATCCGCAAAACTCTGTTTAAGTAAATCTAGCCTGCTTTTGACAATTTTTTCATCATATAGATATAAAGGTGTCCCAAATCTTTTGACCAAGTCTTCAACGGGAAGCTCCTCCATGTTAAGCATCAATGACAAATAGATCCGCCCCTTTGCAATATTACTCCTATCCAGCTTTGCACTTCCAACAATTAGCGATAGATTCTCTACCATCAAAAAACAACTATAACATATGTTCCGATTTATTAAAAGTGTTACGGCTCTGCGGAACAGACCCTTAAGTTAAGCGGAATCCTCTGCGCTTTAGGACCACTATTCAATTCTATTCGGAGAATATGAAGATTCTGTGAAGGAAGTATTTTGCTAATAAAGCGAGACTTATTTCGAGGATTGAAACAACTCCCTTTTACGGTGTTGAAGAGGGAGTCTTGTTGAAACCGAAGATAAAGGGTAAAAAAAGAGGCAGGCTTAATATGCCCCTGCCCCTCTTTCTCCAAAAACTACTTAAAACTTCAACATCTCAGGGTAAACCTGCAAATCAATACCCCATAAAACTGGAAGAATATAATAAACAGCCAGTACAACCACGATTACCGAAATAATATTTATCAATAAACCGGCTCTAGCCATATCACTCACCTTTAAATAATTGGAACCGAAGACAATAGCATTAGGTGGCGTCCCAACCGGTAGCATAAAGGCCATTGAAGCAGATAAGCTTGCCACAATCATTAGACTGTAAGGGTGGACACCTACCGCCAGAGCTAATGAAGCCATGATCGGGAAAAGCATAGTTGCAGTAGCGGTATTAGATGTAATCTCTGTTAGAAACTTAACGATTATCGCTAAGACAAGTAAGATAAGTATAAAGCTTACTCCCTCTAAGAAAGTTAATTGATTAATTATCCAATTGGCCAGACCGGAGGACATAAACCCATTGGCAATTGCCAAGCCGCCGCCAAAAAGCAGCAAAATTCCCCAAGGGAGTTGTTTAACTGTCTCCCAATCAATTATCGTTCCGCCTTTGCCTCTTGTCGGGATTATAAAAAGAACTAACCCGGCTAGTAGGGCAATCGTTGTATCATTTACACCCGGGATAAACTTATTGATGATTGGGCGAATTATCCAAGCTATTGCGGCAAACAGGAAAACCAGCAGTACTATTTTCTCTTCAAAGCTGATTTTTCCGATGCTCTTTTTTTCTTGCTGAAGAATATCTCTGCCGCAAGGTATTTCTTTCATCTTCATCGGAAAGCTTCGTTTAACTAATAGATACCATGCTACTAGAAGTAGTAATATTGAGATAGGCATCCCGAAACTCATCCATTTAACAAAAGAAATATCCACATTAAATATTTCTTTAACTATGCCGGCAAAAATAATATTCGGTGGTGTACCAATCAAAGTCCCTAAGCCACCGATTGAGGCTCCATAGGCGATCCCTAAGAGCATTGCCTTACGAAAGTTGACAATATCCTGGTTTTTTATGCTATCCTTATCCGAATAATAGCTGGATACTTGATAAATAATTGCCATTCCTATAGGCAGCATCATCATCGCAGCTGCCGTATTAGAGATCCACATCGAAAGAAAACCCGTTGAAACCATAAAACCTAAGATAATTCTTTTGGCACTAACTCCTACTAGGCTAAGAATTGCTAAAGCTATTCTTTTATGCAAACCCCATTTCTCCATTGAAAGCGCTATCATAAATCCGCCCATAAATAAGAATATTGTATTATCACCATATGCCGAGGCCACCGTTTTACTATCTAAAGCTCCCGTAAGAGGAAACAAGAGTATTGGGAGCAATGAGGCAGCAGGTATCGGAATTGCCTCAGTTACCCACCAAGTGGCAATCCACAAGGTGCTTGCCAATACTGACCTACCAGCTGGGGACATCCCTTCTGGTGCTATAAGAAAATTAAAAATTATAAATAAAAGAGGTCCTAAAACAAGCCCTATTTTCTGCTGCCAAGTAAAAGCCGCTACCCCCTCTCCCTTATCGAAAAATTTAGGAGTTCTCACAGAAGGACTTAACAGTATTTCTCTCAATCTTTCTAAGTTTGTTGCCATCCACTTTCAACCTTCTTTCGCGATATTCGGCTGTCGTTCAGGCTGCTAATTCTAACATCTTAATCATATGTGAAATCGTTAACAATATCTATAGTTAAGGGTAATTTTGTATTATTAATTTTTTGTTAATAATTATCATTGTTTTAGTTAGTCGAAAATATAAAATCGTTGTACTTTACAAATATTTCTGTCAATTAATGTTCAGTTATTCACATTATCAATTTCTAAGCGCGAAAAATGAAAAATGCATTAAGTTAGGATGATTAGGGAACTGCTAACAATGCAAGATAAATTTCTTTCAAGGAGGTTTTAATAATTGGCTAACAATAATAATTCTGTTAACAACGACACAAATGATAACAATAATGATTATTATCAAAACAACGATTTTTCATATGATAATAATCAGAACGATGTCGCCAGAGATAACAACAAAAATAATAACACTGATCCCAAGAAAAATTTAGACGATTCTAATGAAGAGCGCCAAGACGTCGATTTAGATGTTGATCGGATGGTTAATGAAGGTTTAGGCGACGGTAACGTAACTAATGAAAATGGCGGATTAATTGAAGATTCCACCACTGATTGCATGGACTAACAAGAAAACAAAAAAGACAAGGGGGCGTTTCTCTTGTCTTTTTTGTTTTCTTTTTTGATGTTAAAAAGACGAGGGGACGTTTCCCTTGTCTTTTTTTGTTAAGCTTTTTTGATGCCATATTTACCGATGTAGGCTAATTCGTCCTCGATTCTTAACAATTGATTGTATTTAGCTACACGGTCTGTTCTAGATGGAGCTCCTGTCTTGATTTGTCCGGCGTTGGTCGCTACGGCGATATCAGCAATAGTTGAATCCTCCGTTTCACCTGAACGATGGGATATTACTGCAGTGAAGCCTGCTCTTTTTGCCATTTCAATTGCATCAAAGGTTTCCGTTAGGGTACCTATCTGGTTAACTTTTATTAAGATAGAATTAGCAACACCCATTTCTATTCCTTTAGCAAGACGTTCTGTATTAGTAACATAAAGATCATCACCAACCAATTGAACCCGTTTGCCAAGTCGATCAGTTAGCTTCTTCCATCCTTCCCAATCATCCTCCGCTAAGCCGTCCTCGATGGAGAAAATCGGATATTTATTTAAAAGATCCTCATAGAAATCAATCATTTCATCTGTAGTCTTTACTACCCCTTCGCCTTCTAAATGATACTTCCCGTCCTGATAAATTTCTGTAGAGGCTACATCTAGAGCCAGAAAAACATCCTCTCCAGCTTTATAGCCAGCTTTACCAATCGCTTCAATAATTGTCGTAATTGCCTCTTCATTTGAGGAAAGATTCGGCGCAAAGCCCCCTTCATCACCAACTGCGGTGTTTAGTCCTTTGGCTTTTAAGACAGCTTTCAAATTATGGAAGATTTCTGCCCCCATTCTTAGCGCCTCATGAAAATTGCTCGCCCCTATCGGCATAACCATGAATTCTTGAATATCTACATTATTATCAGCATGTTGACCGCCATTCAAAATGTTCATCATCGGTACAGGCAAGGTTTTAGCATTAAACCCTCCCAAATAAGCATATAAAGGAACTTGAACCGCCTCTGCCGCTGCTCTAGCAACTGCCATGGAGACGCCAAGAATTGCGTTAGCACCTAGTTTACTTTTATTCGGAGTGCCATCTAATTGGATTAGGAATTCATCAATTCCGACCTGATCCAAAGCATCCATCCCAATAATCTCCGGAGCTATTAGATCGTTAACATTCTCGACTGCTTTCAGAACGCCTTTACCAAGGAAACGGTCTTGATCCCCATCTCTTAATTCTACCGCTTCATGAGCCCCGGTTGAAGCTCCTGATGGTACTATTGCTCTGCCAAAAGCACCAGACTCCAAAATAATCTCTACTTCTACAGTTGGATTCCCTCGAGAATCTAGTACCTCACGCGCGTATACATCTGAAATAATTGTCAAAATTATCACTCCTTCTGAAAGTCTCACTTATTATTATATCAAAGATTTTCCAGTCATATTCTCTGGTTGTTGAATATTTAGCAGCTTGATAATTGTCGGGCTTATATCCGCCAAAACTCCATCCTTGCGCAGTTCTTGATCCTTTAAGGTAATAATCAAGGGAACAGGATTGGTTGAGTGCGATGTAACTGGATGACCCTCAACATCCAACATTAAATCTGCATTACCGTGATCAGCTGTTATTAGAGCCACGCCCCCTTTGGCAATAATCGCCGGCACCACCCTGCCAAGGCACTCATCTAAGGTTTCAATAGCCTTAATTGTCGGTTCGATTTTTCCAGAATGTCCAACCATGTCTGCATTGGCGTAGTTTAAAATAATCACATCGAAGTTATCCTCTGCTATCTCCTTAAGTACTGCTTCGGTAACCTCATAAGCACTCATCTCAGGCTGTAAATCATAGGTTGCTACTTTAGGTGAGGGAATTAGAATCCGTTTTTCTAATGGGAATTCTTCCTCGCGACCGCCGCTAAAGAAGTAAGTAACATGCGGATATTTTTCCGTTTCAGCAATCCGTAATTGTCTTAATTCGTTTCTCGCTAGCAGCTCCCCTAAGGTATCGTCAAGGTTAGTCGGTTTATAGGCAACGTAACCATCAATCGACTCACTAAATTGAGTTAAGCAAACATAATATAAATCCTGTGGAAAATCGGTTCCCCGGCTAAAGAAACGAAAATCCTGATTAGTAAAGACCTGCGATATTTGAATAGCCCGATCAGGTCGGAAGTTAAAGAAGATTACCGCATCCCCTGAAGCAATTGCGGCGATTGGTCGATCCTCTTGATCAACAATTACAGTCGGCATTACAAACTCATCATAGATACTTTTCGCATAGGAGTCTTCCACCGCCTGAACTGGATCAGTATAATGGGGTCCTTCACCATAAACCATTGCCCGATAAGCTTTTTCGGTTCTCTCCCACCGTTTATCGCGATCCATGGAATAATATCTTCCTTGAACCGTTGCAATTTTTCCAACTCCAAGATATGTCATTTTATCCTGTAACAGCTTAATATAATTTACTGCACTATCTGGAGCTACGTCACGACCATCCAAAAAAGCATGGACATAAACCTCTTCTAAACCCTGCTGCTTTGCCAGCTCTAATAGCGCAAACAAATGAAGGATATGACTATGCACCCCGCCATCAGATAGCAACCCATATAAGTGCAATTTCTTTTTATTCTCTTTAACATGCTTGATAGCATTCAAAAAAACCGTGTTTTGATAAAAGCTACCCTCATCTATAGCTTTAGTTACCCTAGTTAAATCTTGATAAACAACGCGCCCGGCGCCAATATTCAAGTGCCCTACCTCTGAGTTCCCCATTTGACCTTCCGGCAAGCCTACGGAAAGACCACTTGCCCCAAGGGTTGTAGAAGAATACTCTTGCAAAAAGCGATCTAAATTGGGCTTGCTTGCTTGCTGAATTGCATTCCCCTTTACCTCGTCCCTAATGCCAAACCCATCCATAATTATTAATACTACAGGCTTTGGTCGTGTCATTTTAGTCACTCTCCAATCATTCTTCTAATCTGCATCTACTTGTCTTATTTGCTCCCCTTAACTAAGGCAATAAATGAATCGGCATCTAGACTTGCACCGCCAACTAAGGCTCCGTCAATATCCTTTTGGTTCAGATATTGCCGAATATTCTCCGGCTTAACGCTTCCGCCATATTGAATCCGCAACTTCTCTGCAGGACCCTGAGAATACAGCTGGGCAACAATCTCTCGTATATAACCGATTACCTCATTAGCATCCTCCGCTGACGATGACTTACCCGTTCCGATTGCCCAAATTGGTTCGTAAGCGATAACTAACTGCTCAATCTGCTCAGCAGCTAACCCTTCTAAGGCCTTTTCAACCTGCTCTTTTACTACCTGTTTAGTTATTCCTGCTTCTCTTTCAGCCAGCTTCTCACCCACACAAACTATTGGGGTAATACCAT
>Ga0209347_1003375_pt1 | contig 18740 bp, 12 predicted proteins | sample AutmiccommuBRH23_FD_187382 | JGI IMG/M metagenome (GOLD analysis project Ga0209347, IMG submission 187382) | Deep subsurface microbial communities from Mt. Terri, Switzerland - Autotrophic microbial communities BRH/23 (SPAdes) (version 2) | ecosystem: Environmental > Aquatic > Deep subsurface >...
AAACATCAAACATGAAGGCTGTCGAATACTAGGTATAGCCTAATATTAGAAGAACCGTTGGGCAAACGGGAATAGCTTGGTAATAATATCGGCATAAGTCGGTACGTCCCAAGAAGCCCCCACCTCTTAGGTGGTGGGAGTATGTCACAATATCACTCTTGATAGTGTCAGACATATATTTATGTTTAAAATTTTGAGGTTTATAATATTCATAGAAATGGGAACTTACCTTTAAATTGTATAAATTGGTTGCCTTCGGTGCCAGTCCTACTTTGTAATGTACAAAGTGGGACTGGCATTTTTTAATCATATCCTTTGTTAGTATCAGCCCCAGGTGCAAGACCGCTGCGCCATCTGCTTTTTGCTTAACCTATCAGTACTGATTCAGTGATTACTGTTCATTCTCCGGAGTACATATCCAATCTTTGTATTGCCTTATACTTGCACCATTTCACACAGGTTCCGGCGTTTTGTGCACTTTTGTTTATCGATCACATACGCTTTTCCGCGTTCTCCGCTGATCGCCCCGACCTTACAAAGTTTTTTACATCTATCCCAGATCCGGCATTCTTCAGCGTTAATCTGAAACGCAGCTGTCAAACTGAAAACGGTTTATGACTTGCCAGGACAATACCTGCTCGCTCTGGATGATCTAATATAATAGAAGATAACCGTAAACAGATAATTTTCCCCGTTCTTTTCAGGCTTCTTTACACCTGCGGACTGCGTCCGAACGAAGGGCGTGAATTGAAAACAACTGGCATCAATTTTACCACTGGTGAAATTTTCATTAGGCACAACAAGCAGAAAAAAGAGCGTATTGTCGTGATGTCTAAAAATATGCTGGAAATGTGCCGCGAGTATGCCGAACGCAGAAAAACATTTGCAAACGGCAGCGAATATTTCTTTCCATCGCCAAATGGCAAACCCTATACGCCAGGGAGCTTGTATGACATTTTCAAGAAATGTTGGAAATCAGCCAATCCCGACATCTCCGACGTTGAATTACCGCCTGCCAGGCCCTATGATTTGCGTTATCCAAACCTTTTTTAAAGATGCCTATTATTTAAGGGTTTTGATGAAAAAAGGTTTGGATTTTATTCTTTTGCCGTATGCTCCTCTTATCAAATGAACAGGAGGGCATACAAATGAATGGAAAAAACCTCGGGGATAATTATCCTAAGCTCATTTCCCACATGGAAACCAGCGGTTACTCAAAAAAATACGTTGACAGGTTCAAAAGTTTTTCTTTTCACTCCAGCAAAAAGGAATAGACAGTCTGATTAAAATTACAGAAGAAGATGTGCTTTCCATATTCATGTCTTCGGATGAAATACTGCTAAGGAGCTGTTCTTACAAGAAAAACGTTGCTGCAGTATTGAAAGCGTGCATTCCATGCCATCCAGAAGCTTGTTATCGGATTCTGGCGTTTCTTCCCGCCTTAAGGGAGACCAGAAAAAATATACCGTATCTAACATCAGAAGAAATCCAAAAACTCAAAGAGTCATTGGCTGATGGTGAAAATTCTCTTACGCTCTGTGATAAAGCCATCGGGATGCTTGCACTTTACACCGGACTACGTGGCTGCGATATGGCAGGAATGACCCTTGACTCCATTGACTGGGACAGGGATATTATCTATATCAGACAGCAGAAAACGGAGTTTCCTCTTGAACTTCCTTTAACAGCAATTGTTGGTAATGCCATATATGACTATTTGACATCTGAACGTCCCCACACAGAAAGCAGATATATTTTTCTTTCACAAAATAAACCATATGTCCGACTGAAAAGCAGAAGCCTTGGCAACGTTGCAGTCCGGATTATGAAAACTGCAGGCATTCGACAGTTAAAAGGTGATCGGAAAGGATTCCATATCTTTCGCCATCACCTTGCTACAGCCCTTTTGGGAAATGGAATCCCTCAGCCTGTCATCAGTAGGACACTTGGCCATACTTCGCCGGATTCCCTTGAGGCCTATCTGAGTGCAGATTTCCTTCATCTGAAGGAATGCTCCATCAACATAGAGCGTTTTCCTGTGCCAAAGAAGGTGTTCTCTCATGAATAAATTCACTTCGTTTCTTGCTCCGCTCATGGAGGCATATGTTTTCTACCAGAAAGCGTCTGACCATTGGAACGAAGCTTCATATGAACCAAACCTCGTGCTTTATGATCGGTATTGCACTATAACGAGGAATACAAAAGCCAGCCGAGGTGTGTTGTTGCTTGAAGAGTTTTAATGAACAAATATTTAATACGTTGGTTGAGAAAATAGAAATTGAAGTAGGAATATATGACCAGTATGACAAAATGTTACAAAACCTTCGACATCATATTGGGGACATGAAGGTAAAAGTATAAGTATAATAAAAACATAATGTAATTTATTACAAAGTTCCACAAAAAATTGTTCACGTTGGATACTAATACAAAACGATATAACAGTTGTTTACCGTACTGAATGGAGAGTGTTACCAATGAGTTTGAGCTCTGTACCTTTTTGCGACAAAGCGGGCAACAATACTACAGCCATTGTAGCTCTTAACGACATCACCGAGTGCAAGAGAACAAAGGAAGCGCTACCCGAGCAGCAGGTCACGCACAAACTAAAGAACGTCCATTGTCCTGAGAGTGAATTAGCGCATCTTGATTTATCTGACATAATTGAAGTTACGGCACTTCAGGCCCTAATGGATAATTTTTATAAGCTTGCCCACATTCCCATGAGCATCATCGATCTCAAAGGCAAGGTGCTTGTTGGTGTAGGGTGGCAGGATATCTGTACCAAGTTCCACAGGGCTCATCCTGAGACCTGTAGACACTGCGTAGAAAGTGATACGCAACTTTCTAGAGGTATCCCCCCAGGGAAGTTTAAGCTCTATAAATGCAAGAACAAAATGTGGGACATCGCGACGCCTATAATGGTGGGCGACCAACTCGTCGGTAATGTTTTTTCGGGGCAATTCTTCTTTGACGATGAGTTGCTCGATTATGATTTCTTCCGGTCGAAGGCCCGACAGTACGGGTTTAATGAAGAAGAGTACATTTCTGCGCTAGAAGCCGCTCCGTGCCTCAGCAGGGAAGCTATCAATACAGGTATGACTTTTCTTATGCAGCTTGCCGACATGATTTCAAAGCTGAGTTACAGCAATATCAAGCTCATCCGATCGATGGATGAACGTGATGCTTTAATGGAGTCACTGCAAAAAAGCGAGGAGCGGCTTAATTTGGCATCCTTGGCTGCAGGAATAGGAGTATGGTCATGGACGCCCGGAACCAGCAATTTAATCGTCAGTGCTAATTGGAAAAGTCTCTTTGGCATCCCTGAGGAGCATGAGGTCACCTTCGAGACCTGGCGGGACGCGCTACACCCCGATGACAGAGAGTACGTCGTCAACGAGGTGAGTGCCGCCAGCGAACATAATCGAGAATTAGATGTCGAATACCGTGTCGTCTCGACGGATGGAAGTGTTCGTTGGATCGTTGACCGAGGCCGTGCCTTGTATGACGAGACGGGGCGCCCGTTCAGTATGGCTGGCGTCAACGTTGATATCACCGAGCGAAAGCGAAACGAAAAAAGTACCAGGCTCAGTAGGCTTTATAATGTGCTCAGTAAGATAAATGAGGCAATCGTTCGTATTCGCGAGCCTCAGAAACTCTTCGAGGAAGCGTGCAGAGTCGCTGTCGAATACGGACAGTTCAGGATGGCTTGGGTTGGTCTTGCTGATCCTGACACAAAGTACGTAAAGGTAGTGGCCAAATACGGTCATGATGAAGGATACTTAGATAGCGTCCGTATTTCTATGAATAAAGATATACCGGAAGGCCTTGGTCCGACTGGCATCGCTTTGCGAAAAGGCCGGGTCTATGTGAATAACGACACCGAAAATAATCCCGTAATGAAGCCATGGCGGGGCGAGCAACTAAAGCGGGGCTATAGAGCCTCAGCCAGCGTTCCTTTTATAATTGACAATCAAACGATTGGTGCTATAACTCTATATGCAAATAAAGCCAATTACTTTGATGAGGAAGAAATTCAGCTGCTTCAGTCCCTTGCTGACGACGTCTCATTTGCAATTGAATCAGCAGATATCGAGAGACAGCGGTCACAAGCAATAGAAGAGTTGCGTAGAGCTCGAGATGAGCTAGAGGTACGTGTTCAAGAGAGAACAGCTAAACTTGAGATCATGCACCAGATAACTACAATTGCAACGAGTTCCTTAGATATCGTTAAGGTATCGGAGCACGTGCTTGAAAATTTAGTAGAGAGTTTCGATCTCACGCAGGCGACTATATATTTGATTGACGAACATCATCAAGAACTAGTACCAACAGCCTTTCGTGGGTATCCTTCCAAGTATTTTAACACTATCCCACCGTTAACTCTGGACTCAGACTATCCAGTGGCGGAAGTGTTTAGAACAGGCGAGCCTATATGTATGGAAAATGTGCATGATGCCTCTACTCCTAAGCATATTCGAGAATCTATAAAGAGAATTGAGCGATTAACCGGCAAACAGCTTAGGTCCACAATAGCCTTACCACTTACAACATACCGGAGGAAAATCGGTGTCATTTCCTTTACTTGGCCAATAGTACGCACGTTTAGCCAGGAAGAGGTTGAATTCTTTAGTTCAATCGCGAACGAAATAGCGGTCGGGTTAGAGAACGCACGCCTTCATTCGCAAACAGAAGAGGAGCTCGCCCGTACACAGCTACTACAGGATGTTGCTATAGCGGCAACTACAGGCCCAGATTTACATACGGTGATTTATGGGATACTTCAAGCCTTACATAATCACATTCATCTTAAGTCGGGTGTCTTTTACCAACTTAATGAGAAAAAGCAGGTGTTTCATGCCCTTTCTCAGCTGAATTTCAGCGAGGATGCGATAGCAAAAATCAAAGAGTATTCGCTAACAAGCGAAGAGTTTCTCGGTTCTAAAGCAGCGCAAGCTGATAAGATACTTACTCATAAAGAGGATATTCCAAGCCCAGAACGAATAGAGCTTTTAAAGCAAATAGGAGCATGGGACACTCGCTATGCAGCAATTCCAATCAGGTATCGAGGCAAGGTGACCGGAATCATAGCCCTTACCTTTGAAGGTAGGCGTGATTTTACTCAAGCGGAGCTCGCACTATTTGACTCCATCGCCCACATCGCATGCCAAGCGATTGAAAATGCGAGGCTTTATGAAGCTGAGAAAAAACGGGCTGCAGAATTGGCAGAACACCGAAATAACCTTGAAAAAACTATCCAAAAAAGAACCAAAGAAATTAGTAATATAAATGCCCGGCTATGTCAAAGTGAGGCCCAGCACCGTCAAATAATCGAAGCATCTCCAGACGCATATTTCGTAGTTGTCCAAAGTAAAATCCTCTACGCGAACCCGGCTGCCCTGCGATTATTTGGTTATGAAAAGACTAAAGAAATAGATATTGCTACTCTTAAGAACCTGTTAATTCCACTAAAGTATAAGGAACTAGGGATTTTAAAAGGGTCTCAAAAATCAGTTGATCTGGGGGAAATAACAATTACTAAGGAAGCTGGTTTTCCTGTTACCGTGGAAGGTTTAGTGATTCCTATTACGTTTGAGGGAGAATCAGCCTTTCAATACATTATCAGGGACATAACCGAACGAAAAGACTTTGAAAAAGAAATGGCCCGCCTGGACCGTCTCAATTTAATTGGCGAAATGGCTGCTGGTATCGGGCACGAAATCAGGAACCCGATGACTACAGTGCGTGGTTTTCTGCAGATACTGGGTGATAAAGAAGACTGTGTTAAGTATAAGGAATACTTTGACCTGATGATTTACGAGTTGGATAGGGCTAATTCAATTATAACTGAGTTCCTTAAACTGGCTAAAAATAAAACGCTAGACAAAAAGCGAATCAACTTAAATGATGAAATAGAAACATTGCTCCCGTTAATTCAGTCCGATGCAATGAAAAGCGACAAATACGTAGTTCTTGAACTAGAAGGAATTCCTGAGTTACTTTTAGACGAAAAGGAAATTCGCCAAGTAATTTTTAATCTCGTGCGAAATGGGCTCGAGGCGTCGCCGACAGGTAGTGATTTGACCATCAGAACGTTCAGCGATGGTGATGATGTAGTTTTATGTATACAGGACAGTGGTGAAGGGATTAGCCCCGACGTTCTTGACAAAATCGGAACCCCTTTCTTTACCACCAAGGATAACGGAACTGGTCTAGGACTTGCGGTATGTTACAGTATCGCGGCTCGTCATAATGCCAAAATTGAAATAGAAACTGGGGTAAATGGAACAAGTTTTTATTTTCGGCTTAAGCGGCAGGGCGCCCTGGAAACGGCAAAATGACTATAATAAATATAGCTCTTTTATCGTGACGAGGCATGTGGAGTGCTTAATAGTGCTATATAGGAGTTAAAAATGTTGGTTAGATTAATTTGAGCTTTTTGATTATCACAAGAGCATCTACTAAAACAAGGTAGGTGCTTTCTTGTATCTAAAACCTAAGAAAATGCAACGAAAGAAAAAGAGGATTATATGAGACTATGGAGAAATTTATCAAGGACTGAAAAGGTCAACAACCGAAGGTAAAGTCGATCATTTGAAGAAGAATCCGGAAGGAGTGTTAATAGACTTTTCCGTCTCCCAATATCATGTAATATGAATGACCTTTATTATAACTGAGACTATTATAACGGTTCGCTTTTGCTCACCGTTACTCGCGGGTTCTTGGAACCTTTGTTTTCGAAGCGGTTGAAAAGCAATAAAAGCATCGACCACACAGTCAACGGCAACGCGCTGTCTTCGCCAGCAATAGTTTTTTCTTCTTGCTAAAAGGGGCAAAAGAATTGACTGCATAATGATAATTCTGCAGTTTTTCGGTACAGCTATTCTAAGAAGGCCACAATGATCCATGTCTACGCGGCAGCGGCAGAAAATATCAAAAGTGTTGCGGGAAGTAATAGGGAATAGAGCGAAGGAAGTGAGTCGCTTGACAATCTATTTAGATTATTATAGAATTTATTCAAATTAAAATTTTATCAAGGTGCCCCTTAAGAGGGGGAGAATAGGGAATCCGAAAATAGTCTCATTTAGACTATAAACGGAGCGGACCCACCACTGTAATCGGCGAGCTATCGAGTGACCACTGGCATAAGCTGGGAAGGCCTTGGAAATTAGCAATGACCCGTTAGCCAGGAGACCTGCCTTATTATTATTTTCGTCGTGGATGAAGGTAAAGTCCTACGATCAAATTATCTAATTTGATTGTAGGACTTTTTATTTTACTAATCAGAAAGTATAACTTTTCGTTACATACTGCAAGAAGGCTAATACGTCGAAGACAGTGCTGCAAGAAGGTTAACCCGTGCGAAGACGGTGTCTTCGTCGTCTGGAAGCATAAGTGCAACTATGGCAATCGCCTTCGCCTAAAGGCTTGGCGCTAGCCAAGTTTTCTAATACTAGTCAGAAAGTATAACTTTTCGTTAATACTTTCTGGAAGCATAAGTGCAACTAAGGCTACCGCCTGCGCAAGGCTTGGCGCTAGCCAAGTTTTCTAATAAGGAAAAAGAAAGGTGAGTAAAAAAGAACCGAACCTACCGGATGTTGTTTATATTACTTAAATCCCGTGTGGAATCTATGGACGAAATTCTACGGTATACATATAACAATATTGGAAATGAACACTGCTGAGGTGAATTTTATATTCAAAGGAGTATTATTGCATGTTAAAAGGAAAAAAAGTTGTTATTATTGGTGACCGGGATGGGATTCCGGCTCAATCCCTAGAGGAGTGTGTCATTAGCGCTGGTGGGAAAGTTATTTATGCGATGACGCATTGTTACGTTTGAACATCGGCTGGAGCAATGGATCAAGAAAATCAGGTTCAAATCCGTGAACTTGCTCAAAAGTACAGCGATAAGGAACTTATCGCTGTACTCGGGAGTGCGGATCCTGAAATGGCTGTTATCGCAGCTGAAACGGTATCAGGCGGTAACCTTACGTTTATTGATCCGTTTGCAGAAGCCCAGTTAGGGCTCAAAGCTTATCATATCGTAGAACTCAAAGAATTTATTGATCCTCAAGTCTATTTGCGACATATGGAAATGATCGAAATAATCCTTGATATCTCAAGAATTATTCGTGAGGTCTCAAACGTACGGAAACGATTCTTCACATCGGAAGTAAGCGTATGAAGTATCCAGTTATCAAAGGGACAGGCTATGCGTTAATTCAAACACCTGGACTTCTTCTGCAGCAAGTAAACTTAGAGGGTTCATCGTTAAGACATTTGCTCGCGGATCAACTACGTAGTTTTGAGAGTGTAGTTCGTTATCCACCGAATCAAGTGTTTATCGGTAATCTTTTACCCGAGGAATTACCAAATATTCCTCGACCCTGGTATAATAGTCTTTTGCCCAATGCAAAGCGCCAAGGGCATTTCGGTGAAATTTTCCCTGAGGACGAATTTTTAGGCTTGCTAAATGCGGTTGATGTTTACGGACTCGTGTGCTTGGAAGCAGGATTTAAGCAGGCCGTCTTTCAAAAACTCCGTTCTCATCCTGCTTTATTTATGCTTAAAGGGATAACAATGGATCGAAATAATAGGTTCTCCTATGAAGAAATTGAAGAAATGATTAAAACACGTGAAGCCTTGCCACTGACCTTTGAGGGAAGAATTATCGGATGTGTCCGAAAGGCGAACGTGTCGGATTCTACTCTAGCTGCATCTAGGGTATTGGAAAACCTTACGGCAAAGGCTTCCGCTGTAGTAGCTCTACAACTCCTCCTTTGGAAGACAGGTCTTAGGCCACAGGAGGTAGACTATATAATCGAAGCTTCCGAAGAAGCTTGTGGAGACATTCGACAGAAGGGAGGCGGTAGTTTCGCCAAGTCTATCGCCGAAGCCTGCTCTTGTTCCAATGCTAGTGGAGCGGATACGCGTGCATTTTGTGCTGCCCCAGTGCATGCCTTGATGCAAGGCGCAGCGTTAGTTCAGTCTGGTATCTTTAAAAATGTAATTGTGGTTGCTGGAGGATGTAGCGCAAAACTAGGGCTCAATGCTGGGATTCACCTTAAACAAGAGATGCCCGTCTTGGAAGACATGCTAGGAGCATTTGCATTTCATATCAGTGAAAATGATGGGATAAACCCAATCCTTCGTACTGATCTGATCGGTAGAATGAGCGTTGGCTGCGGTGATTCGCCTCAACAGGTTTATCGTTCTCTTGTCGCTGAGCCTTTAACAAAGGGTGGATATAAAATTTTAGATATTGATCGTTATGCTGCAGAACTTGTGAATCCAGAAATTATCGAGCCAACGGGGTGTGGTGATATAGCCAAAAGCAACTATAAAATGATCGCTGCTCTAGGTGTTCTAAATCGAGAGATAGATCGTACCGAGATCGATAAACAGATTCACCGCTTTGGTGTACCTGGATTTGCGCCAAACCAGGGGCATATTCCTTCAGGTGTACCCTATATCGGGCCCGCCCGTGACCTAATACTACAGAACAAAATGAAGCAAGTAATGATTATTGGTAAAGGAAGCCTTTTTTTAGGTAAACTTACCCGCCTCTATGACGCAATTTCTTTGATACTTCAGAGGAATCCGAGATTAAACACCGAGATAACCTTAGATTAAGAAAAATATAATAAGTTTTTACAGGTGCCCTTTTAGGGAGAATAGGAAACCGGGTGTGATTCCCGGACGGACCCGCCACTGTGAAGGTGAGCTTTTACTTAGTCCACTCCATCGATGATGGGGGAAGGGAGTAAATCGCTGTGATCCAAGTCAGGAGACCTGCCTGTAAAATTAATATGTCGGCTTCGTGAATAGGTCGGCTTAGGTGAGATGAAGGAAAAATCTGCACCCTTATTGGGATGTGGATTTTTTTATTCACTATGTTAGAGAGGAGATGACCTTAAAAGTTTGTAGTTCAAAATTAAAAAATTACCTTAGAAGGGGGAGGGAAAAGTGAGCGCGAGTACCATTTTTATCTCAATGTTACTAATTTTTTGTGTCTTAGCCATAGGAATATCCGTATTTGGCGAGAGTTTTTTCAAAAAGTTTGATTAGGTGATTAAGTCATTTATCTTATAATGAAAGGGGAATCCTTTATGGAAATAAGTAAATTAGCCGTAATATTTGTCTTTTTGATCTTGCTGCCAAGCTGGGCATTCTATTATACTCGAAGTGGTAAAAAAAGTGTTGAAGGCTATATTTTGGGTGGCCGTTTATTAGGACCGGTTGCCACAGCTTTCACCGCTGCAACCGCAGCGACGAGTGCGGGTTTGTTTGTTGGTGGTGCCGGTATGGCATATCAGTATGGTTGGGGCGGAGGTACCTGGCAGCTGGGAGCTGCTTTTGGTGTATTCATCAGTTGGTTCGTCGTTGCTCCTAAAATTAGAGAAGTATCCCATAAAATAAAGGCTCTCACGACGCCGGAACTTTTTGTTAAACGCTACGGCTTAAAATCCTTTTACCCAATCGTTGCCTTTTGGATTGTGTTTTTTACCATGCCCATGCTGGTCGTACAAATGAGGTCGGCAGCCTTAACCATTGAAAGTTACTTGGGCTTTCCGTACTTTTGGGCTTTAATCTTATTCGGCGCTGTGTTAGTTATTTTCTCTGCTCTGGGCGGTCGTTCTGCCATTGCTTATCTGGACGTTGTCCAGGGTATGATTATGATCATTAGTGTTACAGTCGCAATTGTGGTGGGGCTAAAAGCCGTTGGCGGTATTTCGGGGATGGACCATTTATTAGCTCAGCAGAATCACAGCTTGACCGGCTTTTTTGGAGAAATGCCCCGTTCTCTTTGGTACAATTTAGCTTTTGTCTATCTGTTTGGTTTATTTAGCGGTCCTCATATTCTCCCGGCTTTTTACGGGATGAAAGACGGTAAGACCGCCCGAATAGCTTTCCCCATTGGGGTCGTTATTTCCCTTTATTGGACTTTTGCTGCAGTTTTAATTGGTTTGGTTCCCCGGGCGTTAGGCATAAGCTTAAAAACCTCGGACCAAGCCTTCGCCGTATTTATTACTCAGGTTGCTCCGGAAATCATTGGTATCATGTTAGTGCTTTGCCTTTTGGCGGCCGTTTTTACGACGTTGGATGCCTTGTTAATGACCGCCGGGTCTAGTATTGTGCACGACATTCTTGGTCGAATCAAAGGACAAAATTTTACGGAAAGTGAAGAGCTTCGTTATTCAAAGATTGCGACGATTGTTATAGGAATAGTGGCCTTAATCTTGAGCCAAATGCAGATGCCCTTGATTACAATCCTTAACGCGTTTAGTTTTGGTGCCTTTGTTATTGTCATTGGAGTACCCCTGATCCTGGCCTTGTTCTGGGATAAGGCCAATCGTGAGGCAGCTCTTTTCTGTACCACTGTTGGACCCATTATTTATATACTGTGGCGGATTTATTTGGTTAAAATCACCGGTCTGGGTGAACTTCCGGGGACCCTTTTGGTCGTCCTGACGGTATCGATCTTATGGAGTTTGGTCAAACCGGCAAATCATGAAAGCTATTTCCAAGACTATCGGAAAACCTACTTTTCTAAAAGCGTCGCCAAATAAGGAGGAGTTAGTTCGTGAGGATACTCTATTATCTCAATCAATTCTTTGCTGGAATCGGTGGTGAAGAAAAGGCCGATAGTTCCTTATCTTTCCTGGAAAAACCCATTGGACCGGCTGCTGGTCTTTGTACGCTTCTCGGTGAAAAATTCACTGTACCGGTTGTCGCGGTATGTGGAGATAACTACTTCAACAGTCATAAAGATGAAGTATTACGAAAAATAGTAGATAAGGCCAAGGAGTATCGTGTTGATATGATCATAGCTGGACCCGCATTTAACGCAGGCCGGTACGGCGAAGCCTGCGGAGCACTTTGCGAGGCGGCTGTCAGGGAACTTGGAATACCTGGGATCACGGGGATGTATGAAGGAAATCCAGCGGTTGAGGTCTACCGCCAAGGGGCTTTTATTTTCCCGACCTCGGGGAAAGTTAACGGAATGAGGGAAGCACTTCTCAAAATCGCCGAATTTGTCCAGAAACTGGCGACTGGGGAACCCCTAGGCCCTGCCCGGAAAGAAGGATATATCCCCCGGCGGATCAGGAAACTGGTTTATCGCGAGGAAGACGCGGCCAAGCGGCTCGTCGATATGCTGGAAGCAAAGCTGAAGGGCGAACCTTTTATGACCGAGCTGCCAGTTCAAGTCACGGACAAAGTGGCCCCAGCACTGCCGGTTGCCGCACTTAAAGAAGCGACAATTGCTCTTGTGACGACTGGGGGACTCGTACCCCAGGGTAATCCTGACCGGATACGTTCTTTTGGAGCGGAAGATTGGAAAGCCTATGAAATTTCAGGAAAACAGAGGTTGGATAGCTCAGAGTATGAGACGATTCACGGGGGCTATAATCCAAACTTTGTGAATATGAACCCCAATTATGTCGTGCCGGTTGGTGTCATGCGAGAATTAGAAGCTGAAGGCTTGATTGGGCGTTTGCACAACAGATTTTATACCACTTCAGGGGTAGGGGCGGCCGTTAACATCTGCCAAAAAGACGGTCTGGGAATGGTCGCGTTACTCCGCCAGGAAGGAGTCGATGGAGTTATTCTGACCTCGACCTGAGGGACCTGTACGCGTTGCGGTGCAACGATTGCTAAAGAATTAGAGAGACATGGGATACCCACAAGCATTATTACCGCCATGTATACCTTGGCCTCCAATGCCGGGGCCAACCGAGTGGTTGCAGGTGGGAAGATTCCTTCCCCCTGTGGTAATCCGGAATTACCGGTAAACCGTGACCGAGAAATTAGCCGCAAGGTATGTTTAGCGGCACTTGAATTACTGGAGAAAAGATTGGAAAAACCCCAAGTTGTGATCGTTGATTGAGGGAGAGTTGGATCATGAGATTAGAAATGGGTACGTTTAAGATTAAACAAATTCTATTTTCAAGTAAAACATACTTAAACAATGGGGTATTAAATATCAATCGTGAAGAATTGATTGCCACCCTTTTAGAAGATAAAACCTTTTCTGAAGCGGGGATTGAAATTGTCTCTCCAGGTGAAAATACCCGAATTGTTCACGTGATCGATACAGTTGAGCCCCGGTTCAAAGACGGAAATACGTTACCTTACGCAGGAGTGGACTCCCCCGTTGGGCAACTCGGCGATGGGACAACTTACCGGATGGAGGGTGTTGCGGTGCTCACTTCCTGTGAATTTCCCCTTACCAGACACGGTGGGTTGAATATTGTTCGAGATAGTGTTCTGGATATGGTTGGGTCGGGTGGACCCATTACCCCATTTAGTTCAACGATTAATGTGGTATGTACTCTGAAATTACAGCCGGAAATGGATGAGGACCAGTACGAACAGTCGGTAAGGATTGCGGGTATTAGGGCAGCCCGATATTTGGGTAAAGTTCTGCAAGGTCAGGTACCGGATAGCATAGCATCGTATACTTTGGGAGGAGCAAAGAATGGTCTTCCAAACGTTGCCTACCTTTACCAGGTACACTCGGTGGGACTGAACCTAAGTAGTTTCTTCTATAATATGCGTTTTGATAATTTGCTTCCTATAATTGTTCATCCCAATGAAATTCTGGATGGTGCTGTGGTTGACGGGAATTGGAGCCACCCCAATGTAAAAACACCGACCTGGTTCCATACGAATAACCCTTTAATCAGGGAATTGTATCAAAGACACGGGAAATCCCTAAATTTTGTTGGGGTAGTGTTGTTCCGGGGTCGTTTCGAGGAAATGGAAGGCAAAAAACGCTGTGCCAATCTCGTTGCTGCATCCGCTCAGCTATTAAACGCTAATGGTGTAGTGGCTACTTGGGAAGGAGATGGTAATGCATTTATTGAGACAATGCTTAGCCTTAAGGCCTGTGAAGAAAAAGGAATCAAAACGGCATTGATGACCTTTGAGCACGGTGGGGCCGAAGGTGTTGACGATCCCTTGTTTTATAGCGAGCCTGAAGTTGATGCTATTGTAAGTTTAGGAAGCTGGGATCCTCCTATAACTTTGCCTCCCGTGGATAGGGTCGTTGGAGGTGATTACCTGCGGATCAGTCCGGAGCAGGGAGGGATCTATTTACCTGCTAAGGATGAAATAAAACTAGTGGATCGGTTAGAATACTTCACAGCTGCAAATGAATTTGGCTTCTCCAAACTTAGTTGTGACGAGTATTAAACAATTTGAACATTATCTCACTTTAATAAGCATAAATATAATTTCGTATGACCTTACTCCAGTGCTGGTATAAGCTGTGATAATGGGGTGTTGTCTAGTCTCTCACCCGAAAGGGTGAGAGACTTTTGCATAAAATCACCCGTTTTGGGTGATTGTTTAGAAATTTTCTCTGTCACCGCCGGGATATGATGTAGTTGACAATATCAAAACCTGTTATTATAATCTACCTAACTAAATATAGGTAGGTGATATATTTGACAAGGGAGAGAATAAAAAATGCCGCATTATCTTTATTTGTTAAAGATGGTTATGAGGGCGCAAGGTTAGTTGACATAGCAAAAGCAGTAAATATTAAAACTGCATCGCTCTATTATCACTTTGAAAGCAAAGAGCAACTATTTATTGAATTATTTAATGATATGCGGAATGAAAAATTAGCTAACATTAAGGTGCTTCATCAAAAATTAAATGAACTTGGCTCCGTAAAAGAACGGTTGTTTTGTCTTTATAGTGATTATTCTAATCGGGGATACGACCATAGTGAAGAATTGAATTTTTGGAAGAGAAGTGCTCTGTTCCCCCCAAGTTTTCTCAGAGAAAAAATCCATAGTGATCTGATTGATTATCAAAAACAATTTATTGATCTATTACTTATGCCTGTAATCCTAGAGGGAATCCACTCAAATAAATTAAAAAACCATGATGCAAATCAATCTATTGTTGTTTTCTTAAGCCTAATTCAGGGAATGTTCAGTGAATTTCATTACTCGAAACCTAAAGCATATAAAGAAAAGATAGATGTGGTGTGGGAATTCTTTTGGGATTCTATAAAAAATAGTAATCATTGAGTTGTATCTAAAAATATTTGCTTCATGAATGCGAAAATAGACAGCTAGTGAATATAAGTCTAAATAAGACGAATGCAGAAAGTGAGGTTGAACCTATGCGCAAATTTGTTGATGATATCACCATTCAAAACGCATATAACCAGGCCTTAGAGATTGTCGAAAACGTTGGTGTTCGTTTTGCAAGTGAAGGCGTGAGGGAACTTTTTAAAAATTGGGGTGCTAGGATTGAGGGCGATAAAGTATTTATTCCCCGCCACTTGATGGAAGAAGCCCTTGAGTCTACTCCGAAACAGGACTATAGGGTTCTCGCTGAAAAGAGAGTTGTCGCTGCCACACCTTTTAGCAACGCACCTTTCATCCTTGACGACGATACTGGAGCTATACGCCGCTGCAATATCGCGGATGCTATAAAAATGTACCAGTTCGCTGAGACATCTTCCCTTTACGAGTGTGCCAATCCCGGTTGTGCTGACCCTGCTGGCAATGATGCCCCGGACCAATTTGTTTCCCAGATAGCCATGCTTTTAAAGTATTCAAACAAATACCCCAGCATCGGTTTGCGAGCCACTAGTAGCAACTCCCGGAATGGCGACGTCTATGGTAGCGCTCGGCAGGCATTCCGGTTGGTTCGTGAATTTTACGATGTTTGGGATAAACCTGTTATGACCCAAGGAATCTGTCCGAATCCTCCCTTGGCTTATGACCAGGAAAGCCTTGACAACCTAAATGCCGCCATTGATGAACAGCAGGCCATATCCATTTTTCCTTGTACCTTGACATTTATGACTGGGCCAGAAAGTATCATGGGGATTGTCGTCCACGATTTCGCAATGTCCTTAGCGGGGTTGGCGTATATTCAGCTTAAATCCCCGGGGCATGCCACGTCTTTATGTGAGTTTTCTTCCATGAGCGATATTTCGACTTTGCAGCCGGCTTATGGAACTGCTGAATCTGTTTTTATACAAGTTATCTTTTACGAGCTTTCCAAATACCTAAGCTTACCCTGCGTGATCTGTGGTAGCTACGGTGACGGAACTGCGGTTGATTATCAGGCAGGAATGGAAGCCTTGCTGACAACGATGCTTCCATTTAGCTTGACAGAGGTCGATGAGGTATGGTGTTATCCGGGCATTATGGCTGGCTTTTCCTGCGGGAGTTTCCACAAGGCGATCCTCGACGAAGAGATGATGCGCTATACCAAACGGATGCTCCAGGGGGTGGGGATGACAATCGATCCTAAACTGCCGGGACTTCTTGCCGCCGGACAGGACGAGGGGAGTTTTCTCGCCATCGGCTTCATGGCTACGTATCGGCGGGATCATTATCTGACCAAAATTTTCAATAAAGGGGGCATTTCGCAAGCGGGTAATCCAGAAAAAAATAATCTTGCCAACAAAGTTCAGCAAGTTTTAGAAGGCAGGATAGCAGCTTATCAATTACCGGAACGCAGCGCTGCGCAGATGAAGCTATTGCAAGCGTATTTACCATCCCAGTGCCAGTACTGATGACGCCTGTCGGCGATTCCGAGGAGTTAAACGAGAACGGGGAAAGGTCAGCTGGATATGACCTAAAGCATTTTGTTGAAACTATGCGCGTCAATATTTGAAAAGAATACCGACCTTGAAATGATGTTTTTAGCGTATTGCTTTGTTATGTATGCACCCGTTTTTATTTACTCATGTAATGATAATGGGTTTCGTACGAGTCACTGTGGTAACGGTAATATGAATAAGTGGTGGAGTCGCCCCTTGTACTTGGAGTGCTACCGGACTACCTTTGGGGTTAAGGGCTTCCGGTTTTAGCGGGTAGGGAGGAACGGTTAATGGATCTGACCAGTGTTATAAAAAAATTCTAATGATAAAAAATTGCCAGCAGGAATTTATCCTTAAAGAATAGAAGAATTATACAGGACATGCAATTGACAATAGAACAAGCTGTTTGGCATACTATGTTAATGTAGCAAAAATGCTTTAAATACGTATTTTTGCAGTTAACAAGAGTGGCCTTTCTCAGAATTTTACGAGATATGGGAGCAACGTAGTATATCTTAAGGGTCAGATATTGTGATGAGGAGAGGTGCTATTGGTGTACAGATTTATTGGAATTGAAGATTTAGCGGCAAATGCATTGATTGAATTATTGGAAAAGAGCGGTTGCCGGAGGGTAGACTTTGAAACGCTTTTGAAGTATGGAAATGCAGTAACTAATGTTTTACGCGAAAATGGCTATGAAGCGACACTTTTATTTTCAAAAGAATACACTAATGAATTAATCAGAAATTACTCTGACTTTTTTGAGATTGATCATAGCGATCAAAAGTATGACGCTATTGTTTTAAGAGAAGAAAAGACGGTTGAAGATTTGCGGAATCGTTTTAGAGCCTTTTTGACGTTGGACTATCTGCTTGCATTTATAGATCGTAAATCTCTTGCCGAATTAGGTGTTGCTGTTTGAGTTTTAAGCTTTTTAAGGATCCGATCTATGGATATGTTGAAATAGACTCTGAAATTGTTCGAAGTATTATTGATACCGCTTGCTTTCAGAGACTTAGGAACATCCGACAAACGAGTTATGCTCCTTTGTATCCGGCTTCATTTCATAATAGATTCATCCATTCTATTGGTGTCTATCACTTAGGAAGAAAGGTATTTGACAGCGTACATAATTCGACGGGTTCTCTTGAACAAACGTTTCTTGAAGAGCTTGATAATGTAAAAAGGCTTTTTGAATTGGCATGTTTACTTCATGATGTGGGACATGCCCCATTTTCACATACAGGAGAGCGGTTTTTCTTAGCGGATGCAGCTAATCCACCCGCAATCTATGCAAAACTGATCGCCTTGATTTCAGATCCTGATTTTAGCGATGATTTCAACTACTATTACAATCACGGAAAAGTTGCGGCTCCCCACGAAATTATGAGTTGTATCGTTGCATTGGAAGTTTTTAAAGATCACTTTAGCGAATCTTTTGAGCGGGCGTTTTTTTCACGATGTATAACGGGATTTAAATACCGTAATGCCACAAAGGTAAGTAGTGACATTCTTAATTGTTTGATTGAACTGCTTAATTCTCCAGTTATTGACGTTGACAGGTTGGACTATATTATTCGGGATGCGAAAACAACAGGATTTCAAAGTGTATCCATTGATTATGAAAGACTCTTAGAAGGTATACGTATTATTGATATTAATGGTTTAAAATGTCTGGCTTATCATAAAAGCGCTTTAAGTGTAATAGAAAACGTGATCTATGCTCATGATGCCGAAAGAAAATGGATTCAAAACCATCCGGTTATATTGTATGAGCATTTTGTATTGCAGCATGCGATGCGAAACATAGATAAATATTTTGCTTTGTCTGAAAGTGGTTCAAGGTTTTTTAGTCTAGAGTCTTTGACCCGAAATGGAGAGGATTTTGGCAGTAAGGGAAAAATTTCCTTGTTGGCAGATGAAGATGTACTGTACATCATGAAAAATGTTTGTTCTGATGACTTAACAGATGAGTATTTTTTCAGAGGCTCCAGGCGACATCCGCTTTGGAAGTCAGAAGCTGAATATAGGGCCCTTTTTGATCATGAATTGGGGAAAAATAAACTGGATGAATTTGAAATTACTTTTAAAGAGCTTGAGAAGTATCTGATTGATTATTTCTCCATACCTGTCATCAACGAAAAAGTCCTTGAACATATTG
>Ga0209347_1003379_pt1 | contig 18730 bp, 13 predicted proteins | sample AutmiccommuBRH23_FD_187382 | JGI IMG/M metagenome (GOLD analysis project Ga0209347, IMG submission 187382) | Deep subsurface microbial communities from Mt. Terri, Switzerland - Autotrophic microbial communities BRH/23 (SPAdes) (version 2) | ecosystem: Environmental > Aquatic > Deep subsurface >...
TGGCATCGGTAGAGGTCACGGCACGCAATGCGATCGTGTTCTCGTAGGTACGTTCATCACCCATCACGCCGACCGATTGAACGGGCAACAGGATGGCTCCCGCCTGCCACACCTTCTCATAAAGACCTGCTGCACGCAGCTGGGAGATGAATAGATCATCGGCCTCCTGAGCGATGCGTACCTTCTCCGGTGTGATGTCTCCCAGTATCCGGATACCCAGCCCGGGACCGGGGAAAGGATGCCGTTGAATGAGATGAGGCTGCATACCCAGCTCGAGACCTATCTTGCGCACCTCATCCTTGAACAGGAGTCTGAGCGGTTCGCACAGCTTCAGGTTCATTTTTTCAGGTAACCCCCCCACGTTGTGGTGGCTCTTGATGGTCACGCCGGTGATGGAGAGCGACTCGATGATGTCGGGATAGATGGTTCCCTGTGCCAGCCATTTGATATCTTGCAATTTGTGTGCTTCCCTGTCGAAGATATCGATAAACCCTTTTCCGATGATCTTCCTTTTTGTCTCCGGATCGGTCACACCCGCCAGCTCCCGGTAGAAATGCTGCTTTGCATCCACGCCGATCACGTTCAGTCCCAGATGCTCGTAGTTCGTCAGCACGGTTTCAAATTCATTTTTACGCAACAGGCCGTGGTCCACGAAGATACAGGTCAGGTTTCTGCCGATGGCCCTGTTGAGCAATACAGCCGTCACCGACGAGTCGACGCCTCCCGAGAGAGCCAGGATCACCTTGTCGTCACCCAGCTGCGCTTTCAGTTCCTCCACCGTTGTTTCGATAAAGGATGCCGGTGTCCAGTCTTTCTTCACACCGCAAATGGCCAGAAAATTATCCAGTATCTTCGTTCCCTCTGCCGTATGAAACACCTCCGGATGAAACTGTACCCCCCAGGTTTCCTCCTCTTCGACCCTGTAGGCAGCCAGCGTCACATCTTCGGTAGAAGCAATCATCCGGAACCGGTCAGGTATACGGACAATGGTATCGCCATGGGACATCCATACCTGACTGTTTGGCGGAATATTTCCCAGCAACGGATCGTTGCTCTCTTTCACGCTAAGCCGGGCACGCCCGTACTCACGGGAGCCGTTTTTCCCCACTTCCCCACCCGATGACTGGGCCATGAGTTGTGCACCGTAACAGATACCCAGTACGGGGTATCTCCCCTGTATCTCATGCAAATCGGTTTTGAAAGCGTTGTCATCATTGACCGAAAAAGGGCTTCCGGAAAGGATCACTCCTTTAACCGACTCATCGCCGAAAGGAAATTTATTGTAAGGCACAATTTCGCAGTAGGTATTGAGTTCCCTCACTCGTCTGCCAATGAGTTGTGTGGTCTGTGATCCGAAATCGAGAATAATAATTTTTTCGTGCATAGGATGTGGAAATTTTTGAAGGATCAAAGATAGTGAAAAAAGAGAAGATTCGGGGGTAGGAGATCAAATTATTTGAAACTTCTCTATTTGTCAACTCTCCCATTATTTATTGCAACAGGAACATTATTTATTGTTTTTCGATATATTTTGGTTGTTTCATAAGATATTTCACTATATTTGTCCCATCGATTATCAAAATTGGCTCCGTTGACATCACCCTCTATGATTACCAAAGGTCACTGATTGAAATAGCCCATTAGAACCTCTCTATCTGTCTAACGGGGGCCAAATGGTTGTTCATGGGCCTGATAGCGCTGCTGATAGCCAATATGCTGAAACGTTCCGTAGAGTTGAAGGAGGAGTCGGATTTAACTATTTAACTGAAAGGAAAAACCCGTATGCCAATCATCGTAAACCTGGATGTGGAGATGGCGAAAAAGAAAATGACGCTGAACGAACTTTCTGAAAGAGTGGGCATCACCCCTGCCAACCTCTCCATACTGAAAACAGGAAAAGCCAAAGCCATCCGCTTCAGCACGCTTGAGATCATTTGCAGGGAACTGAACTGTCAGCCCGGCGATATCCTTGAGTGGGTGGATGAAGAGAAACAACCGTAGAACATACAAAAAAATAACTGACCATGAAACATTTAGAACGTGCACTGGACAGACAGAACAGCTTCTGGAAATACCTGGCGATGACCCTTATTCTCTTCCTGGGAGCCTCAACCATCGGTTCTATACCGCTGATCATGACAATCATCGTGAAGATCATTACCGGGGGTGCTTTTAGATCAGTGCCTGAGAACTTCATGGATCTTAGTCACTATGGCATCCCCCATAACCTAGGATATCTGTTGCTGCTGCTGGGGTTCGTCGCTATGTTCTTCGCATTTAAATGGCTGATTCGCCCTTTCCACAAACGGACACTCAGTGAAACCATCAATGGCGGTGGTCAGCTGCGCCGCGACAGGATAAGCATGGGCATGCTGGTGTGGGGAGTGATGATGTTGATCACGCTGGTGATAGGCCTGCTCACCTCACCGGAGAATTATCAGCTTCAGTTTCACCCCGGGAGGTTCCTGATTCTTCTGCTTATCACCCTTCTTATACTGCCCTTTCAGACCTCCTTCGAAGAGATATTTTTCAGGGGATATCTCTCACAGGGTATCGCCGCCGCGACCAAAAGCCGCTGGTGGACACTGATCATCATCTCACTGGCCTTTGGGCTGATGCATGCAGCCAATCCCGAAGTGAAAGAGTTTGGTTTCTGGATCAGCATGCCTCAATATGTGATTATGGGGGTCATCCTGGGGGTTGTATCGATCCTTGACGATGGCATTGAGCTGGCTCTGGGAATACATTTTATCAACAATTCCTTCTTTGCACTGTGTACGAATCACCCCTTCTCATCGCTGCAGACAGATGCACTCTTTGAGGTGAAAGAGATCAACCCGGAGATGGAATTGATCTGGATGATTATCTATGCGATTGTCGTTATCACGCTGCTTGGCAGGATCTATCGGTGGGATTTCAGCATCATGAACAGGAAGGTGGCAATTGAAACACCTTCGTTACCCCCACAATCACCGCACCGGGAATAAATGCATGAGGTATAAGATAAAGGCGGGGATATAATTATTCTATTTGTATTTTTCTTATCTTTGAATTCAGAAACTATTTTTCAATGAAGATACAACCTATCATTTCCACACTGCTATTTTGCGTGTCAGCATTTCTGCTGCACGGACAGAGCATGGATGATGCCAGGAGCTGGTATCTGGAAGGACGATATGCCGAAGCGCTGCCTGTTTTTCATGCAGAGTACCTCCATACACCCGACAACGCCGCCCTCAATCAGTGGATAGGAGTAAGCCTGCTTGAAACAGGCAGGGTGGCCGAGGCAGAGAAATACCTCACTTTCGCATCACAAAAGAAGATTCCCGAAGCATCACTCTATCTGGGTGAACTGTATACAAAAATGTATCGTTTTGACGAGGCTGAAAAGGAATTCGGAAAGTATCAGAAGGCCAACCGCAGGAACGATGAGGCGTTGAACAGACTGGCAGTGAAGAGGGAAAAGGCTGAAAGACTGAAAAGGATGGTCAGCCGCACCGAGGATGTGCAGATGATTGACAGCCTGGTATTGCCCAAATCCGGGTTTCTGGCAGCCTATCACCTGAGTGAATCAGCAGGTTCACTGATGCCGGTGAATGCGTTCTTTAAAAACCTGCCGGCAAATGCGGGAACACTGTTCATGAATGAACACCAGGATAAGATGGTCTATTCTCAGGGTGATTCGTTGACAGGCAGGGATCTGTTTACGATGGACAAACTGGTTGATAGCTTTGGCAATGAAAAGAAACTGCCCGCCTCCGTCAACGGTGACGGGGATCAGGCTTACCCGTTTGTGATGAGCGACGGGCTGACACTCTATTTTGCGTCTACCGGTGAGCCGTCACTGGGGGGATATGATCTGTTCGTCACCCGGTATAATCTCGCCTCCGACACGTATCTCACGCCCAACCAGCTGAATATGCCGTTCAACTCACCGTTCAACGACTACATGATGGTCCTGGACGAGGAGAAAGGCATCGGCTGGTTTGCCTCTGACCGTTTCCAGCCCGACGATTCGGTCTGCATATACACCTTCATTCCCAACCCGCAGGTGACGTTGATTGAAAGCAATGATTCCGTTTACATGGCCGGAAGGGCTCAAATCTCGTCCATCGCCGACACGTGGAAAGAGGGATCAGACTACACCTCGCTCAGGGCACTGGCACGGCAGACAGCGGTTGTACAGCAGGAAGCCCGCGGTGATTTTGCATTTGTCATCAACGACGGCTTAACGTACCACACGCTGAGCGATTTCAAGAGCAGCCGGGCAAAAACACTTTTTTCAGAGGTCTTGGCCCTGGAGAAAAAGTGGCAAACCATGCAGGCAGAACTTGCTGTGAAACGGGATCAGTTTGCTGCCGGAGGTGCTGCAAACAATACCCTCAGTCAGGCTATCCTGACAATGGAAAAAGAGGCTGACTCACTCTTCCGGGAGAAGGAAAGGCTGAAAATACAGGCAAGGAACGAAGAAGCAACCTCCGTGAATCACTAAACAAACCAGGATATGACACTTGACTTACTCATTGTGGCTGCCGTGATACTGCTGGGCATACTCTTCATGCTCGTGGAAATATTTTTGCTGCCCGGCATCAGTATCGCCGGCATTGCAGGCGCCATCTTCCTCGTGGGAGGCATTGTCTACGCCTATCTCTTCCTGGGAAGTACCGCCGGGAACATCACGCTGGCAGCCTCAGCCCTGGCTATGGGCGGCACCTTTTTCTGGCTGCTGAAATCGAAATCGCTGCGTAAGATCTCGCTGGAAACCAATATTGAAGGCAAGGTTGACAACTCCAACCTGCAGAAAATGGCTGTCGGCGACAGGGGTATTGCTCTGTCGAGGCTGAATCCCATCGGGAAAGTAATGGTCAACGATGTGGAGGCGGAAGGTAAATCGTTCGATGGTGAGTTTATCGAAGAAGAGACAGCCATTGAAATCGTGCGTATAGAAACCTATCATGTCCTGGTAAAGAGAATATAATTTTCCTGCAGCGGGGCACCGGTTAAAGACGTTATCCGGCTGGCCGGCCCGATTGCTGCCTTACACTGATACAACGAACAACAATTCGATATAAAACACCTAAAAACAAATCATTATGGATCTATCATTTCCCTTACTTGTGATTATTGCCGTCATCATCATCTTCCTGCTGATCTTCTTTCACTACGTACCTTTCTTCCTGTGGATAAACGCTTTATCGGCAGGAGTACGCATCTCGCTTGTACAGCTCTTCCTGATGCGCCTGCGCCGTGTACCGCCGCATACCATCGTCTATGCCATGATAGAGGCACACAAGGCCGGATTGAAGAATGTCACCCGTGATGACCTGGAAGCGCATTACCTTGCCGGAGGACATGTGGAGAAGGTCGTACATGCACTCGTTTCTGCCTCCAAGGCGAACATCGATCTCTCCTTTCAGATGGCAACGGCCATCGACCTGGCAGGCCGTGACGTGCTGCAGGCCGTGCAGATGTCGGTGAATCCGAAGGTGATCGACACCCCTCCCGTCACAGCCGTGGCCATCGATGGCATCCAGCTGATCGCCAAAGCCCGTGTGACAGTCCGGGCGAACATTAAGCAGCTGGTGGGTGGTGCCGGTGAAGAGACCATCCTGGCCCGTGTGGGTGAGGGTATCGTCTCCTCCATCGGTTCAGCCTCTTCGCACAAGTCGGTACTGGAGAATCCTGACTCCATTTCGAAGCTGGTACTGAAGAAAGGACTGGATGCCGGAACAGCATTCGAGATCCTCTCCATTGATATCGCCGATATCGATATAGGCAAGAATATTGGTGCCGTACTGCAGATGGATCAGGCACAGGCCGACAAGAACATCGCCCAGGCACGCGCCGAAGAACGCCGCGCCATGGCTATCGCCCTGGAGCAGGAGATGAAGGCCAAGGCACAGGAGGCCAGGGCAAAAGTGATCGAAGCCGAGGCAGAGGTGCCGGCAGCGATGGCGGCAGCCTTCCGCAGCGGCAATCTGGGCATCATGGACTACTACCGGATGGAAAATATCAAGGCCGATACCGACATGCGCGATGCCATTGCCAGGCCACAGGGCGGAGGTGAGAACAAAAAGTAGTGATCGCTTGTTTCACTGAACAGCAAAATTGAAACCATTATGAGAATTATACCCGAATCGGAATTGATCATCAATTCCGATGGAAGCGCGTTTCATCTTCACATCAAACCGGAGCAGCTCTCTGACAGGATTGTGATGATGGGAGACCCGGAACGGGTGACCATGACCGCCGGTTTTTTCGACAGCATCGAGTGCGATGTGACCAGCCGCGAGTTTCATACTGTCACAGGGATGTACCAGGGGAAACGCATCACCGCCCTCTCGCACGGCATCGGCACCGACAACATCGACATCGTGCTCACGGAGCTGGATGCCCTGGCGAACATCGATTTCAACACACGCATGGTCAGGGATGAGTTCAAACAGCTGACCATGATCCGTGTAGGCACCTCGGGGGGTATGCAGCCGCATTGTCCCATTGGCTCCTACGTTGTTTCGGAGAAATCGATCGGTTTCGACGGCCTGATCCATTATTACGCCAATTCGAGGAACATCCGGGAAGAGGATTTCGAGGAAGCTTTTCAGAAGCACGTGAACTGGTCGCCCTTCCATTGTTCTCCCTATGTGGTCAGTGCCGACGAGGGACTGGTGGACCGCATCGGCTACGATATGATCCGTGGTGTGACCATCTCAGCCATCGGCTTCTACGGTCCTCAGGGAAGGCATGTGCGCCTGGCCCTGGCCGATCCCGACCTGAATGCCAAAATTGAATCGTTCCGCTTTGGAGCATACTCCATCACCAACTACGAAATGGAAAGTTCCGCCATCGCCGGATTGGGGAAACTGATGGGACACAAGGCCATGACGGTCTGTGCCATCATTGCCAATCGTGTGGCCCTGGAATCGAATGCCAACTACAAGGGATCAACGGAAGAACTGATCAAAATTGTACTGGACAGAATCTAGAGACTCTCTGGCAGGCTTTGTGTACCGCAGACCCTGCACAGAGAGCAAACCACCTGTGTATCACCTTTAATCACTATATGAACTATTCTTTATTTACACCAACGATGAAAAAAATTATTACTTTATTCCTTCTCGCAACAAGCATTGTTGCATTTGCACAGCAAAACCCGCCTCTTCCGGTTGACCCGAACGTGAGGACAGGTAAACTGGAAAACGGATTGACCTATTATATCCGTCACAACAGCCTTCCGGAAAACAGAGCCGATTTTTATATCGCGCAGAAGGTGGGCTCCATGCAGGAAGAGGACAATCAGGCTGGATTGGCTCACTTTCTGGAACACATGGCTTTTAACGGGACGAAACACTTCCCCGGAAAGACCATGCTCAACTACCTGCAGGACAACGGTATCAAGTTTGGCACTAACATCAATGCCTATACGTCGTTTGATGAGACGGTCTACTTCATGTCCAACATTCCAACCACCAACACCAACCTGATGGATTCAGCCCTGTTGGTGCTCCACGACTGGTCTGCCGCCATCGCCCTGGAAGAGGACGAACTGGACAACGAACGGGGTGTGATCCGTGAAGAGTGGCGCACGCGCGGTGGTGCCCAGCAGCGCCTGTGGGATCAGCTGTTGCCTAAGATGTATCCCGGCAGCAAGTATGCGAAAAGGATGCCCATCGGCAGCATCGACGTGATCAACAACTTCAAACCCGAGGAGATCAGGGCCTATTACCAGAAATGGTACCGTCCCGATCTGCAGGGTATCATTGTGGTGGGCGATGTGAACGTGGATGAGATGGAACAAAAGGTGAAAGCGCTCTTCTCACCCATCCCGCTCGATGCAGAGAGGGCGATGCGCGAATCGTATCCCGTGCCCGACAACAAAGAACCGCTGGTTGCCATCGCTACTGACAAGGAAGCCAGGGATACTCAACTGATGTTGTTTTATAAACATGACCCGCTGCCCGAGGAGCTCAAAAACACGCAGATGGGCTATATCACCTCCTATATCCTTAGCGCAGCCTCTTCGATGATCAACCAGCGTTTTGCGGAGATCACCCAGAAGCCCGACGCACCGTTCACCACAGCCTATGCCTACGATGGTGATTACTTTGTATCCAAGACAAAGGATGCCTGGACAGTCGTCGCCAGAAGTGCAGAAGACAAGATAGACAAAGCTCTCGCTGCCATGGTAAGGGAGACGCAACGCGTCAAACAGTATGGCTTTACTCCCTCAGAGTATGAAATAGCCCGTACGAATATACTGAAGAGCTTCGAGGATGCATACAATAACCGCGATAAACAAAGGAACGATTCCTATTCGCAGGAATATGTACGTGCCTTCACTGACGCGGAGCCATTCCCGGGCATTGAGTTTGAGCATCAGTTTATGCAGGCGATGGCCCCCAATATTCCGGTGGAAGCGATCAACCAGACCGTGAAGCAGCTTATCGGCGAGGAGAATATCGTGATTGCCGTCACAGGCCCGGAAAAAGAGGGTCTGGTATATCCTGCCGACAAGGAGTTACTGGCTGTCTTGAGTTCGGTGAAAACAGAGACGCTGGAGCCTTATGCCGATGAGGTCATCGATGAACCGCTTGTAGCCACCCCTCCCACTCCCGGCAAGATAACCAAAGCGGAGAAAAATGCAGCAATGGATGCCACCGTCTGGACGCTACAGAACGGTATGAAGGTGATCCTGAAAAATACCGATTACAAGGATGATGAGATCATCATGACCGGGACGAGCGCCGGCGGATACTCGCAATACGCCGTACAGGACCCTGTCAACAGCAGAATGATGAGTTCGGTGATGACACTGGGAGGAGTAGGCAATTTCAGCGCTACCGACCTGCCCAAGGTGCTGGCCGGTAAAACAGCTTCCGTGAGACCCAGCATCAGCCTGACCACACAGGACTTCAACGGATCATCGTCCATCAAGGATTTCGAGACCATGCTGCAGCTGGTGTATCTCTACTTCACGGCTCCCCGCAAAGATGAAGATGCGTTCAAATCGTATATCCAGCGGATGGAAACACAGCTCAGGAATCAGGAAGCCGAGCCGATGGTCGCTTTCAGTGATTCCATCACTGCGGCATTATACGGTAACAACCCGCTGACGACCCGTATCAAACCAGGCGATTTGAAGCAGATCGACTATGCCCGGATACTGGAAATGTACCAACAGCAATTCCGTAATCCAGGCAGCTTCCAGTTCACATTTGTCGGCAACATCGATGAGGAAAGGGTACGTCCGTTGGTGGAACAGTATCTGGCATCGTTACCCGGAGAAGCCGTGAACAGTGAATTCATCAGGGTGCCGATGAATTTCAGGAAAGGGGAGACGGAAAATATTTTCCGCCGTGAGATGCAAAATCCGAAAGCCTCTGTGTTCAACACATACACAGGGACCCTGGAACGCAACATGAAGAATCAGATCCTGATGAGCATGTTCGATCAGATCCTGGATATTGTCTATACCGAGAAAGTGCGTGAGGAGGAAGGTGGCACCTATGGTGTCTCCTCTGCCGGAGCCATCTCCCGCTACCCGGAGGGCCAGACCGTCCTCCAGATCATGTTCGACACCGACCCGGAGAAGATGACGCATCTCAACCAGATCATCCTCAACGAGCTGAAAAGCATTGCTGCCGATGGTCCCCGTCAGGCCGATTTCTCCAAGGTGAAGGAATACATGAACAAGAGTTACACCGAGAACCTGAAAGAGAACCGATACTGGATGAATATTCTCGATGACCTCTATTTCTACGGGGAGGATATGCATTCGGACTACCTGAATACCGTGAATGCGGTCACCATGAAGGATATTCAGGATTTCGCCGGTAAACTGATGGAGCAGGGGAACAGGAAAACAATTGTGATGATGCCCCGGGTAGCAGAATAAATGGGTCGCTCATCCGCAACAGTAATGGAAAGAGGGTGTATCACCATGTGATTACACCCTCTTTCCTGTTGTTTACCATCTGAGCGCAAAGAGAATCATGCGATTCCCGGAGCTTTTTTTTCAGTGTTGAGTCACCCTTTTTTTATCTCCTGATCAACGGCAGGTGTATTCATGTTACCGTATGTCCGGATATGCTTGTATTTGAACAGGATGGCAAACAGGATGGTTACCAGCAGTGCGTATCCCGCGAAAATAAACCAGACGGACTGCCAGTCGCCCGTCATGAGCGACTTTGTCTGACCATCCACCACTACATCCTTCCAGGAGGCAAATTGATTCACAACCCATTGTGCTCCCAACGTGCCGATGGTAGCACCAACGCCGTTTGTCATCAGCATAAACATGCCCTGAGCACTTGCCCGTATGGTATGAGGGGTCTCTTTATCGACAAACAGGGAGCCCGACACATTGAAGAAATCGAACGCCACACCATACACCACCATGGAGAAGACCAGCAACCAGATGCCGCTTCCCGGATTCCCCAGGCCAAAGAAGCCGAAGCGCATCACCCAGGCGAACATGGCTATCAGCATCACGTTCTTGATGCCGTATCGTTTCAAAAAGAAGGGGATCATGAGGATGCAGAGTGCTTCCGAGATCTGTGAGAGCGATATCAGGATATTGGAGTGCTGTACGCCAAACGTATCCGCAAACAGCGGCTCGGCCTCGAAGCTGGCGATGAAAGGGTTGGCAAAGCCGTTGGTGATCTGCAGCGAAACGCCCAGCAACATGGAGAAGATGAAGAAGAGAGCCATCTTGCGTTGTTTAAAGAGCTTGAACGCATCCAGGCCGAGAGCCTGGAAAAGGGTCTTGTCTCCCGTATCGGTGCTGATCGGACAATTGGGCAGTGTGAAGGCATACACCCCCAGCAGCAGGCCTATCACGGCGCTTACGACAAACTGCAGGGAGGACGTCTGATAGCCGACGATATCCACCAGCCACATGGTGAAGATGAATCCTATCGTTCCGAAGACCCGGATGGAGGGAAATGTTCTGACCGTATCCATGCCTCCTCTTTCGAGAATGCTGTACGCAACAGAATTGGAGAGGGCCAGCGTAGGCATGTAAAAGGCCACACTCAGGGTATAGAGGGTAAAGAGGATCGGAAAGGAAACGGCTGCTCCCGCCTGAAGGCCATACAATCCCGCTGTCAGCATAAAAAAGGCTGCCAGCAGATGGCATGCGCCCAGCAGCTTCTGTGCAGGGACCCATCGGTCAGCGATGATCCCCATGACAGCAGGCATAAAAATGGATACAATACCCTGCACGGAATAGAACAGGCCGATGTGAGATCCCAGCCCCACAGGCCCCAGGTAGCGCGACATGGATGTGAGGTAAGCCCCCCAGACTGCAAACTGGAGGAAGTTCATGACAATCAGACGTATTTTCAGTGACATGAGTATAGATTTAAAAGTGTTCCGTTTATCTGCTAAGCCACGGTGCCGGATTCAGCTTGTTTGTTTTCTGCCACAACTGAAAATGCATGGAAGAAACACCGGTATCCGGATCGGTGAAGATACGGCCCAGTGTCTGCCCGGTTTTCACCTTATCGCCCTGTTTCACAAACAGATCATAGATATTGGCATAGAAGGTGTAATACTCACCGTGACGTACAATCACACAGGTATTCGACCCGGGGAAAGAGAATACCTTCGATACCTCTCCCTCGAAGACAGCACGGATGCCGGCACCTTTCTGTGCCTGAATATCGATGCCATTGCTGTTGGTCGTGACGTTCCACTCACTGTGTTTCTTGGTGCCGAAATTGCCTACAATGGAGGCTGTTCCTGTCACAGGCATGGGCAGCTTCCCCTTGTTGGCCGCGAAATTCTTCGACAGATTGAAGGTCTCGGTGGTGGTGGTGCTCCCACTCTCAATCCGGGGCCCCGCTTCCGTCCGGGGTGTCGTTTCTGCTTTCCGGGCCGGTGCTGCGGCCACTTCTTCGGTCTTCTTGCTGCCTTCCGTTTCCCGTCGGTCTTTCCCCGCTGCCGCCGCAGCAGCTGCTGCCTCAGCCTCTGCCTTTCTCAGGCGTTCGGCTTCCGCAGCGCGTCTGTTGGCTTCTGCCACTCTTTCCTGACGTGCCACCTCGTCAGCGATCAGTTTCTCAATCTGTGCATTCAGCTGGTTCACACGACGCTGTTTATCCTGTAGCGTTTGCTGTAATTGCTGCTGTTGTCCCCGGGCATCGGCTACTTCCGACTGACGTGTCTGCTCTTCCTGCTGCAGCTTCTTCTGTTCGTTCTGCAGCGCTGCCAGTGCTTTTTCCCTGTCGGATTTAGCCTTCCCCAGTGCCTCTTTCCGGGCAGTAATCTCGGCATTCTGTTTCCTGATCTCCTCGGCCTGCGACTTCTGCCAGCGGGAATATTCTCTCAGATACTGCATCCTCCTCAGCGATTCTCCGGGAGACTTGCCCGACAAGATATACAACAATTTCTGTTCACTGAATTGATGGTTCAGCATCCCTTTGATGGCGTTGGCATAATTGTCCTGCTTCTGTTTCAGTTCCTTGTTCAGCCGGGCTATCTCCTTCTCCAGCCGCGATTCTTCCTTCCGCAGTGATTCAATCTCACTGCGCTGCACGGTGATCAGCTCCTTGCGGGCGGCGATCTGCTTATTGATCAGATTGATGCGATCCAGGATGGTGGTAGTCTGTTTTTTAACATCCAGGTAAAGCTTATTCGTACTTCTTATCTCCTCCTGCAAGGCTTGCTGCTGTCTCTGCAAATGTTCGATCTGGGGTGTCTGAGCTGACAGGAGAAAGGCAGATGACAAAAAGAGCGCTATGAACAGAATATGTTTCATTTACTGGCGGAAAATATTTTCAGTATTTCATCCATCGTGGTCCTTGTGTAACCCGTGGGTATGTTCATCGACAAACCGATAGGCTCGTCTGTGACGATATCGGAGAAAAGCAACTCTGCATCTATCTTTCTCGATGATGAAGAAAGGGTCACATTCATCTTGTGCGGAAAAACAAGATCATCGGAAATGGCGAAGTTGTGATATCCCCATTGCAGGGAGTGCTTCTTTTGCGGCTGCATCAGATGGGTAAACGTGATGCGGTCGTCCCCGTTCACGGTGAAGGAATAATCGATGCCCGATGCGGCATCCTTTGACGTGATATAATAGTTCTGGTCAGAGGTGCGGGTGTAGTTGAATTTCCGGTAGTCGGAAACCTCCGGTTTCTCCTTGCCCGCGACGAACAGGGCGTTGGTGAAAACAGACTGCATGGTATAGAAATCAAACCCCACAGGATAGATCTCCTTGAGCGATGCGATGGATTCAATAACATATCGTTTATTCATCCTGTCGAGAAGCAGTGCCGTATCGGGATTGATATAAAAGCGGAACATCTCCACCCCAAACAGCGGTTGCACGGAAATCTGCAGTGCGTTGTCCTTCACGATACGGATATTCGCCTTGGAGCTCAATGAACGTGTACCGGTGGTGAGGTTCATGTTCAGCTTTGCGGCAAAGGTGTGATAGGGAAAACCGCGGGTGATGATGTCACCAAAAAGCTCATTATTGGCCTTATCCTCCACTGTCGGGGCAACGTGTACCATCTGCTGTCTGGGTTTACACGCCGTCAGGGCGAACCCTGTCACCAAGAGGAGCAATATTATCTGTTTACAACGGTGAATATGCATATTCATTCTTCATTTCAAGTTTTTTATTTCTATCGGTTTGTTGTACCCATTGTTTCAAACCGGGTGAGAGATGTCGACCAATTTTCATGCAGTGAAGAGCATCCTTTATAGCTTCCCCGATTTAATTTTTTGATCCAGTGTAGCCGAGTCACTGCCCAGTTCCTTCGCCTTTTCCCAGTGCACCAGCGCCTCTTCCCTGCTTCCTGTCTTATACAACACATCTCCGTAATGTTCGTGTACATCGGCAGAAGGTGCATCCTTACTGTATTCAATGGCTTTACCGATATAAATCTTGGCCATGACATACGACCCCTGTTCAAACAACACCCATCCGTAGGTATCCAGATAGGTTGGATTCATGGGTTCGGCCTTGATGGTGATGCCACTCATCTTCTCCGCTTTATCGAGATCCTTTCTTTCCAGAGACAAATAATAGCTGTAATTGTTTAATACCGGGAGGTTCTGTGGGTTCAACTTTAACGCTTTTTCATAACTTTCAAATGCCACCTCCTTGTTACCCAGGAAGTAGTTCAGATCACCTATCTGGGCATGGAAATCAGATTCTATCATCGGGTTGTTGAATTCTGCATTCCTGAGTCCTTCTTCAAACGTTTTCAGGGCCTCCCGGTAGTTCTCCAGCTGATAATCGGCCGCTCCGGAATAAAAATAGAACTGTGGTTCCCGGGGTAAATGTTTCAACGCTTCGGCAGTGATCTCCTTTATTTTCTTCAGGTCCTCTTCGGGCAGGGCTATGCGGATCATCTGTTCATATCCGGCAGGATCAGCGGGATTGTCTTTGGTGTAGATCTCAAACTGATTCATGGCTCCTTTTTTGTCACCCTGTAACAGCAGGACATTGCCATAGATCATATTCAGCTGCGTGTTGCTGGGGTGTTGCTCGAACAGCGTTTCAAAGAGGCTGTTTGCTCCCTTCAGGTCCTGCTGGCTCTGCTGTAAGATACCGAGGTAACGGGTGAGGAGCTGTATTTTAGTCTCCACATCGAGCGATGTGCTGGTGATCGCTCTCTGCAACTCGGCCTGTGCAGCAGGTTTATCATTTGTCTTCTCATAATAGTTTACCATGGAAAGAATGAGTGCCGGATAAGCAGGATCGATGCCCTTCGCTTCCTGATAGTACTGCAGGGCCTTCTTGTACTGTTTATCCTCCGTGAGGAGATCACCCATGAGAATAAGATATCTCGGGTCGGCAGGATTCTTGTCAATAATCTGCCGGATCTCTTTAAACGCTTTCTCCTTCTGGTTCATCAGTGAGTAGAGACGGAATTTATTCAGGGTGATCATTTCAGCTATCCCCGTACTTTTTTCCAGCTTGTTGAGTGCGTCAACAGCTTGTTGCAGTTCTCCGTTATCGGCATAGGCATTAGCCAGTTCAAAATGGAGATCGGATTTGCCGGGATACAACTGCAGCATGGCTTCGTAAATATCAACCACCTGCTGTTTCAGTCCGAGCTCTTTACTCAGTCCGGCAAGCATCATATTGTAATAATAATTGGTTTTATCGTAGGAGACAGCTTTTTGAAAGAAATCTAATGCCCTGTTCTTATCCTGCAGTACACTGTAAAAGGTTCCCAGTTCCACCAGTACGTTGGCATTGGCGGAGTCCAGGGTATGACAATGTTGAAACAGGTCGATGGCTTCGTCATATTTTCCCAGCGCTTTTGCATTGAGAGCCTCGTAGAAATAGTAATCGAATCTGCGCTGTGTCTCTTCACTGAGCGTAGACCTGTCAGTCTGTTGCTGTGCCAGGGCTTTCACCGGCAACATGGCAGACACCAGAAAAAACAAAACAAGAGGAAAGAAGCGTATATGGATCGCAGTTTTATCGTACATTCGTTGTGATCGTTATTATTTTTTTCCGGTATGCCCAAATCCTCCGGCTCCCCGTTGTGTTTCATCGAGTGCATCAACCGACTCCCACTCCACATGGGCATGTTGCGCAATCACCATCTGGCAGATACGTTCCCCGTCGTTAATGGTGAAAACCTCGTTCGACAGATTGACAAGGATCACACGAATCTCGCCGCGGTAATCAGCATCGATGGTGCCGGGTGAATTGACGATGCTGATGCCGTGCTTAACTGCCAGACCGCTGCGGGGGCGTATCTGTGCCTCGTAACCCACAGGCAGCTGAATAAAGATGCCGGTGGGTACCAGATATCGTTCCAGTGGCTTCAGCACAACAGGTTGTTCCAGGTTTGCACGCAGATCCATGCCGGCAGCATAGGCCGTGGCATAGTCAGGCAATGAATGCCTGGACGTATTTACTATTTTAATTTTCATCAGGGAGAGTCATTCAGTTTGATTGTGCGAATTTATACAATTCTGAGCAATTTAGCGTCAAATTGATGAAATTTAAGGAAATTAACCCCCGAAGCCTACCACATTTTGAAGGGTTGTCATTCGTGGTGATGAAAAAAAAGCATATCTTTGTGTTTATGAGCGGACAAGATGACCTCCTGGCTAAATTGCGGCAAACACTGAGTGAACAAGGGATTGACTCGTTTCATATCCTTGAGGAACTGGTGCCTATTGAGGAGCAGATGGCGTATTTCAGGTATTTCGACAGACTGAGAAGGGAAAACAGCCCCTTTGTCCGGGATGAAGAGGTATCTGTTTTGTTTTCACCGGATGAGACCATTGAACGTAAAAAACGCAGTTTAACGTTGCTGGCTTCCATACCCGATGTGGGAGCTTACCGCTCTATTGAGACCTATCACAGTAGTCCGCAGGAACCCGAGTTGTTCAACTGGTCGGCCATGGCGCTGGTGAGCAGCCGCATCGTCCTGAGTTCAGACTTGTCGGGTCAGCAACAGGTATATATTTCATCCGGGCTGGGAGGACACGACAGGAAACTGCGGTTTTTTGCCCTGTTCACAACCAGGGAACGACAGATACTCACCGATTTACAGCGGGAGATTGTGGAGCGTGAGTTTATCTTCCAGCTGCAAAAAGCAGAGGTGGTGATTGAAAAAATCGACATCAAAGAGAATTATTTCACCATCCTGATGCTCTTTCCTTTCGAGAAAGATATCAAATCGAACTTAAATGCTGCCGTCACCGAGTGCAACCAATACGGCAATTTCCTGGAAACAAGATTTCTTTTTACGAACGTAAAAGTATTGAGTGAAAAAGAAATAGATAAACTGCTGGAGAAGAAGTAAACACATCCGGCTTTACAGCATTGACCTGCATAATGATACCACCGGCCTGCAGCAAATATTTTTTCACGGCACTCCTGGCCGCGCAATTCCTTGCCTTTCCACTCTTCGGGGTAGTAGAGGAAATACCGTTTATTCCACCTGTTTACAATTATACGACCGGCATCTACAAGGCCGGGAATCAAAACTGGTCTGTTGCACAAGGGAACAACGGAGTGGTGTATGTCGGCAATAACAACGGACTGTTGAGTTTCGACGGCGTGAACTGGACACTTCACTCTCTGCCCAACAATCTGTCCGTCAAATCCATATTCATCGATACCGGCGATGCCGCTGAGCGCATTTACGTGGGATCATTCGAGGAGTTCGGTTATTTCGAACGGGACCGGAAGAACCTGCTCATCTACCACTCGTTGAAGGACAGGGTGGACGGTTATCAGTTCCACAACGATGAGATATGGAAGATATGCACTTATCAGGAGAAAATATATTTTCAGTCTTTTTCTGCCATTTTCGAGTTGGATGACAATCGGGTCAGGACGTTCAGGCCCAACCCGGGTGTGTTGTATTTCTTTCCGGCCGGCGACCGGATGTTTGCTCAACTGATCAATGATGATTTTTCCCTGTTTGATGGTGAACAGTTTCAACCACTGATCGCCAGGAACCGGCTGGAAGGGGACAATGTGGTCGCCGTGTTGCCACAGGGCAATGATTACCTGCTGGTTACCTCCAAAAGCGGAATATACAGACTGAGTGAAGATCTGCAGTCGGTGACGCCATGGCGTACGGGAATCGACAAGGAGCTGGGGGAGGCCATTGTGAACAGAGCTGCTGCTTCCAGAGATTCACTCTATGTGCTGGGCACCCTGAACAACGGATTGTTCGCCATTGACCATCAGGGTGATGCACAGTGGCATATCAACCGGTCCGGCGGATTGAACAACAATACGGTGCTGTCCCTCTACAATGACAGGGACCACAATATATGGGCGGCACTCGACAATGGGATCTCCCACATCCTGACCAGCTCTCCCTATTCCTTCTTTGAACCTTCCGATATACAAACAGGACTGGTGGAAGATATCCTCACTGTGGACAACAGGCTGTACCTGGCCACCAACCAGGGTGTGTACAGCTATTCCCCCGAAGAAAGGAATTTCACCCGCTACGGAGGGTTTGACATACAATCCTGGTTTATCAAAAGCTTCGGCAACCAGATCTTTGTAGGCCATAACCTCGGCACCTCCCTCCTGGAGGGTGGACGGGAAGAGCGTATCCCGGGAGCACGCACCGGCGGGATGGATTTGAAACAGATCACCCTGAACGGTAAGAATTTCCTGCTGGAATCCTCCTACACCGCATTGTACGTCTACAGTCAGGACCCGACAGGTCAGTGGAGATTCAGTCACCAGGTCAAAGGATTCTCCGACCTGATCAAGAACCTGGAGATCGATCATACCGGTAACATCTGGGCAGGGCATATGTATAAGGGGGTCTACCGGCTTCGCCTCTCGGGCGATCTGGGTAAGGTGACGGAAATAGAAAATTTCCTGTCACTCGACTCCACGCAGGCATCTCCGCTGCGTCCCGTGAAGGTAATGAAACTGAAAGGCAGAGTCCTCTTTGCCGACGGACTCCGCTTTTACACCTATGATGATATCCGGCAGCAGATTGTGCCTTTTGAACCGCTGAACAACGACCTGCCCGGCTTTGCCGATACCTACCGGATTGTTCCGGTACATGATGACCTCTTCTGGTTTATCCGGAATAAGGAGTATGCGCTGGTGGAATATGTGTCAAACAGATTCCGGCTGAAGGACCGGATCCCCTACAGTATCCTGAACAACCCTCCCAATGAAGGCAGAGCCAACGTATATGTGACCAGTGACAGCATCACCTATTTTTGTCTCAATGGAGGAATAGGAAGATATCGTTTTAAGGCGGATGAT
>Ga0209347_1003381_pt1 | contig 18725 bp, 19 predicted proteins | sample AutmiccommuBRH23_FD_187382 | JGI IMG/M metagenome (GOLD analysis project Ga0209347, IMG submission 187382) | Deep subsurface microbial communities from Mt. Terri, Switzerland - Autotrophic microbial communities BRH/23 (SPAdes) (version 2) | ecosystem: Environmental > Aquatic > Deep subsurface >...
GCCGCCAGGGATGCAGCTGTTCAGGCCATGGAAGCCAAAACCAATTTCCTTTCCACCGTTAGCCATGAACTGCGGACACCCCTTTATGCCGTAACCGGGCTGACCCACCTGCTGATGGAGGAGAATCCCAATGAAAACCAGATGGAACATCTGAAATCGCTTAAATTCTCCGGCGATTATCTCCTTAATTTCATCAACGACATCCTGCAGATCAACAAGATCGATGCCGATAAACTGGAACCGTTGAATATCGAATTCAGCCTTAAAAAGGTATTAACCGAAGTAATCAACTCCCTGCAGCAAAGTGCCAAAGCCAACAAAACCAAGCTAATCCTGGACTACGACGAGGAAATCCCGGGCAAATTGCTCAGCGACCCGCTTAAGCTATCGCAGATATTTATGAACCTTGTGGGGAATGCCATAAAATTTACTAAAAACGGGGAAGTCGTCGTAATTGCGAAACTCAGAAAAAAAGAAGAGGAGGATGTAACGGTCTATTTTGAAGTGAGGGATACCGGAATAGGCATTTCCATGGAACAGCAGGAACATATTTTCGACAGTTTTGAACAGGGTTCCGTACAGATAAACCGGGAATACGGAGGCACAGGCCTTGGGCTTACCATAGTGAAAAGCCTCCTTGGGCTTTTCGACAGTAAAATCCAGCTTGAAAGCGAACCCGGAAAAGGCAGTTCATTCTTCTTCGAACTCGACCTAAAGAGCAAAGACAGCCTCATAGATGATCTGCATTTCGAAATCACCCAGAAGGAATACGACCTCAACGGCCTGAATGTGCTGGTAGTGGAAGACAATAAAATCAACCAGGTGATCACCAGGAAAATGCTGAACAAACGCGGTATTTCCTGTGATATTGCCAATAACGGAACGGAAGCGGTGGAGATGGCCGGTAAAATCAGTTACGACGGGATCCTGATGGATATTCACATGCCGGGAATCAGCGGAGTGGAGGCCACCATTCAGATCCGAAAGTTCGACAGGGAGACCCCTATCATCGCACTTACCGCAATTTCCCTCGACGACAGCCTGGAAACCTTTTACGCTGCAGGCTGCAACGATGTTGTGACGAAGCCCTTTAAACCCGAGGTATTTTACCAGAAAATCGGCGAAAACATCCTCGAGCACAAAATCAACAAACCGGCATCATAACCCCAACAGCTTTTCTTTCAGCATCGCCTTGCCCCTGCCAAGCATCCTGTGCTTCACCGTAATGTAATAGAGGTTAGCCGGCTTTTCCGGCATGCGCATATAATCTTTTTCCGTGGTCAGCACCAGGGGCAGACTGACAATTTGCTCCAGTTCTTCCCTGGAAAAGAAATGGTGGTCGCGGAAACGCCGGTGATCATATACCAGCCCTTCGCCTTTCAGGAATACTTCAAGGGGTTCGGAGCTGGCGATTCCGGTAACCAGCGTAAGTGGCTTGTCTTTTAAATCCTTAAGGGACAGCGGCTTCCCGGCCCCAACCAGCAGGGTATCGTATTCGAGGCTGGCAAAAAGCACCTGTTGATGTGGCCCGGGATGCAATTCGGCAGTGATTTGCTGTTGTTCGGCATCAGAAATTCCCGGCGGGCATTTTGTCACTACAATAATATCGGCCCGCCGTGCTTCCTTCGGGCTGTCTCTAAGATTTCCCGCCGGCAGGTAATAATCATCGGTATAAAGATTGCCATAAGCCGTAAGCAGGATGGAGACATCCGGCCGTACCTTCCGGTGCTGGAAGGCATCATCGAGGATGATAAGGTCCGGTGCCAGTTGTTGTTCCAGCCGGGAGATGCCCCTGCGACGGTTGGCGTCAACAGCAACGATAAGGCCGGGAAATTTGGAAAACAACTGAAGCGGTTCGTCCCCGAGATCCCCGGCATCGCTGTCGCTATCCGCAAGAACAAAACCCCTGCTCCGCCGTTTGTAACCGCGGCTAAGCACTGCAAGGCGGTGGGTTTCGCGGAAGAGCCCTATCAGCAGTTCTGCCATAGGTGTTTTTCCGGTACCCCCAAGGCTGAGGTTGCCGATACAGATGGTTGGGGTAACAAAGGCGCGGGAAGCGAGAATCCCCGTATCGTAGCAGAAGTTACGGGTACGAACCACGAGCCCGTAAATGAAAGCGATGGGCAGGGTTAATTTTCTGAGGAGCTTCATCAGAACGAAAATATAATATTTTATCTTTGAACCCCTTAAATTTCAGTAAATGATCATAAAAGAAGTGACCCGTATCCTTGAGGAACTGGCACCCCTGGAACATGCAGAGGATTATGATAATGTGGGGCTTCTTGTTGGCGATCCGGAAGTGCCTGTTACCGGTATCCTTATAACCCTCGACACCCTCGAAGTGGTTGTGGATGAGGCCATAGCTGGAAATTGCAACCTTATTGTAAGCTTTCACCCCATTATTTTCGGGGGGCTGAAACGGCTTACGGGGGCAACTTATGTGGAGAAGGCGGTCATGAAGGCTTTGAGGCACCATATAGCGATCTATGCCATACATACCGCCCTGGATAATGCCTGGGAAGGGGTAAACGCCAAAATCTCGGATATACTCGGGTTAACAAACCGAAGTATCCTGATCCCTAAAAAAGGTTCGCTTCGCAAACTTACCACCTATGTACCGGTGGCCCAGGCAAAGGTTTTAAAGGAGGCCTTGTTCCAGGCGGGGGCCGGCCATATAGGAAAGTACAGCCATTGCAGTTTCGGTGTGGAAGGGGTGGGGAGTTTCAAAGCCGGGGAAGATGCGAAACCGGCGCGGGGCCGCATAGGAACCGTCCATTACGAACCTGAGGTACAATTGCACCTGGTATACCCGGGCGATAGGGAGGATGATGTGTTAAACGCCCTTATTAAAAATCATCCCTACGAAGAGGTGGCCTACGAAATAGTGGCTCTGGAAAACAACCATCGGTATCTGGGTAGTGGGATGGTGGGGCAGTTGGATAAACCTATGGATGAGGAGTCCTTCCTGGCCATGGTCAGGGAACGGATGGCGACGCCGGTGATAAGGCATACCGGATTAAATGGAAAGAATATCTCTAAAGTAGCAGTCCTTGGGGGAAGCGGAGCCTTTGCCATCAGGCATGCCATTGGCGCGGGAGCCGACGCGTTTATTACGTCCGACATTAAGTACCATCAGTTTTTTGAAGCCGGTAAAAGCCTGTTGCTGATGGATATCGGACACTTTGAATCTGAGCAGTTTACAAAAAACCTGCTCCTTGATTATCTTACAAAAAAAATCCCTAATTTTGCAATCTCTTTATCCAAGAGCATAACAAATCCCATCAAGTATTATTATTGAATATGGCAACAAAGACAGAAGCAACAGTTGAGGAGAAACTCAGAGCCTTGTACGATCTGCAGTTAATTGATTCCCGGGTGGATGAAATAAGGAATGTAAGGGGGGAACTTCCCCTGGAGGTAGAAGATCTTGAAGACGAGGTGCTTGGTCTTAAAACCAGGATCGATAAACTGAAGACCGACGTTGAGACCGTCAATTATGAAATTACCGCAAAGAAGAACCTGATCGAGGAAGCCAAGACCCTGATCAAGAAATATGCCGATCAGCAAAAGAATGTAAGGAATAGCAGGGAATTCAATTCCCTGGCAAAGGAAGTGGAATTCCAGGAACTTGAAATACAGCTGGCAGAGAAAAACATAAAGGAATTCAAGGCCCAGATCGAGCAGAAGAAGGAAGTCATTACCGAGACCAAGGAACGGCTGACAGAACGGGAATCGCACCTGAAACATAAAAAAAGTGAATTGGATGCCATTCTCGCTGAAACCGAAAAAGAGGAAAAAGCCCTGCTGCAGAAATCAGAACAATACCAGGAAGAGATAGAAGAACGGCTTATAAAGGCCTACAAAAGGATCCGCAATAACGTAAAGAACGGCCTGGCGGTAGTCCCTATTGAAAGGGGTGCATCCGGAGGGTCTTTCTTTACCATCCCCCCCCAGGTGCAGGTGGAAATCGCTTCCAGGAAAAAAATCATTACCGATGAACACAGCGGTCGTATCCTGGTAGATCCCGCCCTCGCCGAGGAAGAACAGGAGAAGATGAAAAAAATGTTCGCCAAGATCTAAACGGCAGGATTCAGATAAATATGGCCACCCCGAAAAGGGTGGCTTTTTTTTTTATTCATTTAGGCGTATCTTGGTGAAAATGAAAACACTAACCTTTTATATACTGCTCGCGATCTGTGGCCCATCCGCCCTGAATGCCCAGGAGTTGGGCGACTACAGGTGGCAGTACCGCATCCTTCTGATAATGGATCCCAATGGCTCGCCAGGCTGCGAGGAGCAGTTAAAGTCCTTAAGAAGGCATACCGAAGCCATGCAACAGCGCGATATGTTGCTGTTTGTATTTGATGGAAAGGCTTTACTGGATCAGCATGGGAAAAAATTACCAATCGGAATAAGGGAAATCCCTTCCCCTGCTTTTGAAGGGGTAATCCTGATAGGAAAAGACGGGGGTGTAAAACTTAAAAAGAAATTTCCCGTAAGCCCGGAGTTTATCTTTGAACGGGTTGATGCCATGCCCATGCGCAGGGCGGAGGTGAGGGGCAGTAAAAACTAATGATTTTCAGGATGCCGCAAGCAGTGCCAGCATTTTATCCTCTACTTCCCTGCTATCCCATAGGCCTTCGATCCCTGGCATTTCCATTATTTGTTGCATAATGCTTTCCTGAAAGTCGCCCAATGCAAGGGCTTCCGTGTATGGCCGGTCTGAAAAGGTAACCCGCGAATATGCGGGGATCCATTTATCCGGGTGTTTCGCGGCAAAATGCTTTTCAATTTTTTTCTGAAGCAGGAACCTGGGGTCTGCCGTTTTACTGCTCATTTCCACGAAGTTCCTGTAACTCAGTTCGGCAATGGCATCGGCGTTGGGTTTCCGCAATTCCTGATACTTCTTAAAAATAGCTTCCCAATTATCGCCCAACTCGCCTATCAGGTTAAAGAGAACATGGATATCCTCAAAACCGGCATTCATACCCTGGCCGTAAAAAGGGACAATAGCGTGGGCCGAATCGCCAACCAGGGCCACCTTATCCCAATACGTCCAGGGATAGCACTTCATGGTAACCATCGCTGAGGTAGGATTCCTGAAAAAATCTTCCGTCAGGTTTCCTATATCGGGCATAACGGTCGGGAAATAGGTCTTGAAGAAGCCTTTAGCCTCTTCCTTGGTCCTGAGGCTGTCAAATGAAACTTCGCCTTCAAAAGGCAGGAAAAGGGTACAGGTGAAGCTACCGTCCAGGTTGGGCATGGCAATAAGCATGAAATTTCCTCTGGGCCAGATATGAAAAGAATTCCTGTCCATTTTATGCGTGCCGTCGGCAGCCGGAAGGATGGTCAACTCTTTATATCCCACATCGATAAAATCCTGGGAGTAATCAAACCTGCTGCTGCGTTGCATTTTATGGCGGATCCTGGAAAAGGCCCCGTCGCACCCAAAAATAATATCATATTGATACTCCTTCCAGGCACTTTTCTCCGATTCGCCCGTATATAACCTGGCGCCTGGCAGATCCACGTCCCAAACTTTTTCATTAAACCGAAAAACAACCCCGGCATCTTCCGCAAGGTCTATCATCTTTTTGTTGAGTACCCCCCGGGAGATCGACCAGATGGCCTCCCCTTCCCTCCCGTATTTCTGGTAATAAAGCGGTTGGCCGGGTAAGTGCATGGCCCGTTTGTCAAGAGGGATGGCAATACATTTTATTTCCTCCTCCAGGCCTACTTCCCTAAGGGCTTTCCAACCCCGGTTGCTCATTGCCAGGTTGATAGACCTGCCCGAGAAGGTTATGGTACGGATATCGGGCCTGCGGTCGAAGACCGTAACCCCGTGGCCAAGTTTTCTGAGGTAAATTGCCAGCAGGGAACCCACCAGCCCGGAACCGGCGATAGCAATGTTTTTAGGAGTCTGAACCATATAAAACCCGGCTGGTTTAGTTTGGCGGTAAAAGTAATAAAATAATGGCAGCACCCGCCCATTGGCTTCCATCTGGTATAATTACAGGAAATTAGATTGATTCGGCGGCAGGCAGATTTGGCAGATCAACCCGGTTTTCCGGCTCATACAAAGCAAAGTATCAGTATTCTTCAGTTTGCCAGGCAAAGGAAAGACTACCGGGAGCTTCCCTGCTGGCAAAGGGATTTACCGGTTTAAATTTTAACAAAAAGTTAGTGCCCCCGGTTAATCCTTAAGTTGCTTCGCTTTCGTATATAAGCTAAACATCCCGCTTCGGCGTCTATATATATCAGAGTCCCCCATGCTTTTGGGGGACTTTCTTATTTAAAAAGACACAAAATTTGCCAACTAAACCGTATATTTAAGAACAACCTTAAAATCAGAAAATTATGAAAGACATTGTATGGTTAATAGTAGTAATACTGGTCATCGGCTGGCTCGTAGGCTATTTCGGGTTTGGCGAAGCAGTTGGGAGCTTTATTCACATTCTCTTGGTGTTGGCAGTGATCGTCATCATTTACCGCCTGGTTACCGGGAGTAGGCCCTGAGATCAAAAATATATGGCCGGGTTACCCCCCGGCCATATCAGGTTACATTAAAGTCCGGAATTATTATTTCAGGATACCGTCCACTATGCCGTATGCCACGGATTCTTCTGCCCCCATCCAGTAATCGCGGTTAAAATCCTTCATGATCTTATCAAAGGGCTGTCCTGTATTTTCAGATAGCAGGCGCGCCCCTATTTCCTTGGTTTTGATGATTTCCTTGGCCTGGATCTCAATATTTGAGGCCTGGCCCCTTGCTCCGCCGCTGGGCTGGTGAATCATTACCCGGGCATGTGGCTGAATAAACCGACGTCCTTTCTTGCCTACGGATAGTAAAATAGACCCCATTGAAGCCGCCAGCCCGGTACAAATGGTACTTACCGGGCTTTTCAGGGATGTGATGGTATCATATATGGCGAAGCCTGAGGTTACATATCCGCCCGGGCTGTTTATGAATAATTGTATTTCCTTGCTATTCAGCATATCGAGGTATAACAAACGGTCTATAACGTGCTTGGCCGAACTGTCGTCAACCATACCCCACAAAAATACCTTGCGTTCTTCCAGCAGTTTCTCGTCTACTAATTCCTGTACTTTACTACTTTTTTTAGCGCTCATTTTCAATTTTTGGTTAAATGCCAAAATTAATCAAATTCTCCGGAATTCAAGGCGCAATGAAAGCAGGGCTTTCGGCTTTTTTACGGACTAATCCATTATATTTGGGAAAACTAAACGTATGAAAGCCTTAATAACCCCCGTACTGCTCTTCCTGATGGCCCTCTCAGCCTGCAAAGGGGAGAAAAGGCCCGAAGCTGCCGAACTACCGGCCAGCGAAAGTGATATCCTGGAAAAAGTAGCACTGGCCCATGGTTTCGACAGTTGGGATACGGTTGAAGAAATCAGATTTACCTTTAATGTAGACCGGGATACATCGCATTTTGAACGCAGCTGGGTATGGAAACCCAAACTGGGGGAAGTAACGCTTATGGCCCAGGGCGATACGCTAACCTATAACCGCAAGGAAGTAGACAGCACGCTTGCAAGCCATGACGCATCTTTTATAAACGACAAATACTGGTTCCTTGCGCCTTACCAGCTCATGTGGGACCGGGAGAGTTTTACCTACGAACATATCGAAGAAACCGCGTCCCCCGTGGGAGGCACGCCCATGCAGAAACTTACCATAGTTTATGGCAATGATGGCGGATATACCCCCGGTGATGCCTATGACCTGTATCTGGATAAGGACTACATGGTGAGGGAATGGACGTTCAGAAGAGGCAATAAACCGGCACCCGGTTCCGATGCTACATGGGAGGGCTATGAAACCCATGGTGGCCTGCAACTTGCAACCATGCACCATTTGGGCGGGGGAGCCAGGCTATATTTTACCGGGGTGAAGGTAAACGCCCCATAAATTATTTCCCGGCCCTGCGCCTGCCGAGGAGGTATAACGTAGCGAGAAGGACTACAAAGGCCGAGCCCAGTAAGGTTATAAAGCTGAGTTTCAGGGAGGCGCTTTCGGCAAGGAAACCCAGGACAGGAGGGGCCAAAAGGAAGCCTGAATATCCCGTGCCTGCAATAAATGCGACCCCCTGTGAGGATTCCACTCCTTTAACGTTGCCTCCAATACGGAACAATTCCGGAATGATCACTGAAAATCCGAGACCGATAAGTGCAAATCCTGATATTGCCGCCAGGGTGTGTGAACTTAATACCAGGGCATACCCTAGAATAGCAATACAAATCCCCAGGATAACAATGCGTACAGATCCGATGCGGGCACTGATGCTGTCGCCCACAAACCTGCCCAGTGTCATGGTGATCGAGAAGGCCAGGAAACCGGCACCCAGGAGGTATTCCGGGGCGAGGCTTATTTCCTGCAAATAGAGCCCGCTCCAGTCGACAATAGCTCCTTCACTACCCATGACCATAAAAGATACTACGCCCAGTATCAATAAAGGCCTGAACAAATTAAAACTAAAAGGCTCCTTTTCAATTGGAGCCGCGGTTATATGCAGGTAGCGCCTGTGGAAAATGAAATTAACAACAAAGACAAACACCACCGCAATCAGCATATGTAAAACAGCATTGTCTATAAGCGGGATCATAAAACTCCCAAGCCCGGCAAGGACCCCACCCAGGCTAAAGAATCCGTGGGCAGCAGACATGAAATTCTTTTGGTCTTCCTTTTCTATTTCCGTAACCAAGGTGTTCATGGCGATATCGGTAAAGCCGTTACTGGCGCCGAAGAGGAAGAGCGATCCCATTAAAAAATAGTAATTCGGGGCCAGCAACGGTAGCATAGCGAAGACACTGCTTAGCAGGACGCCATACCAGGTTGCCCTGCCCACCCCTATGCGGTTGATAATCCGCGCAGCAACCGGAAAAATGGTAAACACCCCAAGGGAGAGGCAAAATATCGCTATCCCCAGGCTGGCTTTGTCTATTTCCAGTTTATCTTTTACGGTGGGGATATAAATCGCCCAGGTGCCGAACCAGATGTTCAGGCTGGCAAATACCCATGCCGGTGCAAAATATCGGGGATGACTAAGTATAAGTCGTAGTGAATGCATTCAGTTGGTTAAGTTGCGGAGATGTACCTCCACATCATAAAGCCGCAAATATAGTGTTACGCCCTTATACTGTGCAGCACTCAGGATGATTTTTCGAGGATGCCCTTTTTTAGTAATTGCCCAAACCGGTACATCTCCGTAAAACTGCAATAAAATGGTGCCGGGGCCAGTCGGATTACATTAGGTTCCCTCCAGTCTGTGACCACTCCGTTTCTGGCCAGGAAATCGAATAATGCCCTCCCTTCCCCGTGCAGGAAAACAGATAACTGGCATGCCCGGGATTGCGGGGTTATCACTTCAAAGTTGCTATCGACTTTCTTATCAATTTCATGCAGTACAAATTCCAGGTATGCTGTAAGTTTGTCTCGTTTTTCGGCCAGGGCTTCCATCCCTACCTCCTCGAAAAGTTCCAGGGAGGCAAGATAAGGCGCAAGAGAGAGTACCGGAGGATTGCTTAATTGCCAGGCTTCGGCCGTGGGGATGGGCTCGAATTCGGGTTTCATCAGAAAACGCGTTTCCTTACAGTTACCCCACCATCCTTCAAAACGCGGGATATCGGATTTCCCCAGGTGCTTTTCGTGTATAAAAACCCCTGAAGCATTTCCAGGCCCGCTATTCATATACTTATAACTGCACCAGGCTGCAAAATCAACCTGCCAGTCGTGCAATTCCAGGATCACATTGCCGGCCGCATGGGCCAGGTCCCAACCCACCATGGCGCCTGTCGCTTTTCCGGCTGCCGTAATGGCCGGCATATCAAAAACCTGTCCGTTATAATAATTCACTCCCCCAATAAAAACCAGGGCCAGGCTTTCCCCCAATTCGTGAATTTTAGCAATGATATCTTCCGTGCGCCAGGAATGCTCCCCCGGGCGCTTTTTAATCTCCACAATCGCATCTCCCGGATCCAATCCATGAATGCGCACCTGGCTGTTCAGCATATACTGGTCTGAAGGAAATGCCTTTTCTTCGCAAAGGATTTTGAAGCGGCTACTGGTCGGCCTGTAAAAGGAAACCAACAACAGGTGGAGGTTTACGGTAAGGGTATTCATTACGGTGACTTCCTCGGGCCTGGCCCCAACCACCCTTGATAAGGGGCCTGCAAGGCGTTCGTGGTAGTCCCACCATGGTTTGGATGCATGAAAGTGGCCTTCCACGGCAAGCTCCTCCCAATCCTTCATAACCTCGTCTACGTAAGCTTTGGTACGTTTAGGCTGCAATCCCAGGGAATTACCCGTAAAATAAATTACTTCCCGGCCATTCACCTTCGGAAAGTAAAACTCCTTACGGTAAGGCCTCAGCGGATCCGCATTATCCAGTTGTTCTGCGAAGGAAAGGGTATTCTGGAATTCCATTGGGTAATTTTAATCAAAAATACAACAAGCTTAAGGAATTGGTGGCTTAGTAATCGTCTCTCGGCAGGCGCATTTCTATGATATGTTTACGGAAACCTACCTTTTCATAGGCCCGGATGGCAGGCTCATTGCTGTCGTAAACTGTCAGCCGCAATTCCTTCAGGCCGGTAGCCAGGGCCCATTGCCGCAGGAATTCTATTATTCTCCGGTTCATTCCCGTCCCACGGAATTCGGGCACGGTGTACATAAATCCCAGGTAAGCATAATACTCATGGTCCAGGTAGGACCGGGCTTTCCTGGCACGGGCATAACCGGAAGCTACCAGCCTGCCCCCCGCTTCGGCTACAGCCACGGCGGCATTGGGCGTACCTAGAAGTTCCCTGATATCATAATAATTCACATGCCCTTGCCTTATGGTCGGGTCCATGGGCCTTTCGGCACTGATAAGCTGTTGTTCAAATCGAAGGAGTTCATCCAAATCGTCTTCAGTGGCATATCGTATTATGACAGGATCCATAGGCAGGGGCTGATTTGTATTCCGGGGAAAGCCTGAAATTTATAATTTTATCAAAAATGAAGATATGCATTTTCTGGATGCCAGACTCGATAATTACATCAGCGAACATTCACAGGAAGAACCTGATTTACTTAAGGAACTCAACCGGGAAACCCACCTGAAGGTACTTCATCCGAGGATGCTTACCGGCCATTATCAGGGGAGGGTACTCAGCCTGCTCGCTAAGATTCAACAGCCGAGGTATATCCTCGAAATAGGAACCTATACCGGTTATTCCGCGCTCTGCCTTGCCGAAGGGATGAGGGCTGAAGGCGAATTGCATACCATCGACAAGAACGAGGAGCTCGCAGATATACAGGCCAGGTATTTTAACCGTTCGCCTTATGCCGGGCAAATTGTACGGCATTCCGGAGATGCCCTGGAAGTAATCCCCGGCATAGACCGTATATTCGACCTGGTATATATTGACGCTGAAAAAAAAGAATACCTGAGTTACCTTGAATTGATCCTGCCAAAAACACGCCCCGGAAGCCTCATTCTGTCAGACAATGTGCTTTGGTCCGGCAAAGTTCTGGAGCCCCTGCAGGAAGGAGACAGGGCCACGGAAGTAATCCTGGAATACAACAGGCGGTTAAAAGAGGATAAAAGGCTGGAAACCGTGCTTCTGCCGGTCAGGGACGGCCTGACACTAAGTAGGGTACTATGATCCTGTGGTACATGGAATAAAACAGAAATGCCGAGCCAATCCCAACTGCCGCACCGGTTATTATGTCTGTTGGATAATGAACCCCTATATAAATCCTGCTGAAGGAAAAGATAAGGGGCCAGAGGTAGAACAGCCAGACCCAGGGCAGTTTCTTCCGGAGAAACAAGACCACCAGGGTAGTTATGGAGAATGAACTGGCCGCATGGCCAGAGAAAAAACTATAGTTGGAAGGGCTGCGCAAAATCCTTATCAGGGTGTTTATATCCGTGTCGTTATTTGGCCGGAGCCTTGAGACGAATTCCTTTGTAAAATCCGTTGCCAGCACAATGAAAAATGCCAGGGCTACTACCGAAAGGCTCATCAAAACAGCCTCCTTCAAAGGGTATTTCAATAAAATCAGGATGAAAAAGAGGACAAAAAGCGGGATCCAGGAAGAAATATTGGTTGCCACAGACCAGAATCCGTCGTAATCCTCTATCCCAAGGCTATTGAGATATATAAAGGTTTCCCTGTCCCATTCAAGGATCCTGTTAAGCATAATAAGATACCTTAGTTTCGCTTTATCGTCCCGGTAACATCATCAACGTTTTTCTTTACCTCGTTGAGTTCCTTCTTGATATCATCGGTGAAGCTGGTATCTATGCCCTGTTTTTCAGCACTTTTTTGAATCTCCCTCTTGATATCATCGGTCGCATCCCGCAATTGACGCATGCCTTTACCAAGGCCCTTGGCGATCCCGGGAATCTTATCTGCCCCGAAAACCATGACCACCACGAACATTATAAAGAAAATCTCAGCCCCGCTGATAAAAAGTGGAATTGTGGAATACATACAACAAATATAGTGAAGTTTAGATCAAAACAGACCTGCCGGGAAATGAATGCCGACAGGTCTGATGATTTTTAAAGGAAATCACATTATTTCCCTTTGATGCTTTCCTTGAACTCCTCAAAATCTGATTTCTGGGGCTCCCTGGGCCAGGCATTATTGGTAACATCTATATCCGCAGTTTCGGCCTTTGGGTCTATCATGATCCCCACCAGCTCCTTTGTGGAGGCAATCACCTTTTTGATCTCCTCATCATTCTTCCTCCACACTTCCGCCGGATACGTAATATGTTCCCTGGTACCATCCGCATAGGTATATTCCACAATCAGCGGCATTGGGATACCCCCTGGCTTGTCGAATGTTACCTCATAGAAATATTTTGGTTCCTGTACCGCGGCGCGCTCCGAGGCAGTCATGTTATCCATCATATATGCCTGCAACGATTGGGAGCTTTGTGAAGGTGACTGGCCCTTCAATTCAGGTCGAAAATCCGAACTGCCTTCCTCTGCGAGGTAAACCAGGGGAACCAGGTCAGTTTCGCTAATATTCCTGGCCGCCATATACTCCTTCATCTGTTGTGTCGGCTCATTGCTCACATAGTATTTCTTAACTCCTTTTACCCCTATATCCACGTAATCGGTGGTGTAAAACCAGCCCCTCCAGAACCAGTCGAGGTCAACCGCCGAGGCATCTTCCATGGTTCGGAAGAAATCCTCAGGGGTGGGATGTTTAAATTTCCACCTCCGGGCATATGTTTTAAAGGCATGGTCAAAAAGCTCCTTTCCCATTACGGTTTCCCGTAGGATATTAAGGGCGGTTGCCGGTTTACCATAGGCATTGGGTCCCAGCTGGTGTACATTCTCTGGGTTCGACATTATCGGGGAGAGGGCATTCTGGTCGCCGCTCATGTAGGGGATAATATCGGAAGGGATCCCCCTCCTCGAAGGGTACCGGTTGTTGGGAGCAATGACCTCGGGATACTTTTCACCGAATTCCTGTTCCGCCATGTACTGCAGGAAAGTATCGAGCCCTTCGTCCATCCAGCCCCATTGCCGTTCATCCGAATTAACGATCATGGGAAAGAAATTATGGCCCACTTCATGGATGATCACACTGATCATTCCGAATTTTACCCTGTCTGCTATGGAACCGTCCTTGTTTGGCCTTCCGTAATTCCAGCAGATCATGGGATATTCCATACCCTGATTCTTTGCATGGACCGAAATGGCTTTGTGATACGGATAGTCGAAGGTATGGGCAGAATAGGATTTCAGGGTGCTAACCACCGTTTTGGTAGAAAGGTCTTCCCACAGGGGGTTTCCTTCCTTTGGGTAAAGAGATACTGCCATTACGTCCTTCTCCCCTATTTTTACGGCCTGCATGTCCCAGATAAATTTTCTGGAAGTAGCAAAGGCATAATCCCTTACGTTTTCTGCCCGGAATTTCCAGGTCTTTTTTTCTTCTGAAAAGCCTTTTTCAGCTTCTTCGGCTTCTTCCTGGGTAATAATCAGAACGGGCTGGTCATAGGATTTCCTTGCCTGTTCGTAGCGTTCCATCATTTTAGGCGAGAAAACCTCCTTCCGGTTCAGGAGTTCCCCGGTCCCATCCAGGATATGATCAGCAGGAACCGTAATGCTTACGTCGTAGTTTCCAAAGGGCAGGGCAAACTCCCCATTGCCCCAGAACTGGTGATTTTGCCAGCCCTCTACATCACTGTAAACTGCCATCCTGGGGAAAAACTGCGCGATTACATAAGCCCTGTTCCCGTCTTCGGGGAAAAATTCGTAGCCAGACCGGGCCCTGTCGGCCGTATGGTCCGGGATGTTGTACCACCACTTTATGGAAAATGAAAGTTGCTCCCCGCTCCGGAGGGGTTGAGGAATATTTACCCGCATCATGGTCTGGTTGATGGTATAGGATAAGGGTTCTCCCTTATGATCCTTTACATATTCTATATTAAAACCACCGTCGAATGGCGCTTTAAGGAATTTATCGGCAAAAGTACCGGGCTGGTATGCCATGGGAACTTCTTCGCTATTCCTCAAGGCAGATTTTGTGTTTTTGGTGCGTACATTCTGGTCTAATTGTATCCAGAGGTACTCCAGGTCGTCAGGTGAATTATTGTGGTAGGTAATGGTTTCTTCACCAAAAAGCCGGGCATTGCGGTCATCAAGCTCAACTGCAATGCTGTAATCGGCCTGCTGTTGGTAATAATCAGGACCAGGTGCTCCCGAAGCCGACCTATAGGTATTTGGAGTGGCAAACTCCTGGTACATCTGCCGGAATTTGTTCTGGTTGCCGTGTCCGGGATTTTTTTCATTCACTGGCTCCTCCTGTGCTGTGCCTAAATTTGTAAAAAGACACAGTACAGCAGCCATAAAGGGCGCAATTTTAATCATTTAGTCTCATTTTTAAAGGCCTCGAAAATAGTATATTTTAAATTTATGTTTATCAAATGTTATAAATTTAACATTGCTTTATTATTCTCCCTGACAAGGACGAAGCTCTTTCTGATATCATTAATAAGCAGGTGGACTATGTTCTTCTGTTCTTCATAAAGATCGGTCAGCATTTCGTTCTGAACTTCTATTGATTTAATACTGCCCTGTGGTATCTCAGTAACTTCCAGATAACAAACCACGATATCATTGTCATAACGTTTTCCCAGAAAGCGATAGGCCGTTTCCCGGCCATTGATACGCAGCACAAATTTTGTTTGCAGGTATTTTTCTATATAGCTATCCGCATCAGCGGCTTCCTCCCTCGTTGCAAGGTGCAGTGCCGCCCCGTAGCGTGTTGCCAATACATTCTCAAAATCATCAATAAATATCCGGGAAGTTATCTGAAGGGCCTCTGCCTCGGCCGAATAAGTAACCTGGGTAACGCTTACATAGAATTTATGAGCCGCCATAAAGGCGAAAAGCGGCAGGATAAGGATAAGCTTGCTATGTTTTAACAGGGCCATCGGCTAAGGTTCATTATTAAGGTTCCATGCATACTGCAATTCATATGCCAAAAAGGGTATTATTCCAGTTCATTGCTTTTACGGTAATCGCGGCTTTTCCCTTTAAGGAATTCCCATATTTTTAATCGGTCAGCCGTACCCACTACTTTCGGAAACAGCGAATCGACTTCGCAGTAGTACATGAAGTCGTCTATCCTGGCTGCAGGGATGCCAAGGTCTTTCACAAAAAGGGAGTCCGGATAATACTCGCGTACCTGCCCGGTCTGCGCATATTTTCGTTCGGTTGCCAGTATTTTCTTCAGGTAACGCGTACGACCGGTAAGAGCATTTAAAACTGGGTTCAACGGAACAATTCCCTTGCCGGAGGTAGCTTCAAAAAGCTTCCGCTCTGCCTGGGTGGGTGGTTTTACATAAGCGTTTGGAAGGCCAAGCGTTGCAGCCACCAATACCTTTGTACCAGGCATCTGCGCAATATCCCGGCCGATATCCCCGGATAGGTTGTAGGGCCTTACCACCACTTCATCCAGCTCATTTACATATTCTTCGAGGGGTACTACGATTTTTTGGCTTGCTAATATTTCCGGGGTAACTGTCAGCGACTTTCGCCTGAGCTGAACTGCCGAAAACAACAGGGTATCTCCGGCCTGAACCATCATGGAAAAATTTCCGCTGCCATCCGTAATAGTTGCAGATCCGGCACTTAGGTTCAGCACGTGGACATCGGATACGGCAAGGTCCTGGTGCGTAACTTGTCCGTTGAGCCTTTGTGTCCTGGGCTCCTGGGCATATAAGGTTAAACATGCAAGAAGGAACCCTGTAAAAATCAGCCTACTCCCTGGCATTCATTTGTTTTAGATACGTCTTGCTTTCAGAGACAAGGAATTCGATCAGTTGAAATTCATTGTCCCTGAGCAAAAGGCTGTACGCAGGGGTCTTCTCATCAATATAAAAGAGGAAATCTTCAATCTTATCCTGTGGGATATGAAGGTCTTCAACAAAAAAGCGGTCATCGTACACCTGTCTCAGCACCTCGCTTACCTGCAGCCTTTGCCTCTGCACCGAGTCCTTTTCGGCCCCCAGACTAGCCAGGGCCTTGAAAATATTCACAAAATTAAGGCCATGTTCCATGCCTTTCACGGTCTGATCAAGTGCGATATTCTCCACCTCGGTGGAAGGGTCGGTTTCATACTCATAACCCTTGAACTCCTCATTCTTAAGTTGAATAAATCGCTCCTGGTTTTCCGGGCTTATTACCACTTCATCTAGTTCGGTGACTTTTTCATTCACTTCCACCACCAGTCGGTTATTCTCAAGGATAGCTTCGGTTATTTCCACATACTCCAGTTGGTAGGTAAGCGAAGTGAATACGAGCTGGTCTCCCACTTTCACCGGAATTGCAAAATGTCCCTGCGCGTCTGTAATAGTGGCAAGTTCTGCTGTGGAATTAATCACGTTTTCGTTTGGGACATTACTGTTACGATACAATACCTGACCCCTGAGAAGGTGTCTTTGGTCTTCCTGGGCCCGCGACAGGCCGACACTTAGTAACAAAATTAAAAGGGTGAAAGGTTTTTTCATGGGATGCCTTTAATTTCCTGCAGCAAATGAAAGATAAAGAAAAAGTAAGTCGCACGTATAAAAAAATCCATGCACTTAAACTTATGTTAATCTGTCTGCAATCAAGGATGCACGAAGGTAAAATGTCCATGGTGGACCAAACCGGTAAACAGGGCGCTAAGCAATAAGTCGATGCCGGGATTAAAAGCAATTTTTAAATGGCTTAACCGGAACCTCAGCAGCAAAAACTTAAACCTAAATAGTAGTCATGAAATCTAAAATCACATCAGCAATAACCGGACTATGCTTCTGCCTTTCGCTTAACGCACAGATTAAAATAGGCAATAATCCGGATCGTATTGACCCTGTATCCGTACTGGAACTCGAGAGTGATAAACGCGTACTGGTAATAACCAGGGTAACCACTGCTCAAATGAACGGCATGGTACCCCTGGAAGGCGCCATTACTTACAATACAGACACCAAATGCCTGTATTACTATAATGGCCAGGCCTGGCAAATCCTGGGTGAGGGATCCGGCCTCAGGATTACTGCAGAGGCTGTGGTATATCAGACTCCGTCCGTGCTGGTTACACAAAACGGAGGCAACGTGAATCTGGAAGTTGGTCAGATTTCGGAAGACCATCTTCCCGAACTGGGCATTGGTGGCAACAAGCTTCGAAACCGATCCGTGAGCGGCGAGAAGTTAGTAGCCGGTTCAGTGGGTAATACGGAACTTCGGGATAATGCAGTCGGTGAGCGGGTAATTAATTTTAACGAACTTACCCTGAACGATTTCAGGAACGACAGCGGATTTATTACCGCCCGGGATGTTTTGAGCACGGAGCCCGGCAATGTGCTTTCCGACAGGGAAGGCGTTTTTTACGATGACAGTGCATTGCAGACGGAACTTGCAAGTTTAGCCTCAGCCATTGCCGGGCATATAAACGGCGGTACGGAAGGCGAAGTACAGCTGCTTGGCCTTGAAGGCGCAGTAGTAAGTATTACAGGTGGCAATTCGATTGACCTAAGCCCTGTTCTTTCTGGAGGAACAGATGACCAAAACCTTAGCGGGGCCTTGCTTAATGGCAATATATTGCGGATTGAAATTGAGAACGGGACCCCCGCCACGGTTGACTTATCATCCCTGGAGGGGGGGCAAAACGACCAAACCGCCGCCCAGATAGCCTTTGTCCCCACCGGGAATACCCTCTCTTCCAATGTGCAGGAGGCCCTGGAAGAAGTGCAAATGGAAATAGATGGCATATCGGCCGGTGGCAACGCGAATCCCACCGATGAGCTGCAGCTACTTTTGCTGAACAATACGGTGCTATCCTTATCGCCGCAATCAGCCGGAGAGGGATCGGTTGACCTGGATCCCATATTTGTCACCGAAAGTGAGTTGGAGGCTATGGATTTTGCTGACGCCGATGCCGACCCCGCCAATGAGTTGCAGGAGATAACTTCTTCAGACGGATCGGTTAGCATTACCCCGTCGGGGAACAACTTCGACCTCTCGGTAGCCGGGGGTGGTTCAGACAACCAGGACCTAACCTCCGCTATCCTCACAGGAACCTCGCTTACCATCGCTATTGAAGACGGGGCGTCGGTGGTGGCGGACCTGGGGGCCCTGGCCACCGATGCGGAACTGGCACAGCTCGATATAAACGATGCGGATGCCGACCCCACTAATGAACTGCAGGAGATA
>Ga0209347_1003382_pt1 | contig 18723 bp, 18 predicted proteins | sample AutmiccommuBRH23_FD_187382 | JGI IMG/M metagenome (GOLD analysis project Ga0209347, IMG submission 187382) | Deep subsurface microbial communities from Mt. Terri, Switzerland - Autotrophic microbial communities BRH/23 (SPAdes) (version 2) | ecosystem: Environmental > Aquatic > Deep subsurface >...
ATCTAGCAGTTATGGCTGGCGTACCCATCCAATTACCGGGCGTAGGAGCTTTCATGATGGTGTAGATATTGCAGCGCGTTCCGGCAGCAGTGTTCTTGCTTACGCTGAAGGCAAAGTTGTTTTTGCAGGTTGGAATGGTGGTTACGGTTATGCAATTTTTATTGACCACGGTAATGGCTTGCAAACAAGATACGCACATCTATCAAGAATGACCGTTAGTGTGGGTGAAAGGGTAAATACCGGAGAGAAAATTGGTGGGGTCGGTTCTACCGGTAACAGTACGGGGCCACATTTGCATTTTGAAGTTCTGCAAAATGGCAATACCAAAAACCCGTTAAATTATTTATAAATATATAGATGAAAGGACTCTCGACACAAAATCGAGAGTTTTTTTCGGGAGAATCTGAAGGTTGATATTATGGGAGAGGGGATGCAAGAGGTAATGAACCAGATGAAGAGGGAAATTCAGGCAAGATATGGAAATGTAATAAGGCATGGCGTGAGCAGCCAATTGAGCCGCAGTATTCCTGCGGAAATATATACTAACGAGCAGTTACGGAATATGCCCGAGGAATTAATAAAGAAGTCTTTTCCCTGTGGTAATCCGGTATTAGAGGCTAACTTGAAACTAGGCGAAACAGTTCTTGATTTAGCCTGCGGCACAGGTTTAGATTGTTTTTTGGCTTCTTCTTTGGTTGGCGAAAGAGGTTGGGTATACGGTTTAGAGTTCACCAAAGAAATGCTGGAACAAGCAATAGGTTTTAGGCGTAGAATGAAGCTCAAAAATGTGAAGTTCTTACACGCTGATATGGAACAAATTCCCTTAGCTAGATCTAGTGTTGATGTGGTAATGTCTAACTGTGGTATAAATTTGGCCTGTGATAAACAACAGGTTATAGATGGAGTAACAAGAGTGCTTAAGCCTCAAGGGCGGTTAGTTATAGCGGATATTGTTATTCAGGGATCAATACCGGATGCTATGAAAGAGGATCCTGACGCATGGACTTGGTGCATGGGTGGGGCTTGTTCTTGGGATAGTTGGCATGATATGCTTTCAGAAAGTTACTTTGATGTTAAAGCTATTAAACGCAGAGATTACCAAGTCGAACTGGATAAGGATCAGATATTAAAATTTGAGGCAGTGACCATCACTGCAACGCGGGGTGATTAGATGAAAAATACTGGTGAAATCCTGCGACAGGTTCATGTTTTTAGCAGTCTGACAAATGAGGAACTGGAACGATTGTTAGAAATTGTCTTGTTAAGACCTTACCGTAAAGGGATGTTTATCTTTATGGAGGGTGAACCTGGCGATGCATTATATTTTGTACAAAAAGGGCGTATTAAATTGACCAAAACCTTGGCAGACGGGCGGGAGCACATTCTACATTTTGTCGGGGAAGGTCAAATTTTTGCAGAAGTTTTGATGTTCGATGATGGTCCCTTTCCTGCAACTGCAGAAGTGATGACTGATTCAACAGTAGGAATTGTAAGGAACAAGGATCTGGAGACCTTTTTAAAAGGTCATCCGGATATTACTTTAAAAATTCTTAAGATAATGAGCAGGCGTCTTCGAAAGGCACAGATGCAGATTAGAGATTTAGCCCTTAAGGATACTTTCGGACGATTGGTAAGCACGTTAATAAAATTATCCAACGAGCATGGAAAAATGACCCCTAAAGGAATTATGGTTGAACTATCTCTCAGTCAGCAGGAACTGGCCAATATGATTGGCGCTTCTAGAGAAACAGTCAGTCGAAGCCTTAATGATTTAAAGAAAAGCAACGTATTAGATTTTACAAGACAGCATTTTATTATTAAAGATATGGACAAATTAGAAAGATGGCTGGATTAAATAGCATTAGATTTTAATAAAACTTGGCTTTCGCAAGTCTTTAAAAAACCTTAGTTGCATTAATGCCAATAGTATAAATAAAAACAGCTCATCTAAGAGCTGTTTTTATATACCTAATTTAATTAGTTTCTCTCTAAATTAGCGCAAATAAGGCCAAGGGTTAACAGGATCTCCGTTTTTTCTAACCTCAAAATGAATGTGAGGACCTGTACTCCAACCGGTACTGCCAACTTCGGCAATCTTTTGACCAGCTCTAACTTCTTGGTCTTCTTTAACTAAACTAGCGGATAAATGAGGATACATAGTAGAAATTCCTCCACCGTGATCAACAATAACCGTACGGCCATACGCACCATACCAACCATTATAGATAACTACTCCGTCCATAACAGAGATTACTTTTGCTCCCATTGGAGCAGCAATGTCTATGCCCGTATGCATTCTTTTGGTTTTAAGAATTGGGTGAATACGCATGCCGTATTCAGATGTAATTCTCGAATAACCCGGAGTTGGCCAAAGCATTTTACCGCCACGGGACGCGGTTGTGCGTCTAGCCGCCTGGAGTTGTCGTATTTTTTTAGCGAGTTCATTGGACTCCCGCTCTTCTTGTTCTAACATTTTAAGGTATTCATCTTGCTTTTCTTGAATGGAAGTAAGTAAATATTGTTCTTGTTTTTTCTGCCGTTCCATCTCATTTTGCCGCTGCTCCCGCTTGCTTTTTAAAGCAGCAATCTTGTCCCGTTCCTTTTCCAATTCATCCTTACGCAGCTCTATGTCGGCGCGCTCTGTTTCTATATCTTTTAGTAAACGTGTATCATTATCCGCAATGGATTTAAGATATTCTATACGAGTAAGTAAGTCGGTGAGACTAGTTGCTTGAAACAAGACTTCAGAGTAGCTAACAGATCCTTCTTCATAAATGCTGACTAAACGGGCACGAAATTTATCTTGACGGTCGTTTTGCTCCGCTATTTTGGCTTCCAGTTCCGCTTCAGCCTGATTAACTTCGTCCTCTGCCTGGGCTAAATTATCTTCTAATTGGACAATTTCCTGGTCCAAGGCTGCTAATTGGGAGCTTAAAGTTTGTAATTCTTCCAGTTTAGTCTTTTCTTGATGTTTGCTGTTTTCCAAAGCTTTTTTATTACTCTCTATTTTGTTATTGATTTGTTCCTGCTGCTTCTTTAAATCCTCTAGTGGGTCTGCGTAAGCAGGCAATAATGATATAATCAGCAGGGAAAATGACAGAATGAGACCGATCCATAAGCGAAAGTACTTCAACTTCATTTGACACAAACTCCTCTCCCGACAATTCATATGATGATATTCGACAGCAGAAGGCAAATTCCTGTATGAACAGCCAGATTTCTAGAGGATAAAGCGAAACTTGCATTAGGTGGGGTCCGTTCCCATCGGAAATGCCAATATTCTTAAATTTGTCAGGTTGTGATTCGTATCACAAACACCCGTTGGGACTTGAGGTATAATACAATAAGTTTGGAGGGGAGAAGAATGAAGAAATCACGGATAGAATATATCCGCCATGGGGTACAAATAACATTGGCTATATTTTTACTTTATATTGGCTGGCAGTTTTACCAGTTCGTAATGTACTATGAAGGCCAGGTGAGCACCTTAAGTTCTCGGCCGCCGTCGGTAGAGGGCTTTCTTCCCATTAGTGCCTTGATGTCTTTGCGGCTTTGGCTGGGCAGCGGCATGCTTGATCCTATTCATCCTGCAGGTTTAGTAATATTTATTGCCGTATTGCTAAGTGCGTTTTTGGTACGTAAGGGATTTTGCGGTTGGCTTTGCCCAATTGGAGCATTGTCTGAGGCATTAGCTATAATAGGAGAAAAAATCGGAGTTCAGTTGGCCATGCCAAAGGCGTTGGACGTGATATTAAAGGCAATAAAGTATCTGCTGCTAGGCTTTTTTGTTAAAATAATATTTCTAGATATGCCCGTACAGGCAGTCTATTTATTTTTGCAAAATGACTATAATAAAATTTCGGATGTTAAGATGTTAAAATTCTTTTTAAACCTTAGCGGAGCCGGTTTAGCTGTGCTCGTGATTTTGGTCGTAGCTTCCGTTTTTTTCAAACATTTTTGGTGTCGTTATTTGTGCCCCTATGGTGCGCTACTGGGGGTGTTGGCGTTGGCCAGTCCTGTGGCAGTAAAACGTCAACAAAGCTATTGTATTGATTGTAAAAAATGTGATCAGGCGTGCCCTAATGCTCTAAGGGTCTCTAACATGAAGAGAGTTTACTCCCCTGAGTGTGTAGGATGCTTAAATTGTGTGGATGTTTGTCCAAAAGAAAAAGCACTAGAAATCAGACTGGGGAAATGGTCAATATCCAGTAGGGTATTTGGAGCTATGGTAATGGCTATATTTTTTGGAATAATTTTATGGGCAAAAACCTATGGATATTGGGAGACATCGATTACCCTTGAGGAGTATTCTAAATTGATACCGCTAAGTAGATTTTTGGGGCATTGATTCAGGAATCAGGAGGCAGGAGGCGATTCAAGAGGCAAGAGGCAGGAAGCAAGAAGCAGGATAAGTTCAAGGGCGATTCAAGAGGCAGGAAGCAAGAAGCAAGAGGCAGGAAAGTTCAAGGGCGATTCAAGAGGCAGGAAAGTTCAAGAGCAAATATAAAATTAAGAAGATAGGATAAAATAAAAGGACCGGGGTGGTCCTTTTTTAGAGGCTGAGGCGGAGGTCTATGAGCCAGGGGGAGGTTAGGCTTTCTCTGGTTAGCACTAATGATTTTTGAAGATAAGTTCTTTGGTTGGAGTTTTTTGGTAACAGGCCCAGTTCGACAGGGATTACGTAGAACATCTTAGTATGGGCATCATCTTTTAATTTTGGTGTTTCAAAATTTATGTCTTCCCAGTTATCTAGTTTTTCCAAGAAACTTAAGTCTTTAGGTTTTATTATTTTACTGGTTACCTTTAACAAGTATTGATCTTGCTGTTCCAGACCCAAGAGAAATGTATTGGCCACTTCCAACGGAGTTGCGGTTTGAAGGTAATTCTCAAGAGTACCACCTGCCTTAGCAATCATAATGTGATGGGCTGCATCACGACTGCGGTTCCCATGGGTTAAGCTGTTATAGAAATGGATGCAAAAATGGCCTGGGAAATTATTTCTTAGTGCGCCTTGTCCATGGGGCATGCCGTTCATTGAAGCAGCTATTTTCGTATTACCTGTTTGGACTATGATGGCCCGTCGTTTCCAGGTCCATTTATCCTTGAAGATATTTTTCATAATAGCAGTGTCCTGTTCAGTTAGTGGCTGAACGTCCGCGTGATATGTTCCTGCTCGACGCTGTACCATAAAGGATAAACCGGTCTCCAAATCGGAAATTCTTGCTTTGGACTTTACTGGAAACGATTTGTTGACTTCAGACCATGATTTGACAGGGGCAAAAGTGTCTCTTGCTAAAATATCGAAATTACTATCGAGTAGTTTGATGGTTCTGTCGTTAGGTTGCAGCCTTGTGTTCTTTTCGTTATTATAAAGATATTTTCCATCATATGAATAAACATGATCTCCATTACCTATAGAAAGAGTAACCTGTTTTCGGCCGAACCACAGCATAGGCGAAAGTTGTTCGTCGTCATTTAATAGACTTATAAATATTTTTAGCTGCTCAGAATTTGAAATGGTTCGCTCTGTATTCAGGTCTGAATAGGAAACCTTTATGCTGTGTAAGTTATCAGGTATATCAGGCAGGTTTAAAACAATACCTAATAAAATTATTAACCCAAGGGCGAGCAGCATCATAGCATTGGGTTTTCTAAACATAATCAACACCACCTTATTTTAAAACTTGTTAAGGTACAAGCTTTATTACAATACAGAAATGTATGCTGAGGCGGTGAAGATTATGACAAAAAATAAACAACCCCGATATTACGGGATTGTTTAGGTGTTATTTACTTTCGAAGGTATGACACTGAGTTTGCATATCGCTTCCTGCTTTTGATCCTCCGCCATCTACGTTTACTTCAATGGCAGAGGCCTTACATAATTGGTTATCCCAAAAATTACAGTTTGAAACTGTGCATTTAATTTTATCAGGCATGAAACTTCCTCCTTTATTTTTATATTTCAAATGTATAGTGCACCAAAATTGCAGTTAATACTCCAGTAAGATTATTCCAAATAAAATAGACATTGGCATAGATTAGTGTTAGCATAATATAATAAAATGCAATCAACAGCTTGGTGGTGGATAATAATGACGGAATTGTCAAGTGTCAGCCTTACTTGCTTGATCGCTTTATTGGTAAATGTTCCATTAGGTTACTGGCGAAGTAAGGTGAGAAAGTTTTCTTTGAAGTGGTTTTTTGCAGTTCACTTATCTGTGCCGTTCATAATTTTTCTTCGTGTTGCAACAGGAGTTTCGCTGATTTGGATCCCTATTACCATAAGCAGTGCCGTTATTGGCCAATTTTTAGGCGGGTACATAGAAATTATCTGATATTTAAGTGACAATATTTTTTGGATAGGGTGAGTGTTATTATGCCAAAAATTTTAGTGGTTGACGATGAACATGCTATCATTGAATTGGTAACATATAACCTACGTAATGCAGGGTATAAAACTATTACGGCCATGGATGGGTTAGAAGCAGAACGTAAGGTCGGTATAGATAACCCAGACCTAGTGATACTGGATGTAATGCTGCCTGGTAAGGACGGTTTCGAAGTATGCCGCAGTATTCGCAAGACCAACGAGAGCATTCCAATTATCATGTTAACTGCAAAAAAAGACGAAATAGATCGAGTGTTGGGTTTGGAAATGGGTGCGGATGATTATTTGGTAAAACCTTTTAGCCCCAGAGAACTGATTGCTAGAGTAAAGGCAATTTTGCGACGGGCCAACAACACATCGGTTCCACAAAATCGACCGAGTGAAAATCTGCAATTTAAAGGATTGAGTATGGATCTTAATAAAAGACGTGTTTACCTAAACGGAAACGCTATCGATTTTACCGCAAGGGAATTCGAACTGTTAGAATTGTTTATTAAGCAACCAGGACGGGTTTATGGGAGGGAGCAGTTGTTAGCTTTACTATGGGGTGAGGAGTACTTTGGAGATTACCGTACCATTGATGTTCATGTTAGGCACCTGCGGCAGAAAATTGAAGAAGATCCTGCTAACCCTCAATATATTCTTACTGTTTGGGGTGTAGGTTACAAGTTTGGAGAGTAATAAGCATGGAAAAAAGTATTCGGTGGAAATTGGTAAGGACTTATTCGGTAATGATACTGCTTATACTTGTTGTTTTCACTTTATTGCTATTAAATCCATTACAGAACTATTACCGTGAGTTATTGACAGAGGACTTAGTCACTGAGACAAGACTTGTGGGTGAATTGGTGGCCAATAGTGAGTTAGATGCAAGAGGCCTTCAACAAGCTGTGCAAAAATGGTCAAAAGAGATTTCCCTAAGAATAACCGTTATAGACGGCAGTGGAGAGGTTTTGGCGGATTCTCACCATAACCCACAGTTGATGGATAACCACAGCGACCGACCAGAAATTGCTCGGGCAATAAAGGGCACAGAAGGTCAAGCAGCCCGTTATAGCGATACGCTGAAACTTAATATGCTGTATACCGCTTTGCCGACGGAACGAAATAATCAACTAGCGGTAGTGCGGTTAGCAATGCCGGTGTCTAACATATCATTAATTCTTACACAGATTAAAGAAACTCTTATAGCTGCAATGTTAGCAGCTCTCCTGTTGGGTTTGCTGGTCAGTTTTAAACTGGCCTCATCCCTAACTAAGCCGCTGGAGGAAATTACTCAAGTAGCAGGGGATATAGCAAATGGTGATTTCGAAGCACGCTTTGTGCCTACAACTGATGATGAAATATCGGTGCTTGGCCGAACTATTAATTATATGGCTGAAATATTGAGGGGAAAAGTGATCGAGATTAATCAACATCGGCATAAATTAGAGACTGTCCTCAATAATATGGTCAGCGGGGTTATGATGCTGAATAGTGAAGGAGAAGTTGAATTAGTAAACAAGGCGGCCGAAAGGGAGCTGGGACTAAAGGGATCAACCGCGGTAGGGCGTCACAATTTGGAAGTCATGCGCAGTCATCGTTTGAACGAAGAAATTGAGAAAATTTTGGCTAACGGTGAAGTGACCAGTTGCGAAATTGCTTTAATGTATCCGAAAAGACAAATTTTTTTAGTTAACTTAGCACCTACAATTCATGATGGTATTTTTAATGGTGTAATTGCGGTTTTTTTGGACATTACTCAACTGCGTCAGGTGGAACAAATGCGCAAGGACTTATTGGCAAATGTATCTCATGAACTGGGGACGCCACTCACTTCAATAACCGGATTTATAGAAACCATGCAGGAAGACCCGGACATGGATACCGCAGTAAGACAGCGGTTCTTAAAGATAATGGCTAAAGAGACCCAACGTTTAAACAACTTAATTGATAACTTGTTGGAACTATCTAAAATAGAATCAGGTAAAGCCTATACAGAGTTAAAGAAAGTTGACTTAGCTCGATTAATATCCGGCGTTGTCGAGCAAATGCGGCCTCAAGCTGCAGCCAAAGCTCAGGAGGTTATTGTTGACCTACCTCAGTGCCTTTTTGTTACAGGCGACGGTAATGGACTGGAGCAGGTAGTCATTAACTTACTGGATAACGCAATTAAGTACACGCCAAAAAATGGGGAAATTAGTATTAAAGGATATCTAGACAAGGACAAGTCTGTTATTTCTTTTAAAGACACTGGTATGGGGATACCCCAGGAGGCTTTAGGCCGGATATTCGAAAGGTTTTACCGGGTGGATAAAGCACGTTCTCGTAAACAGGGCGGCACCGGTTTAGGGTTGGCTATTGTAAAACATATTATAGAAAATCATCAAGGCTCCATCAGTGTTCAAAGTAAACCGGAACAGGGAGCGGAATTTATTGTGAGGCTTCCAAGAGCGTAACTGCTCTTGGGGGCCTTTTTTGTTTTAGATTTAAGGTTATTGAGTTCTTAACAATTCCTTAACACTTGTCTAAATTTAATTTAACAAAGTAATACTATACTAGCATTATAGAAACACTAAACAAAATAATACTAAATTCTATCAAAGAAAGGGGCAAAAATTTTGAAAAAAATCGGATTTATTATTGTCAGCATATTATTGATGGGAACACTTTTAGTTAGCGGCTGTGCAAAAGGCGGTGATTCCCAGGAAATGCTGCAGATCAAAGGCTCTGATACAGAACTAAGCTTAGTACAGAGAATGGCAGAACAGTTCATGCAAGAGAATGAAACAAAAGTAGCGGTGACCGGAGGTGGTTCCGGTACAGGTATTGCAGCACTAATTAACGGCGAAGTTGATATTGCCAACGCATCACGTCCAATGAAAGATGAAGAGGTAGAACAGGCAGAGTCAAACGGTGTTGAACCAGTACCAATAGTGGTAGCTATGGATGGCTTATCCATTATCGTTCATCCCAATAATCCAGTGGAAAATTTAACCGTAGAGCAATTGGGTGCAATTTACCGTGGCGAAATTACAAACTGGGCAGATGTGGGTGGCAGTGACTTAGAAATTTCACTGTACGGCCGCCAAAATAACTCCGGAACATTTGTATTCTTTAGGGATGCTATCTTAAAAAATGATTACAGTGAAAATATGAAGCGTATGAATGGTAACGCTCAGATAGTAGAAGGTGTTAAAACAGATGCTGCCGGTATTGGTTATGTTGGAGTGGGTTATGTAGTGGATACTGCCGGTAACCAAGTAGAAGGGTTAAGGGTTTTAAAAGTGGCTAAGGATGAAAATTCACCTTATGTAAGTCCCTTAAATAAAAAAGACGTGATGTCGGGAGCTTATCCTGTAGCTAGAGCTTTATATCAATATACTAATGGGACACCGGAAGGAGCCCTGCTGGACTTTATTAAGTTTGAGTTAAGTGATCAAGGACAGGAAATTGCAACCGAAGAAGGGTTTTTCCCAGTTCCGGATGATATTAAACCAGAGAACAATAATAATTTACAGTAGACCACAGTGTTCTGACCCAATGCTTTTTAAAGGTGTTGGGTCGCACTTGAGCACATATTAGCTGGGGGGAAGTAGATGAATCGTTTCAAGGAGAAGCTTTACAAAACGTTTTTTCTGGGTAATGCATTTATTGTAGTCTTAATATTGGCTGGGATATTTATTCTGCTTATTAAGAATAGTTTGCCTGCATTTTCTAAGATAAGTGTGGGCGAATTTTTACTCGGTCCTGTTTGGAATCCGGGAGGCTATGACGAGAGCAGCTTCGGAATACTGCCCATAATTATAAGCACGTTAATGGTAACTATTGGAGCCATGCTTTTCTCAGTGCCCTTAGGCATTTTAACGGCAGCATATATTGCTGAGGTGGCAAGTCCCAGGGAGAAAGAGATTATTAAACCCGTTATCGAAGTATTAGCTGGCATACCTTCAGTAGTAGTAGGTTTTTTTGGTATTGTAGTGCTTGGTCCTTGGATTGCGCAAATTTTTAATTTATCTAACGGGCTGAACGCCATTAATGGTTCTATATTGTTAGGAATTATGTCTTTGCCCACTATTATTTCTTTAGCGGAAGACGCCATTACGGCGGTGCCGGACGATTATCGTCAAGCGTCCTTGGCCTTAGGAGCGGGCAAATGGACCACCCTTGTTAGGGTAGTAATACCTGCTGCTTTATCAGGTATCACTGCCGCCGTCATGTTGGGGATGGGACGGGCTATTGGTGAGACAATGACAGTGCTAATGGCTACCGGTAACGCCCCGGCCATGCCAAAATCCTTTTTAGGTTCAGTTCGTACTATGACAGCCACTGTTGCCATTGAGTTGGGAGAAGTACCATTTAACACCACTCACTTTTATGTTTTGTTCGCAGTGGGGTTGGTCTTATTCATAATGACTTTCTTGGTAAATTTGGCGTCAGACATAATACTGCAGCGATACCAGGAGGTGGAATAATGACTAGCAGGGGCAGGGAATTAGCGGGTTTTACTTTACTGAGAATTGCGGCGTTATTTGTCTTACTAATATTAGTGATTATTCTAGGTGATATTATTATCAAAGGAATGGGTGCAATTTCTTGGGGGTTTTTGACTACTGTACCGACAAACGGCATGACTGAGGGAGGCATCCTGCCCGCAATTATTGGCACATTCTTTGTAACCTTAATAACTGCTGTATTGGCGGTTCCTTTAGGAATCTTTGCTGCAATTTATCTCAATGAATATGCAGTAAAAACAAAAATGACCAGATTGATACGTTTATCTATTAGAAATTTAGCTGGGGTACCGTCCATCGTGTTTGGTTTGTTCGGGGTAGCCTTATTTGTCAGATTATTTGGATTTGGGACTTCATTATTAGCTGCAGGAATGACACTGGGATTACTAACACTGCCGGTAATTATTACTGCCAGTGAGGAGGCGTTAAAGACTGTGCCTAATTCCTATCGAGATGGTTCATTGGCTTTAGGTGCGACTAAGTGGCAGGCAATAAAAACTAATGTTTTGCCCTCTGCCATTCCCGGTATCTTGACCGGTGTCATTTTGGGGTTGGCTCGGGCGGCAGGAGAGACTGCGCCGATTTTGTTTACAGGCGTAGCATTTTATCTTCCTTTTTTGCCGGATTCGGTTTACAGCCAATTTATGGCACTGCCTTACCATTTATATATTATGGCAACTCAGCACCACGCAATTGAACAGGTGCGTCCCTTGGCTTACGGTACCGCATTGGTATTGATAATATTAGTATTTTCCATGAATTTAATCGCAGTTATTTTACGTTCGTATTTCCGGCGTAAAGCTGTTCGTTAGAGGTGATTTTATGACAGAAAATGTGAAGATTACTACCAAAGACTTAAACATGTATTATGCTGAATTCCATGCATTAAAAGCAATTAACTTAAGTGTTGAAGAAAAACAAATTACTGCTTTAATTGGCCCCTCCGGCTGCGGTAAGTCAACGTTTTTGAGAGTACTAAACCGCATGAATGATTTGATTATTGACACTATTGTTAAAGGAAATGTCATAATTGATGGAGAAGATATTTACGGACCAAAGGTAGATGTAGTTGAATTAAGAAAACAGGTAGGAATGGTATTTCAAAAACCTAACCCGTTTCCCAAGTCCATATATGATAATGTGGCATATGGTCCTAGAATTCACGGATTAAAGGATAAAAAAAGACTGGATGAGTTGGTGGAGAAAAGTCTAAGACAAGCGGCCCTGTGGGAAGAGGTTAAGGATAGATTGACTGCCCCCGCATTGGGATTGTCCGGTGGCCAGCAGCAGCGGCTCTGTATTGCCCGTTTATTGGCAGTAGAGCCTGAAGTCTTGTTAATGGATGAGCCTACTTCAGCGTTAGACCCGATTTCTACAATGAAAATTGAAGAGTTGATAAAAACCCTAAAGGAACGTTATACTATTGTAATTGTTACTCACAACATGCAGCAAGCCGCAAGGATAAGTGATAAAACTGCATTTTTCCTTAATGGAGAAGTGATTGAATTTAATAAGACGGAAAAGATGTTTACTAATCCTACTGATCAGCGAACGGAGGATTATATCACCGGTAGGTTTGGTTAAGATATTAAAAGTTGAGGTGAAGGAATATGGCAGCAGACCGTACTTTTCACGCGGATTTAAGAGAACTGCAGCAGGAAATATTGAGAATGGGTAGTATGGTGGAAGAAGCAATTGATTTATCTGTGACGGCTTTAAAAGAGCAGGATGTTGGTCTTGCACAAAAAGTGCGTCAAGGAGATGAAGCCATAGACGATTTAGAGCTTCTAATAGAAGACCGCTGTGTTAAACTGATTGCTACTCAGCAGCCTATGGCGAAAGATTTACGTAGAATAAGTGTTGCATTTAAAATTATTACAGACCTGGAGCGAATGGCAGATTATGCAAATGACATTGCCAAAGCGACTTTAATCATTGCCCAAGAGCCTTTAATCAAGCCTTTGATTGATATTCCCAGAATGGCTAAATTGTCACAGAAAATGGTTAAGGCCGCTCTTGATAGTTATGTTAACGAAGATATAGAATTAGCCATGTCTCTGGCTGAGGCAGATGACGAAGTAGATAGTTTACACTCCCAAGTATTACGAGAATTGCTTACCTATATGATGGAAGATCCAAAGACCATAAGACAAGCTACACATCTATCTTTTGTCAGCCGTTATTTAGAAAGAATTTCTGATCATGCTACTAATATTGGGGAACGAGTGATATATATGGTGACAGGAAAGAGGAAAGATCTTAATTAAATGATAAAGTTCTAAAATATTGAAGTTTTCTAAAAGATAAAAATTAGCGAATGTTTTCACAATAGGAGGTAAAGACTGTCGCTGCCGATAGTTTTACCTCTTTCTATATAATTACTTATTCTAAAAAGTATAATTTAAATAAGGATATATATGATTAGTTTTTTGAAGAGAATTATAGCAGTCACCATAAGGGTTGGTGTCAAAGGCTTGTACTTTTTAGTACAATCATAAGAAATATTGGCACAATTATTGCTTAATAAACTTAGGTATGTTTTAATATAGATTGTATAAACATTTGGGAGGAGGTTTTTGGTTAATCGGTACCAGTATGGTAAATGAACTTGATCATATCTTAAACGAAGGAATAAATTAAAGCTAATTTAGGAGATTACCCAAGGACAATTAATTAGTTTTGACTATTTTCGGAAGGGGAGCTAAGGTGTATGAGTGTTTTTGAAAAAAACCATTTCTTCATTCGTAAGATGCATTCATTGTTTGGTGTAATACCTATAGGTCTTTTCCTATTGGAGCACCTTTATACTAATTCGTTTGCGACACAAGGTGCGGCGTCCTATAACGCTAAGATTGAGTTTTTGAAAAGCCTGAGCTATGTTTTGTACATTGAAATATTTATAATTATTTTACCGATCTTGCTCCATGCTCTTTATGGACTTTATGTGGTATACATCGCCAAAAATAATGTTTTACGATATACCTATTATCGTAATTGGGCTTTTTATTTACAAAGAATAACTGCTGTAATCACTTTAGTATTTGTGTTATATCATCTATGGACGTTAAGAATTTCAGCAGCCCTGTTCGGTACGGAAATAACTTTTACCACCATGGTGGAGCAATTAAGTAATCCAGGCATATTTGTTTTCTATGTTATAGGCTTACTTTCTGCTACATTTCATTTTGCAAATGGCCTCTGGGCGTTTTTAATCAACTGGGGAATTGCAGTTGGAGTAAAGGCTCAGCAGGTATTAGGTTGGGTTACAGGTATTTTGTTTGTAATATTATCCATTATGGGATTACAAGGCCTTTTTGCATTTCTCTAGAAGAAGTGGAAAAGTAGGCAATAAACCACGCACTACTAAGGAGGTTAACTGACAGATGGCTGAAAAAAGGATTATTATAGTCGGTGGCGGCTTATCAGGGTTGATGGCTGCTATGAAAGCAGCAGAAAAGGGAGTGAAAGTTGACCTGTTTTCCCTTTGTCCTGTAAAACGTTCTCATTCTGTTTGTGCACAGGGTGGAATAAATGCAGCGCTGGACACCAAAGGAGATAACGATAGCACTTGGGAACACTTTGACGATACAATATACGGGGGAGACTTTTTGGCAAACCAGACCCCTGTTAAGGAAATGTGTGAAAAGGCACCGGGCCTTATTTATACAATGGACCGCATGGGGGTAATGTTTAGCCGTACACCCGAAGGTTTGCTGGACTTGCGTTTATTCGGCGGTGTTAAATACCCGCGTACGGCCTTTGCCGGAGCAACTACCGGCCAGCAGTTGCTCTATGCATGTGACGAGCAGGTACGCAAATGGGAAGATGCAGGTATGGTTAAGAAATATGAGGAATGGGAATTTTTATCTGCGGTGATTGATGATGACGGAGTGTGCAGAGGTATTATTGCTCAGGACCTGGCCACTATGGAAATTCGAGCTTTTGCTGCCGATGCCGTGCTGTTGGCAACTGGCGGTGCCGGTATGATTTACGGCAGAAGCACTAATTCGATCATTAATACGGGCAGTGCTGCCGGCGCTGTTTATCAGCAGGGAGTATATTATGCTAATGGCGAGTTTGTACAGATTCACCCCACTGCCATGCCGGGGGATGATAAAAACCGACTCATGTCAGAATCTGCTCGAGGCGAAGGTGGCAGGGTCTGGACATATAAAGACGGCAAACCATGGTATTTCTTAGAAGAATGGTACCCTGCTTATGGGAATTTGGTTCCCAGGGATATTGCTGCACGGGCTATTTTTAAAGTATGTGTGGAAATGGGTTTGGGTATTGATGGGGAAAACAAGGTTTATCTTGACTTATCCCATAAAGATCCCGACTTCTTAAATGTTCGCTTGGGCGGTATTATGGAAATCTATGAAAAGTTCCACGGTGATGACCCGAGAAAGGTTCCAATGAAGATTTTCCCATCGGTACACTATTTTATGGGTGGTATTCATGTGGATACGAAGCATCAAACAGCAGTGCCCGGACTTTTCGCTTCCGGCGAATGTGATTATATGTATCATGGAGCCAATCGTTTAGGAGCTAATTCATTGTTATCGGCTTTATATAGCGGAACCGTTTCGGGCCCGGCTATTGTTGAGTATGTCAATGGTCTTGGCAAAAGCGCTGAAGAAGTTGATAAGAAACATTTTGATCAAGAACTGAAGCGTCAGCAGGAATGGAATGATAAAATAGTAAATATGGACGGAAGCGAAAACCCATACAAGCTACATCAGGAAATGGGAGACATTATGACGGAAAACGTTACAGTAGTACGATATAATGATAAGCTTCAGCAAACAGACGAAAAATTACAAGAGCTGCAGGAACGTTGGCATAACATTAACATTCAAGATACGGCAGCTTGGGGTAACCAAGGCTTAATGTTTACAAAGCAGCTTTGGAACATGATGCAGTTGGCAAGAGTTATTACTGTTGGAGCATTGAATAGAAATGAAAGCCGCGGTGCGCATTATAAGCCGGATTTTCCTAACCGTAATGATGACGAATGGATGAAGACTACTAAGGCTAAGTATACTCCTGACGGACCGGCCTTTGAGTATGAAGAAATAGATACTCAGTGGATTAAGCCAAGGCCACGTAAATATGATGTGGATAAGGGGGCGTCGTAGAATGAGTAGAGAGTTTATTCATTTAAAGGTAAAACGCCAGGATACAGCAGAAACTCCTGCTTACTGGGAAGAGTTTAAGATACCCTATAAACCTAATATGAATGTTGTCTCGGTTTTGATGGAAGTGAGAAAAAACCCGGTGAATGTGGAGGGACGAAAGACCAATCCGGTTGTTTGGGAGTGTAATTGCCTGGAAGAGGTGTGCGGTGCTTGTTCTATGCGGATTAACGGCATGCCGCGCCAGGCTTGTTCGGCTCTGATAGATAAAATAGAGAAAAGTCCCATCGTCTTAGAGCCATTGTATAAATTCCCTGTAATTAGGGATTTAAAGGTAGACCGGCAGGTAATGTTTGATTATTTAAGAAAAGTTAAGGGTTGGGTAAATGTGGACGGCAGTTGGGAGTTAGGCCGCGGTCCACGTTTCCCCGAAAAAGATCGTCAGTGGGCGTATCAATTATCTCGCTGTATGACCTGCGGTTGCTGCTTGGAATCCTGCCCCAACTATAACGAAAAATCGCCGTTTATCGGGCCGCAAGCGATCAACCAGGTTAGATTATTTAATGCCCATCCAATTGGGCAAATGGATCGTGAAAAGCGATTAGATGCTATTATGGGTGTGGGTGGTATAACCGATTGTGGTAATGCGCAGAATTGTGCCCGGGCATGTCCAAAGGAGATACCTCTGACAGTATCTATTGCTGATTTAAATAAAGATACTACTCTTTACGGCATGAAGCGCTGGTTGTACAAATAAGCAAATAGCTTTTTGTCAGGGCGTGTAACATCAAGGCATATCGACGTTTGTCGGTATGCCTTTTTAAACGAAAATGCAGGAATTTACTCGCATGCCACGAATATAATTTTATTAGTCAAAGTTTTGCCCGATAACTAACCGCCACTAATATCCCTGGTAAGGAAAGGGGATAAGTGGCGCTAAGTTCCTGGATAGGCTTAACTAAACACCAGATGTGGAACAAAACCCATCTGATGCAAGTTTTCGCGTTATCACTATTTAACATTTTCGTCAGCAGATAACAGGGGTTGAGCAAAATGATTGAACATACCCTATTAAGGGATATAAAAAAAGATCTAAAACTGGTAGAAACAGAGTTAAACCATTACGTGGATGCACCGATCCAATTATTGGCTGACAGTTCGGCCCATTTGTTAAAAGCAGGCGGTAAGAGATTGCGTCCTGCTTTTGCTTTGCTTGCCGCAAAATTTGACGATTACTCAATTGATAAACTGCTTCCTTTGGCAGTGGCCTTGGAATTGATACATATGGCCAGCTTGGTTCACGATGACGTGGTTGATGAATCACTAACTCGTCGAGGTAGACCGACGGTGCGTGCCCAGTGGGATAATCGGGTAAGCATTCATACGGGTGATTATTTATTTGCCAAGTCACTTATATTAATTTCTCAATACGAAGATGCTCGGGTGGCTCAGGTGCTTTCCCAGGTCAGCGTAAAAATGTGTCAGGGGGAAATAGAGCAGATTAGTACTGCCTTCGATGCGGAGCAGCACTTAAAAGATTACTTTTATCGCATAAAAAGGAAAACAGCACTGCTCATATCTGCTAGCTGTCAGTTAGGTTCTATTGTCAGCGGCGCTCCCGATGAAATAGTACGGGGCCTAACTTTTTATGGCTATTATTTAGGTATGGCTTTTCAAATAACTGATGATATTTTAGACATGATTGCGGACGAGGATGAACTTGGGAAGCCGGTAGGCAGCGACCTGCGGCAAGGTATTATAACCCTTCCTGTTATATATGCTCTGAAACATAGTGATAGTCGTGAGGAATTGTTGGAAATTGTGACAGACCGGCGAAAGGGTCAGTCAAGTGTTCTGCGAGCAATTGAAATTGTTAAAGGTTGTGAAGCGATTGATTACTCTTTTAACATTTCAGAAAAATATTTGGGAAAAGCCAAAAAACAGTTAGATATCTTGCCAAATATCAAAACAAAAAGAACTCTTCAAAGAATTGCTGATTTCATAAACATTAGACGGTATTAGTGCATGTTCAAAAAGTTAATCGCAACAGGAAAAAAGAAATTCAAGTACCCTCGGGGCACAAGCACCCTCGGGGCACGAGTGCGCGGCTAAGTTGGCATAGCTGTCAAGTCTTCTATGGCGCGAATTCTTTCAATAAAGCATCCTTAAATTTTGCTTATTAGGCATATATGCATTCTAAACCACTCTTTACGAGTGGTTTTTCGTATTGTGTAAAAACTAGTCATGTCTGACCAGTTCACTTATGGGTCTTTTACATCCTGCATTCCCGCGGATCTTACAAATATATAACGAGGCAATCCCTTGAGACTCTGTAATAACAACACTTTTAGGAATTCGAGCATTTTCGACACATCGTTACACATATAAAATGTGTAACGAGCTTAAAGTCACTGTTTCCAATGCTTCTAGACATCATCGTTATATTTTTCGGGAATCCAGGTTACATATTAACCCGAGATTTTCCAACTTAGCTGGTAGGGTGGTTGGTAAAATGGTACTTTTTCTTAAATAGTATCATACGAATAAGGTGTAATAAGAAATTGAAAAAGAAAACGACTTTCTATGGGGGTGAAATCAATCCCATGGCTAATAAAAAAATCAAACTAAAAGCAGTACTCTTTGTTTTAGTGTTTGAAATATTGATAATCATTACTATGGGTGCAGCAATAGGATATCGATATTT
>Ga0209347_1003383_pt1 | contig 18712 bp, 18 predicted proteins | sample AutmiccommuBRH23_FD_187382 | JGI IMG/M metagenome (GOLD analysis project Ga0209347, IMG submission 187382) | Deep subsurface microbial communities from Mt. Terri, Switzerland - Autotrophic microbial communities BRH/23 (SPAdes) (version 2) | ecosystem: Environmental > Aquatic > Deep subsurface >...
ATTTTTCGGTTCCACCCTAAAATTTTGTTGACAAGACAAGATTATATGCTAAAATTTAATTTGATTGGAATTAACCAGTCCTTGCATTTCCGAAGGGGGATTGTTAATTCCAAAATTATTGTCCAAAAAGGGAGGAAGATAACGAAGATGAAACATTTGGGCCGCCATGTATTGGCTGAAATTTGTGGTTGCGAGTACGACATTCTCAATGACATTAAAAAGGTCGAAGAAATAATGGTCAACGCCGCTCTCGATGCGGGGGCCGAGGTTAGAGAATGTGTGTTCCACAAATTCAGTCCGCAAGGGGTCAGCGGTGTGGTGGTGATATCCGAATCACACCTGGCTATCCATACCTGGCCCGAACTGGGTTATGCGGCCGTGGACGTCTTCACATGTGGTGAAAAAGTTGATCCGTGGGATGCCTGCAATTACCTGACCAACCATTTCAAGGCGAAACATATGGTCGCCAAGGAGACCCAACGGGGCGTTTTGCCCGAGGCTTACCTGAAGGAAGCCGCCAATCTTTAGGAGGGATTTTTATTAGTACCAACAGAAATAAAGGTTAGCTGGGCCTTGCAGCCGAGATTCGTTGCAAGGCTCACTAATTTTTCAGGTCCGGCTTACGCTGCGCGCGGTAAATATTACTCTCCGGAAGGAAAATGTGAGGCGGTCACGAATATATATTAATCAGGTAAAGGAGGAGCCTCACCGCATGTTAATCGACGTCTTGAAAGGGATTGAGGAAGATCTGCGCCAGGCGCAAAAAAAGGTTGAAAAAGAGCTGAACATCAAGGCAGGCCATATCGGCGCTTTTGCCCGCCTGGAGAGCTCGGCGTTCAATCAAACGGTAAGGCCGGCGCTCGTAATTTTGTCCTCCCGGCTGTTCGGCGGCGAGCCGAAAAAAACGGTCGCCCTGGCCGGCATCATGCAGTTTATATTTATGGCTTCCAGTATTCACGAGGGAATTGGCGAAAACGACTCCGACTATATCCGCGGGGATTCCGACCCCCGTGACGGCTCCCAGTTTCCGGTCCTGGTGGGCGACTACCTTTACGGTAAGTTTTTCACCGCCCTTTGCAATGCCGGTTTGATTGATCTGCTCCGGCCCCTGGCGGAGATCATCTGCTGTATTCACGAGGGAGGCATTATGAAAAAAAAGGCGCTGGGCCAGCCCCTTTCGTCCCAGGCTGTGCGTGATGCCGTCTCGCAAGAAACGGCGGCGCTCTTTTCCGGCTGCTGCCGTCTGGGCGCCCGTCTGGCCCTGGCTCCGCAAGAAAAGCAGGAAATATTGGGAAAATTCGGCCTAAACCTGGGCCTGGCCTACGGGCTTTTGGAACAGGGGGCGGCCTTTGAATATATAGACGGCTTCTTTCAATCGGCTCTGGGCGACCTTTCCCGCCTGCCCGGCACAAAGGACCGGGAGACGATGGTCAGGCTGCTGCGCAGCCTGAGGGAACACGGCCTGTCCGCATGCAGGATGGTCGGTTGACGATTGCTCTGATTGACTGCTGAGTGAACGAAAAATAATCAGACCGCCATTGCGCGCTTCTTTCGCACAATGGTCCTGTTCCACCGGGAGGAAAACGTCTTGACGCAGGATTTTGGCGGCTACCGCAGCAAAGAAGAATTTGTGCACTCGGTCTTTTCCTCCATTGCCCATCGCTATGATTTTTTAAACACCGCGCTCACCTTTAACCGCGACAAGTTTTGGCGGCGCTTCGCCGTTGGAAAATGTGCTTTAAAACCGGGCGGGGCCGGCCTTGACGTGTGCTGCGGCACCGGCCTGCTGGCGCTTGAGCAGGCCCGGGCGGTGGGCTTGTCCGGCCGGGTGACCGGGCTGGATTTTTGCGAGAACATGCTGAAAAAAGCCGTTGGCAACATTGCCCGCACCCCCTTCAGGGACACAATCGGACTGGTCAGAGGGAACGCCCTGGAGCTTCCCTTCGCCGACGACTCCTTTGACTGCGTGACCATTGGCTTCGCCCTGCGCAACGTGCCCGACATCAAAAGGACCATTGAAGAGATGCGCCGGGTGGTCAAGCCGGGCGGAAGAGTGGTTTCCCTCGAGCTGGCCAAGCCCGGCGCGCCTGGTTTCAAACAGCTTTACTACCTTTACTTCAACCACCTGGTGCCGCTTTTGGGGCGGCTCGGCGCCGGCAAGGAGGGTCCCTACAGCTGGCTCTCCAACTCGCTCAAGATGTTCCCGCACCAGTCCGTGATTAGAGATATTTTTTCCGGAGCGGGCCTCGCGGACGCCTGCTATTATGAGTTAACCGGCGGAATCGTGGCGGTGCACGTGGGGACAAAGCCATAGCCGGCGCCAAACAATGAAACAGCGTTGAGACTTTCGAACACGTTTATTAACACGTTCATTAAAAGGAAGGTTAAAATGGCTTACAGCGATTTGCGCGCTTTTATGGCCGAGCTGGAAAAGCGCGGGCTGCTGCGGAGAATCACAACTGAGGTTGATCCCGAATTGGAGATCACCGAGATTTCAGACCGGGTGGTCAAATCCGGCGGCCCGGCCCTTCTATTTGAAAATGTCAAGGGTTCCGGCATGCCGGTGGTGACCAACCTCTTCGGCACGGAGCAGATGATGAAGCTGGCCCTGGAGGTGGAAGATCTCGACCAGATCGGGGCGGAGCTGATGGGTATCCTGCAGCCGCCGGAGCTGCCCGCCACCCTGATCGACAAGCTGAAAGCTCTGCCCAGGCTGGTTCAATTGTCTTCCTTCATCCCGAAGAAAGTGAAGTCGGGCCCCTGTAAAGAAGTGATCATCAAAGACAACCCGAAGCTTTCCGACCTGCCGGTGCTGAAGTGCTGGCCGGAAGACGGCGGACCCTTTATCACCCTGCCCCTGGTTTTCACCAAAGATCCGGAGACGGGCCGGCGCAACGTCGGCATGTACCGGATGCAGGTATACGATGACCGCACCGCCGGCATGCACTGGCACATTCACAAGGACGGAGCCGAGCATCAGCGCAAGGAAAAAGAGCGCAAGAGCCGGCGGATGCCGGTGGCTGTCGCCCTTGGCGCGGACCCGCCGGTCATCTTTTCAGCCACCGCGCCGCTGCCGGCCGGGATCGACGAGATGCTTTTCGCCGGCTTTCTGCGCAAGGAGCCGGTGGAACTGGTCAAGTGCGAGACGGTCGACCTGGAAGTGCCGGCGCGAGCCGAGATCATTCTGGAAGGCTACGTCGACCCGGATGAATTGAGGCTGGAAGGCCCCTTCGGTGACCACACCGGCTACTATTCCCTGGCCGACCAATACCCGGTTTTTCACCTGACCTGCGTCACCCGCCGGAAGGACGCCATTTATCCGGCCACCATCGTGGGGCGCCCGCCCATGGAGGACGCTTTTATCGGCAAGGCCACCGAGCGCATCTTCCTGCCCTTGATGCGCCTTCAGCTGCCCGAAGTGGTTGACCTCAACATGCCGCCGGAAGGCGTGTTTCACAATTGCGTGATCGTCTCAATTAAGAAAAAGTACCCGGGCCACGCCAAAAAAGTGATGACCGCTCTTTGGGGGATGGGCCTGATGATGCTGGCCAAGCTGATTGTTGTCGTTGACGCCGGCGTCGACGTGCAGAACGTTTCCGAGGTGATGTGGCGGGCCTTTAACAACACCGACTACAAGCGCGACATCATGGTGGTGGAAGGTCCCCTGGACGATCTGGATCACGCCTCGCCGCTGCCCCGCTACGGGTCTAAAATGGGGATAGACGCGACCCGGAAGTGGCCCTCGGAGGGGCACCTGCGCGAGTGGCCCGGCGACATCGTCATGAGCGAATCCGTTAAAGAGATGGTCGACCGGAAGTGGAGCAGTTATGGCATTTAAGAAGATCAAGGTCTTCCTGGAGATGATCAAATTTGAGCACACCCTCTTTGCCCTGCCTTTTGCTTACGTGGGGGCGCTATTAACGGAGAAGCGCATTCCCGCCGCTCACGACCTCCTGTGGATTACGCTGGCCATGGTCGGGGCGCGCACGGCGGCCATGTCTTTAAACCGCCTGATCGACCGCCGCATCGATGCGAAAAACCCCCGCACGGCCGGCAGAGCGCTGCCCAGAGGGCTCCTCTCCGTTCGCGATGTCTATGTCTATACCGTCAGCTCATTTGTTTTGCTGCTGTACTCCGCCTATCAGCTGAGCCCGCTGGCCTTCCGGCTCTTTCCGGTGGCGGTCGCCGCGCTGGTCTTTTACTCCTACACCAAACGGTTTTCCTGGCTCTGCCATCTTTTCCTGGGCGCCGCGCTGGGCCTGGCCCCGCTGGGCAGCTGGATCGCTATTGCCGGCCGCTTTGAGGTGGCTCCCGTACTGCTGGGACTGGGCGTTCTGTTCTGGGTGGCCGGCTTTGATGTTATTTACGCCTGTGAAGATTACGACTTTGACCGCCGGGAGGGGATTTATTCCATACCGGCCCGCTTCGGTATTAAAAAGGCCCTGGTTATATCCGCCATCTTCCACGTTGCGGCGCCCGTCCTTTTCCTGATCGTGGGACTGATGCTCAAGCTGGGCGCCCTTTACTTTGCGGGTGTGACGGTGGCGGTCGGCCTGCTGTTCTACCAGCACGCCCTGATCCGGCCGGAAGACTTGTCCCGGGCGGGAATCGCTTTTTTCAATCTCAACGGCCTTCTAAGCGTTTTCATGTTCGCCTTTACTTTTCTGGACATTGTTTTTCCCCTGCGTTTTTTCTAACGGTGGTTTGACATCGTCTTTTGACAGGTCCCTGGAGTAGAACCGGACACGGCTGTTTTTGCTGTAATGGGCTGGATCGGTTGGTAGTAGAGGGGGTGTTTTAAGGTGGACATTTTCTTTCAAGACAGTGATCTTAATGATGTTGCAGAAAAGGTGCTGGCCGGTGAGAGGCTCGGCTTTAAAGACGGCGTTCGCCTTTTTCAGTCAAAGGATCTCCTGGCGGTGGGCAGGCTGGCCGATATGGTCAGGCGCCGGAAAAACGGCGGCAAGGCCTATTTCATTGTAAACCGCCACATCAATCACACCAATATCTGCGAAAATCTCTGCAAGCTCTGTGCCTTCGGCCGGGAAAAGGAGCACCCGCAGGCTTACACGCTGACCCTGGACGAGATCGAGGCCAAAGCCCTGGCCTCCAGGGGTGAGCGCATCTCCGAAATCCATATCGTGGGCGGCTTGAACCCCGCCTTAAAGCTGGACTATTACGTGGAGATGCTCCGCCGCGTCCGGTCGGCTCTACCGGGCGTGGTCATCCAGTCCTTCACCGCGGTGGAAGTGGATTACCTGGCCCGGGCGCATGGGGTCGCCGTGGAGGAGGTGCTCAAAACGCTGCGGCAGGCGGGCCTCGATTCCCTGCCGGGGGGAGGCGCCGAGGTCTTTTCACCGCGGGTGCGCGAACTGATCTGCCCGAAAAAAATCAGCGGCGAGCGGTGGCTGGAAGTGCACGAGGCGGCGCACCGGCTCGGGATGCGCACCAACGCCACGATGCTTTACGGCCACGTGGAGACGCCGGCGGAGCGGGTGGATCACCTGCTCCGGCTGCGGGAACTGCAAGATCGCACCGGCGGTTTCCTGACCTTTATTCCCCTGGCCTTTCATGCGAAAAACACCGCTCTTGAGCCGCTGGGGCTGGCCGGCACCACCGGTTATGATGACTTAAAAATGCTGGCCGCCGCGCGGTTGATGCTGGACAATTTTGATCACGTCAAGGCTTTCTGGATCATGATCGGCCCCAAGCTGGCCCAGGTCTCTTTGGCCTTCGGAGTGGACGACCTGGACGGCACGGTGGTGGAAGAAAAAATTGCCCACGACGCCGGGGCGGCCACAGGACAGTTTATGAGCAAGGCCGAAATCATCAAGATGATCAAGGCGGCCGGGCGGCGGCCGGTAGAGCGGGATACCCTGTACAACGTTATTGAGGAGGGTTTCTAGTGTCGGCACTGCGCCTCGGTCAGGTGGATTACATCAATTGCCTGCCGGTCTACCACGCCCTGGAAGAGGGGCTTGTGCCTCTTGAAGCCGAGCTGGTCAAAGGACCGCCCACCACGTTGAACCAGATGTTTCTGTCGGGCTATCTGGACGTCACACCGATCTCATCCATCGAATACGCCCGCAATGCGGACCGGTGCCTTATTCTGCCGCAGTTGTCCATCAGCGCCTGCGGCCGGGTGGAAAGCATCCTGCTTTTCAGCAAAATCACGGTGACGGAGCTGGAGGGCAAGAAGGTCTGCCTGACCGAATCCAGCGCCACTTCCGTGGCCCTGCTGAAGGTGCTCTTTGACCACTACTACCACGTTGATGTTCACTTCATCACCTGCCCGCCGGACCTTGACGCGATGATGGCTGTGGCCGACGGCGCCCTTTTGATCGGGGACGACGCCATGCTGGCCCACCAGAAGGTCAAAGATCAGGGACTGCCGTATCAGGTCACAGACCTGGGCGAGGCCTGGCAAAAGTTCACCGGAGAAAAGATGGTTTACGCCGTGTGGGCGGTCCGCCGCGAATTGGCGGAGGCCGCTCCGGAAAAAGTCGAAGAGTTGAGCCGGGCGCTTTTGCTTTCCAAAGAGGCCGGCCTTTCCGACATGGCCGTCCTGGCGGCCAGGGCGCAAAAAAAGAGCGGCCTGCCGCTGCCCGTGATTGAGAATTACTTTACCACCATCCGCCACGAATTCGACGACAGCTACCGCCGGGCCCTCCTGTTGTTTTACGATTACGCCTATAAGAGCGGCCTGATCGACGAGCGGGTTAAACTCTGCGTCTGGGGTGAAGAAAGCTGTGTATAGTCGCGTGGAAAAAATTTTAAACAAAGCTGCCCGGGGCGGGCGGCTTTCCGTCGAAGAGGGTGCGGCTTTAATGGCCTCACCTGATTTATTATCGGTCGGCCGGGCCGCCGACCTCGTCCGCCGGAAGATGCACCCGGCCGGTCGCGTTACTTTCGTGATCGACCGGAACATCAACTACACCAATATCTGCCGCTGCCGGTGCAGATTTTGCGCTTATTTCCGGGAGGAGAACGACCCGGATGCTTACGTCCTGGAACCGGAAGAGCTCTTCCGGAAGATCGAAGAGACCCTGGCGGCCGGCGGCACGGCCGTGATGATCCAGGGCGGCCTGCACCCCGGCCTGGACCTGGACTACTACCTGGACATGCTGCGCTCGATCAAGGCGCGTTTTAACATCCACATCCACTCCTTTTCCCCGCCGGAGATCATGCACCTGGTGAGCTCAGCCGGACTTACCCCGCGGGAGGTGCTGCTCAAGCTGCGCGAGGCGGGACTGGACTCGCTGCCCGGCGGCGGCGCCGAGATCCTGGTGGACCGGGTGCGGCGGCTGATCAGCCCGGGAAAGATCGCCTGGCGCGAATGGATGGCCGTGATGGAGGAGGCCCATGCCATCGGCATGAAGACCACCGCCACCATGATGTTCGGCCACGTGGAGACCGCGGCAGAACGCGTCCTGCACATGGCCCGCGTACGGGAGTTGCAGGATCGCACCGGCGGCTTCACCGCCTTCATCCCCTGGAGCTTCCAGCCCGGAAACACCGCGCTGGGCGGCGCCGCCGCCACCGGGACGGATTATTTAAAAACCCTGGCCGTTTCCCGCCTGATGCTGGACAACGTGCCCAACATCCAGGCCTCCTGGGTGACCCAGGGCGCCAAAATGGCCCAGGTATCTCTCTCCTTCGGCGCCAACGACTTCGGCAGCACCATGCTGGAGGAGAACGTGGTCCGCGCCGCCGGGGTCAATTACCGGGTGCCCAGGCAGGAGATCCTCCACTGCATCAAAGACGCCGGCTTCACGCCGGCGCAGCGGAATACAGGCTATGAGCTAGTGTGACAGGGGACGGTTATCCGCATTTGGGAGGAGCCAACCACGGATAAGAAATGGCTCTTTATTGATCATTGATACTCCCCCGTTTTTACTCTTTCCAGCCAGCGGCGGTTTTTGATATACCATTCTACCGTTGCCGTCAGCGCGGTGTCAAATTCGCAGGCGCTCTTCCAGCCCAACTCCGCCCCGATCTTCCGCGAGTCGATGGCGTACCTCCGGTCGTGGCCGGGCCGGTCGGCCACGCAGGTGATCAAGCTCTCCGGTTTGCCCAGCAGGCGCAGGATCTTCTTCACCAGCACGATGTTGGGCACTTCCGTGCCGCCGCCGATGTTGTAGACCTCGCCGGGGCGGCCCTTTTCGACAACCCGCCTGAGCGCCGAGCAGTGGTCGAGGACATAGAGCCAGTCCCGCACGTTCATGCCGTCCCCGTAAACGGGAATGGGCCGCCCCTCCAGGGCGTTGGAGATGACCAGGGGGATCAGCTTTTCCGGGAACTGGTAGGGGCCGAAGTTGTTGGAGCAGCGGGTGACCACCACGGGCAGGCCGTAGGTCTTGAAATAGGCCCGGCAGAGCAGGTCGGCCGCCGCCTTGCTGGCGGAATAGGGGCTGTTCGGGGCCAGGGGCGTTTCCTCGGTGAACTCAGGGTCGTCTGCGGCCAGGCTGCCGTACACCTCATCGGTGGAAACCTGGACGAATTTCTGCAGGCCGTGCTTCTTGGCGGCGTCGAGGAGCGCCTGGACGCCGGCGATATTGGCCCGGATGAACGGCGAGGCGTCCATGATGCTCCGGTCCACATGGGACTCGGCGGCAAAGTTGACCACCGTGTCGAACTTTTTCTCTGTGAACAGGCTGTCGATGAAAGAGGCTTCGGCGATGTCGCCGCGCACAAAGGAATACCGCAGGTCGTCCTGGACGCCGGCCAGGTTTTCCAGGTTGCCGGCGTAGGTCAGCTTGTCGAGGTTGGTGATCGTCCAGCCGGTTTCACTCAATATGTACCGGATGAAGTTGGAGCCGATAAAGCCGGCCCCGCCGGTAACCAGTATTCTCATAATCCAGTGCTCCTTTGATCGGCTTAAATATGAGGGTCAACGCATGTCAGGGGACCGCGTGTCAGGGCGGGCGAGTCAGGGGACGGTTCTCGCGAGAGCGAGTCAGGGGACGGTTCTCGTGTCAGGGGACGGTTCTCTGGTTCATTCCCGGGTCAAGAATGAACCAGAGAACAAGTGAGCCAGGAAGCCGTCTCCATGACTTCTGGATTCTCCGTAAAACTACCGCGGCATTGAATATTGTCTGCATGAGTCAAGGAACCGTCCCCTGACACGGCCCCTGACACGGGTGTTAAAAACGAAGATTTTCCCTGGGAGAATAGTTTCACTTGTCGCCTGGGGCCGCCTTTTTCCCGGCCAGATACCTCTCCACGGCGTCCTCCCACGACGGCAGCAGGGTCCCCAGGGCTTCCTTGAGTGGAAACGGATCCAGGGTGGAAAACCGGGGACGGCGGGCCGGGCGGGGGAATTCGCCGGTGGCGCAGGGCTCGACCCGGGCCGGCAGGCCCAGCGCGGAGACCACCTTTTGGGCCAGTCCGAACCAGGTCGTGGTCCCGCTGTTGGTGACGTGGTAGGTGCCGTAACAGCCCGTCAGGGCCAGGTCGACCAGGGCCCGGGCCAGGTCTGCCGTGCAGGTTGGGGCGCCGTGCTGGTCGTCGACCACCCTTAAGCACTCCCGCTCCGCGGCCAGTCCGGCGATGGTGTCCACGAAATTTTTCCCGCCGGGGCCGTAGAGCCAGCTGGTCCGGGCAATGAAAAACCGCCCGCCCGCCTCCCGGACCGCTTCTTCGCCGAAGAGCTTGCTTTCGCCGTAGACGTTGACCGGCCCGGTGGGGTCGTAAACCCCGTACGGCTTTTCGCGCTCACCGTTAAAGACGTAGTCGGTGCTGACGTGCACCAGGACGGCCCCCTGGCGGCGGCAGGCAGCCGCCAGGCAGCGTGGGCCCAGCCCGTTTACCGCGAAAGCCTTTTCCCGTTCTGCCTCGGCGCCATCTACATTGGTGTAGGCGGCACAGTTAAAAACAAGCTGGGGCCGGAACCCTTGCACGGCCTTTTCGACACCGGCCGGGCTGGCGATGTCCAACTCCCGCCTGGCCAGGGCGCAAACCTCATCCTGACGCTGCCGGCAGATTTCGGCCACCTGCCGGCCCAGCATTCCCGCGGCCCCTGTGATCAGCACTCTCAACCGTGTTTGACCTCCCAGTCATAGGGTATGGACGGGTCATTGTGAGGCAGGCGGTACTCGTCGGGCTCGGCGTAGTTGTAGAGCTCGGTCGGGTAGTTGACGATGATCGCCGGCTGCCCCCCCTCGGCGGTGAAGCCGTGGTAGACGTAGACCGGAATGCGGAGCAGGATTGGGTTTAAGTGCCCCATGTGAAACACGTTCACCTTCCCCCGGGTCGGGCTGTCCGGGCGGGAGTCGTACAGGACGACTTTGGCCATGCCGGAGGCGCAGACAAAGTGGTCGTGCTGCTTCTTGTGGTAGTGCCAGGCCTTGTACACGCCCGGGTAGCAGACTGTCAGGTAGGACTGGGCGAACCCCATAAATTCCGGCCAGTCCCTGCGCATCATTTCCATCAGGTAGCCCCGGTCGTCGGGGACGATCTTGAGCGGTTTCACTACGACATCTTTAATCAAGTCCATTCAGACATCTCCTTTATCACGTATGAGTCAGAGAACCGTCCCCTGACTCTCTGTCCCCTGACTCCTGACTCTCTGACTCTGACTCACCCTTACAGAATGACTTCGGCGTCGTCGCCCAGGAACAGGCGCAGGGCCTGGCGGCAGGAGTTTCGGGTGGTCACGGAGGCTCCGGCGCCGAGCAGGCTGTCCTCGACCCGGCCGACCTGGCGGAGGGTGCATTTTTCCAGCAGCACCGAGTGCTCGATGCTCGATTCTTCAATTATACTGCCGGGGCCGACGGCGGTAAAGGGCCCGATAAAAGAGCGGGTGATCCGGCAGTTCTCACCGATCACCACCGGCCCGCGGATGACGCTGTCGACTATTTCAGAGCCGGCGCCGATTTCCACCCGGCCGGACAGCCGGCTTTTTTCGTCGATAGCTCCGGCCAGGTGATGGCGGGCGTACTCGTCCAGCACCACCCGGTTTGCCTCCAGGATGTCGTCCTTTTTCCCCGTATCCAGCCACCACCCGTCATGCCGGTGGGCGGTCACCCGGCGCCCCATGTGCAGAAGTTCCTGGATCGCGTCGGTGATTTCCAGCTCGCCCCGCCAGGAAGGCTTGATCCGGTCGATGGCGTCGTGGATGAGCGGGCCGAACAGGTAGATGCCGACCAGGGCCAGGCTGCTCGGCGGGTCCTTGGGCTTTTCGACCAGCCGCTGCACCTCCATGCCGTCGCTCACCACCGCCACCCCGAAGGCCTGGGGGTTGACCACCTCTTTCAGCAGAATGGTCGCGTCGGAGCCTGCGGCAAACTGCCCGACCAGCTCTTTCACGCCGCCCTGGATCAGGTTGTCTCCCAGGAACATCAGGAACGGGTCGGCGGCGAGGAAACTGCGGGCGGTCTTCACCGCGTGGGCCAGCCCCCCGGGAACATCCTGTGCTATATAGGTTATTTTTATGCCCCACTGACTGCCGTCTCCCGATGAGGCCTTGATCTGGCCGCCTGTTTCGGGGGATATGATCATTCCCACTTCTTTGATGCCGGCGTCCGCGATCTGGTCCAGGACGAAATGGAGGACCGGCTTATTCGCCACGGGAACAAGTTGTTTGGCCATGGTGTGGGTCAGCGGCCGCAGCCGGGTGCCCTTCCCGCCGGCCAGGACAAGTGCCTTCATGCGCACACCCCAATCACAAAACAATTTTTTTAAAAGGATTGCTGTGTTAAAATAAACAAGACATATAACTTACCTATTTCGCTATTTTATTTGAAAACCCTTTTTAGATTCCAAAGGGCATTCCTGGCGGGTTTGAAAAACGCTCCGCCGCATTTCCAATCCGCAGTTCAATGAGCTGCCACTAAAAGTATATGTACCAGAGGTGGGGACGGTTCAATGACTCACTCCTGAGTCATGAGCCAGTGAGACAGAGAACCGTCCCCTGCTCCATTTGCTCCACAGGGCGGGAGAATTTCCAACATACAGGAGTTGATCTCGATCAAACCGCTGAAAATTCTGCTGGTGGTGACGCTCTCCGAAACGGGCGGGGCGCAGAAGGTGGTCTACCATATCGCGGCCGGGCTGGAGCCGGGCCTTTTCGACGTGACCGTGGCCTGCGCGCCGGGCGGGGAACTGGTGCGCAGGCTGAGGGAACTGGCGGAAGCCGGGGAAAGTGCCTGGTCCGGTGAAACGGGGCCGTCGCCCCGGCCTTTTCCCCTGCGGGTGGTGGAAATTCCGGAGCTGAAACGGGAAATCGCGCCGGCAAGGGACCTGCTCGCCCTGTGGCGGCTCTACCGCCTGATCCGGCGGGAGCGCTTCGATGTGGTGCACTGCCACAGCTCCAAGGCGGGGCTGCTGGGCCGCCTGGCCGCGTGGCTGGCGGGCGCCCCGCGGGTGTATTTTACCGCCCACGGCTGGGGAATCAACGAGTACCAGACCCGGCCGTTCCGTTTTTTTTTCACCCTGGCCGAGCGGCTGGCCGGGGCGGTCAGCACACGGGTGGTATGTGTGTCACGTTATGATTATGATAAGGCGCTGGCGCTTAAGCTGGCGCGGCCCGGAAAGCTGGCCGTCGTCTACAATGGTCTTCCCGAAACCGGAGAGGGCTTCGCTTTGGCTTCTGCTCTCGCGGCCGCAGCCAAAGCCTCATCCGGGGAAATGGGGAGTGCAGTCGGAAGCGAACACCCGGCCTCATCCGGAGGGAAAGTGGGCGCGGCGGTTCCAGCGATTAAAATGGGTCAGCTCAAAAAAGAGCTCGGCCTCGCCGGCAGCGACCTGCTTGTCGTTACGGTAATGCGCCTGGCTCCGCCAAAAGAGCCGCTTTTGTTTCTGGAAGTCGCCCGTGAGCTGGTCCAGCCAGTCCCCGGCCTCTACTTTGCCGTCATTGGGGACGGCCCCCTGCGGACTTCCTGTGAGGCTTTCATCAGAGAAAACGGACTGGTTGGGCGAGTCTTTATGACCGGCGCCAGGGAGGACGCGGCAGAACTAATCAATGGCTGCGACCTATTTGTGCACTTTTCCCGCTGGGAAGGACTGACCCTGACGATCATTGAGGCCATGCTGGCCGGCGTACCGGTGGTGGCGAACAGGGTGGGCGGCGCAGGTGAACTGGTGGCGGACGGAGAGACCGGCCTTTTGATCAACGAACTGGACCTCCGGGCGGCCCGGCGGGCCTGCGAGGTTCTACTCGGCTCCGGGGAACTGCGGCGGCGTTACGGTGAAGCCGGCCGGCAGCGGGCGCGGCGCCTGTTTTCCCTGGAAGAAATGCAGCGCAAGTACCGGGAGCTCTACCTGCAAACCCTGGTATAAAAATCAAACCTCTTTCACTCGTTTTTCATAATAATTGGTTTATTAACCAGGGCCAAGGGACGAGTGATGTTCTTTTGGCCGCCGGATTGTGAGACATTAAGGCATTGAGGTGACATTGTTTGATCGACCTGCACACACACATTCTGCCCAGCCTCGACGACGGGGCCGGGGATTGGGACGAGGCCCTGGAGATGGCCCGCCTCGCCTGCGCCGACGGCATTGAGACCGTGGTGGCCACGCCCCACGTTTTACCGGGGCTTTACGACAACAAGAGAGACGCCATTCTGAAAGCGGTGAAAGACTTCAACCAGCTGCTGAGCGAGCGCCGGGTGCCGCTGCGCGTGCTGCCGGGGGGCGAATACCGCCTCGATTCGGGCCTGCCGGAGCGATTGGCCGGGGGAGAGCTCCTGACGGTGAACGACGGCGGGCGCTACCTGCTGCTGGAATTCCCGTCAGACTTTATTCCCGCCCATGCCGGTCGCATTATTTATGAACTGCTCCTGCAGGGCGTGGCAGCGGTCATCGTCCATCCCGAGCGAAACGCGGCCCTGGTCAGATCGCCGGATATTTTATTGGATATGGTTGAAAAAGGCGCCCTGGCGCAAGTCACGGCCGGCAGCCTGACGGGGCTTTACGGCAGATCCGCGGCCGCCGCGGCCGCGCAATTGATCCGGGCGGGTGCCGTCCACTTTGTCGCCTCGGACGCCCATTCGACCAAAAGAAGACCACCGGTCCTGTCCGGGGCCGTGTCGGCGCTATCCCGCCTGTGCGGCAGGGAAACGGCGGACCTGCTTGTTTGCCGCAATCCCGCCGCCGCGATAAACAGCCTGCCGGTTGAAGCGCCCGGACCCCTTCCGCCGGCGCAGAAAAATAAATCCTGGTTTAGCCTGTTTACTGACAGATATAAGTGAGGTCTAAGGGTTCGGAAGGGGTTACACCTCTACCGAACCCTTAGCGCGTACGTTGGGCGTACGCTGGGGACATTCCTTCCCGTATTTGTTAATAAAGAACGACCTAATCCTACACAAGAAGGTGTGTCCCCTTTCCTTGTGGAAATTTTTTGACGGAATTATTTTATTTACAGAGGAATTCCCAAAATCTTAGCGAATTGTCTTATATGTATGGATATTAACCCCTTTACATTTATTTAACATCTTCGTGGTTGAATTAGAGCTCAGGTTTTTTTTTGTAAGGAGGTTTCACCCAGGGTGAAAAAAAGCAGTGAAGAGTGTTACAGCGACCAGGCTTCGTTCGAAAAGGAAATCGATTTGCGCGTCTATATCAAGGTTCTGAAAAAGCGCCGGGTTTTAATTGCCGCGATCACCCTGCTTGCTGTTCTCACCAGCGGCGTCCTGAGCTATTTCGTGCTTAGCCCGGTCTACGAAGCCAGGACCATCCTTCTGGTCACCCAGGCGGCGGACAGGTCCCAGGCGGTCGCCCAGAAAGACGACCTCAGTTCCATCGTCAACTCAGTCGCCCGGATCCCCATCCTGACAATGAACACCTACGTGGGCCAGATCAAGAGCGAGGCCCTGATGCAGCGGGTGATAGACAAACTGCGTCTGGCGGAGCGCGGTTACAAGGCCACTTCCCTGGCTGAGCAGATCAAGACCACGGCGGCCAGGGACTCCTACCTGATCGACGTCACCGTCACCGACAACGACCCGCAGCTGGCCGCGGACATCGCCAATGCCTTGAACCATGAATTGATGGGAATGATAACCGAAAAAAACCAGGAGCAAATGGACCAGTCCGTGAAATTTCTGGAACAAAAAATGGAGCAAGTGAGAGCCGACATGGCAAAAGCAACGCTGCAATCCGAGCGGGACCGTCTGGAGAGCATGCTGGCGCTCCTGTCCGAAGGGATCACCAGGACCCAGATCGCCCGCTCGATCGACCTGGGCAGCACCAGCCTCGTGGTGGTGTCTTCGGCCATGCCCCCCGCCGGCCCGGTGAAGCCGAACAAGAAGCTGAATATCACCGTGGCCTTTCTCCTCGGCCTGATGGCCTCAGTGGTCCTGGCCTTCGTGCTGGAGTTTTTGGACAACACCATCAAGACCTCGGAAGACGTGACGCAGCAGCTCGAACTGCCGGTCGTGGGGCTCATCCCAGTGGCGGACAACCGCGCCCGCAGTTAATTTAAAAACGAGGTAAATAATTAATGTTCAAAGCCAAAAACGGTGATAGAAAACTGTACGCTCATTTTGAACCGAAATCGCCCGTCGCCGAGTCCTTCCGGACCCTGCGGACAAATATCGGCTTTTCGGCGCTGGAACGTCCGGTTAAGACACTTCTGATTACCAGCCCCGGCCCCGAGGACGGCAAGTCCACCACGGCGGCCAACCTGGCGGTGGTGATGGCGCAGGCCGGCGCCCGGGTCTTGATTATCGACGCGGACATGCGCAAGCCGGTGATGCATCAGTTCTTCGAGACCGGCAACCGGGTGGGTCTGACGAAACTCCTGGCCCAGGGGGCGCAGAGCGGGGACGTCATCCGCCCGACCATGGTCGAGGGACTTTCCTTTCTGTCGACCGGTCCGATCCCGCCGAATCCATCCGAGCTGCTCGGCTCGGCCAGGATGAAAGCATTTTTGAAGGAAGTCTCCACGCAGTACGACGTGGTATTGATTGACTCGCCGCCGGTACTGGCCGTCACGGACGCTTCCATCCTGGCCCCCCTGGCGGACGGTGTCATCCTGGTGGTGAATTCCGGGGAAACGAGGGTCGATGCGGCCAGGGACGCCAAGTCCCATCTGGAGAAGGCGAACGCCCGGATTATCGGCGTGGTCATCAACCAGATCAAGATGGACGCCGACGATCACGGCTATTATTATTACTATCGCAGAGACGACGACGAGCAGAAAAACGAAACCGAAAAAATTTAACAAAAGGCGTCTCCGTTTGTATTGCGAAGACGCCGCCGGCTGGTTGTAAGGAACAGGTGAGAGTGTTATGAACTGCCGTCTGAGAATAATCTGCCTTATTTGCTGCGACGCCGTGCTGGTGAATCTGGCGTTATTGGCCGCCTTCACCGTCCGGTTCAGCAATTTTGAGGAAGTATTTTTTTACTTGAAGCCCTTTATCGGTCTTGTCCCATACAGCACAATGATCTTTCTGGCCATCTTCTACACTCATAGATTGTATAACAGGGACTGGGCTTACGCCAGCCTGGGCGAGCTGGCGGCCATCGTCCAGGCTGCCACCCTCGGCAGCCTGGGTGTCGTCGCCCTGGCCTATTTCCTGCACTACTCCCTGCCCCGCAGCGTGGCCGCCCTGATGTGGGCCTTTACCATCTTCCTCATCGGCGGCTCCAGGCTGGCCTGGCGCCTGTACGTCGAGCGCACGAAGGCAAACGGCAACCAGCCGGGCCGCCGGGCGCTGATCATCGGCGCCGGGGACGCGGGGGCGATGGTGGCCAGGGAGTTGAAATCGCACAACGGCGCCTACCAGCCGGTGGGTTTCATTGACGACGACAAGAACAAGCAGGACCTGACCGTGCTCGGCCTGCCCGTGCTGGGCGGACGCTCCCGAATCCCCGACGTGGTGAAGCGCTGCGGCGTGGACCTGGTCATCATCGCCATGCCCTCCGTGAACAACACGGTGATCCGGGAAACCGTGGAAATCTGCCGGGGCGCCGGGGCGGAGTTGAAAATACTGCCCGGCGTGTACCAGATTATTGACGGCCAGGTGTCAGTCAACCACCTGCGCCCCGTACAGTTGGAGGACCTCCTGCGCCGGGAGCCGGTGCGGCTCGATCTGAATGAAATCGCCGGCTACCTGCGGGGGGAAACCATCCTCGTCACCGGCGCCGGCGGCTCCATCGGCTCCGAGCTGTGCCGGCAGGCTGCCGCTTTCGGGCCGGGCAAGGTGGTCCTCTTCGGGCACGGTGAGAACAGCATCCACGGCATCTGGCTGGAGCTGGCGGAGAAGTATCCACATTTGGCGATTGCCGTTGAAATCGCCGACGTCAGGGACAGGCCCAAGGTCGAGCACATATTTGGAAAACACAGGCCGGCCGTGGTTTTCCACGCAGCCGCCCACAAACACGTCCCCTTCATGGAGATGCATCCCGACGAGTCCGTGAAGACAAACGTTTTCGGCACCCGGAACGTGGCCGAAGCGGCCGCCGCGGCGGGGACAAAGATATTCGTCATGATCTCCACCGACAAGGCGGTCAACCCCTCCAGCGTGATGGGCGCCACCAAGCGGATGGCCGAATTGATTATTCAACAGATGAGCCAGATCAGCACAACCAGATTCACCGCCGTTCGCTTCGGCAACGTGCTGGGGAGCAGAGGCAGCGTAGTGCCGATCTTCCAGCGGCAAATCGAGGAAGGCGGCCCCGTCACCGTCACCCACCCGGAGATGAAACGCTATTTCATGACCATCCCCGAGGCGGTGCAGCTGGTCATTCAGGCCGGTTCCATGGCCAAAGGGAGCGAGGTTTTTATCCTGGACATGGGCGAGCCGGTCAAGATCGTGGACCTGGCGCGGGACATGATCAAGCTCTCCGGGCTGGAGCCCGACAGGGATATAGCGATCAAATTCACCGGCATCCGGCCGGGGGAGAAGCTCTTTGAGGAAATCCTGACCGCCGAGGAAGGCTCATCCGCCACCCGGCACAAGCGGATCTACATGGCCAGGCAGCCCCTGGCGGAAATGGCGGCCCTGGAGTCTGAAATGATTAAACTTGCAAGAAACAGCCTGTTCTGCACAGCCGAGGATATTTTCAGCGCCCTCGCCAACATCGTGCCGAATTTCAAGAAGCACAGGCGGGAGAAGGCGGGGTAGATCGTTTCTATGATGAAGAAATCTCGAATATCATCACACAGCCTGATATTGTTGTGATTTGTGATGAAAGCAAGCTTAGAAAAACAGGATATTTCGGGGTGCCGGCCCTGATTATTGAGATTTCCTCACCGTCAACTGCCAGAAAAGATAAGCTTCTAAAGTTTAACAAATATGAAAAGGCCGGGGTGCGGGAATACTGGATTGTTGAACCTGAAAACAAGCTGGTAAGTGTATTTACTTTGCAGGAAAATAAGAGCTATGGCAGACCAGAAGTGTACGCAGAGGAGCATACGATCAAAGCAGGGGCAATTCATGTATCCCTGCACTCAGCATTTGAAATAGATTTAAATTCGGTTTTTGTTTAAAAATGAAGAGACCCCGAGCACAAGCCCGATTTTAACATATCAATGAATACGTCAGGAAATTGATGGGAGTGCTGAGAATGACCAGGGTGGCGAGGGAGATATACAACGAGGGAGTCGCTGAAGGTTTCTACTGAGAATCTTCCCACGTTTATCGGTTTACAACAGATGGGTTGTTTAATATCACTGGAGCTGTTGCGCCGGTCTGCATATATTGGTAAAATGTAATTGTATACGAGTTTGAATGTGAGGGATTCATATGCCGCCATATACTGCGGAAGG